>Ga0315900_10010666_pt1 | contig 11467 bp, 11 predicted proteins | sample LakEriMetagenome_FD_203521 | JGI IMG/M metagenome (GOLD analysis project Ga0315900, IMG submission 203521) | Freshwater fungal communities from buoy surface, Lake Erie, Ohio, United States - Buoy 12 MA114 | ecosystem: Environmental > Aquatic > Freshwater > Lake > Lake biofilm | place: USA: Lake...
GGCAGTGTTGGTGATCATCGGATCGTTCTTCCGCGGTCCCGGATTCAACTTCATCTTCCCATGGCGTGACGGAATTTTCTTCGAGTTGTAAATCGTAAATAAGAAGACGTAAGTACAGAAGTTAAGTAAGGACAAAGGACGAAGTCATGAGTACAGGTGCAATCATCGCAATTGTGATCGCCGCAGTCGTTGTGCTGGGTGCGATCGTTGTGTTGACAACGGCACGTCGTACTGACGTGCGTGGTGCAGGTGCACTGTCTCGCGAAACACGCAAGAGTGATCGCAAGGCAACTGTTTCCGATGCGCCAACCACGACAGGTCGCGAAGTAGAACGTGCTGCACGTTCAACTGATTTGGTAAAGCCATCAGTTGAAGTTGCGCCGTTTGTTGCACCAGATCCTGAAGCTGTTGGCGTTTCACGACGCATGTTTTTCAATCGTTCCGCTGTCACATTGATGGGTGCAAGCCTTGGTGCATTCGGTGCATCGCTTCTCGCATTTTTGTGGAAAGGCGCTGAAGGCGGTTTCGGTTCAAAGATCACTGCTGGCAAGTTGGAAGACGTCATTTCGTCAATTCGTTCGAACAAGGGTTTCTTGTACTTGTCTGAAGCACGTGCGTGGGTAACTGAGTATCCAAAAGCATCACTTGCAAAAGCACAAGCTGTGTACGGCAGCCAAGCACCTGTGTATTCGGGTATGGAAGCTGGCGTTGTTGCGTTGTATCAAAAGTGTCCGCACCTCGGATGCAAAGTTCCAGAGTGCAAGACATCACAGTGGTTTGAATGCCCTTGTCACGGTTCGCAGTACAACCGTGTTGGTGAGAAAAAAGGCGGCCCAGCTCCACGTGGTATGGACCTCTTTGGTGTTTCAGTCGCAAACGGTGTACTCGTTATCGACACGGGAACAGTGTTTGCAGGTGCGTCAATTGGTGTGAACACCACCGGACAAGAAGCCGAAGGACCGCACTGCGTTGGTGCAGGAGGAGCGCACTGAGATGCTTGCTGTCAGTACAGGTTCCGTAGCGGCGTTCATCGTCTTACTGTTTGTTGGTGGCTGGGCTGTATACGCCTACTTCAACATTCGTCAATCTCGCGAAGAGATCGGTTCAGAAATCGAACTCGCCGCTAACCGCAAAGAGTATTACGACGACGAAACACTTGAAGGTCCACGTCTAGAACGTGTTCAGTTGATTGGTCTGTTGTTCCTTGCAATCATCACTATTTCATTGCCTCTTTATTGGGTACTTGAGCCGAATCGTCAAGCAGAAGCTGAGTTCGGCTGGGACAAGCGCTTTGCGTCATGGGGTGGCAAGAAGTTTGCAGCAACTGCAGATGGTGGTTTTAACTGCGCAGGTTGTCACGGTGGCATGAATGCAATCGGTGGTGTTGCTGCGTATTCAGTGACTGACCCAAAGACTGGCGAAGTGAAGGCAGTCAACTGGAAAGCACCGTCACTCAACACGGTGTTGTATCGCTTCAGTGAAGAAGAAGTTCGGTTCATCCTGAACTACGGTCGTCCGTTCTCACCGATGTCTGCGTGGGGAACAATTGGTGGTGGACCGCTCAATGATCAAGCTGTTCAAACTCTCATTGACTACATGAAGTCAATTCAGATTCCTCGCGAAAACTGTGGTGACCCAACCGCAGATGCGCGTACATGTAGTGACGGAAGTTTGCCAGCGGACGTCAACAAGGAAATTGTTGGTGAAGCCGAGCGTCTTGTCGCAAATGGAACGTATGGTTCGCTTGGCGAAGCGTTGTTCAACCTTGATACCGCGGGCGGCGCGTACTCATGCGCACGTTGTCACACAAAGGGCTGGTCATACGGAGATCCGCAAGTCACTGGTGGTGGTGCACTCGGACCAAACCTCACGGGCGGTTCATCAATTCGTCAGTTCCCAAGCAAAGCCGAGATGATTGCGTTCTTAAAGAATGGATCAGAGCTTGGTAAGCGCTACGGCGAGCAGGGCCAAGGCAGTGGCAAGATGCCTGGTTTCGGAAATGTCTACACCGACGAGCAACTTGAAGCCATCGTCGACTACGTGCGGAGTTTGTAATGCTTACGTCTTTGTTAGCAGTTAGTTGGCAGCCAGAACTTCGCGGAATTCTCGTTGTTCTCGTAATGGTGGGTGTGCTCATCGGAGGTACGTACCTTGTTATTGGTACCAACCTTGGTGCACGCCTCGGCTTCATGGTTGTGATGGCCGCATTGGCTGGCTGGATGATGTCAATGGGTGGCATCTGGTGGGTGTACGGAATTGGTTTGAAAGGCAAAGAGCCTTCATGGAAACCAAATGATCCAATTGCGATTGTTCGTGACGCAAATTTCATGGACGATGCTGATGTCATCGAGAGTCCCGTCAAGATTGACGGCATGTCAAGTTCCGAAGCATCTGTTGCCGTTGGTGAAGCGTTGCAATCAGAAGGTTGGCTGAAACTCGACGAGGCCAATCCAAAGCGCGCACAGGCAATTTCATCTGCTGATGAAATTCTTCAGATTGAGGCTGAAGAATTTGATGCCGGTGAGTACGTGGCTATCGATGTGTTCGACAAGGGTGGCGATCGTTATCCGAAGATCAACGAGTCGCTTGACTTCATCGCGTTCTTCCATAAGCCGCACTATTCAGTTGTTGAAGTTGCACCGGTTGTGCCACAGCGCGCCGAGCCTGGTCGTGCACCTGCTCGTCCCGTGATTGATGAAACACAACCACGTCGATACGTGGTGATGGTTCGTGACCTTGGTAGCAAGCGTCAGCCTGCAATGTTCATCACTCTCGGATCTGGCGTGATCTTCTTCTTGTTCTGTGGTTTGTTGCATCGTCGCGATCGCATCGTTTCAGAAAATCGTCAACTCACTGCCGCAAAGGGCTGAGCCGTGGGCCAGTACCTTCCAATTCTCGCATTGACCGTACTGGCCATTCTCTTTGCTGCAGTTAGTTTCGTGTTGTCGCATCTCATTGCTCCTCGTCGTCCGAGTAGTGCAAAAGAAGCGCCATACGAATGTGGAATTGTTCCTAGTCGTGACAATCCCGAACGATTCCCAGTCAGTTTTTACGTGGTGGCGATGTTGTTCATCATGTTTGACATCGAACTGATCTTTGCGTTTCCATACGCGGTTGATTCCGAATTCCTCGGAACATTTGGTTTTTACGAGATGGTTGCTTTTAGTGCCGTCTTCTTTGTTGCGTTCGTATACATGGTTGCGCGCGGAGCACTTGAGTGGGGTCCCATTCAAAAAGCAGTTCGACCTTCGCAGCCTCTTGTTGCTCAAAACACACAGCGCGAATCAGTGCGTGTTGTTGGTCGTGAAGGACGTGAACTAGACACCACCGAGGCGGCGTAGCAATGACAGTTGTACGCAATGTTCTCGATGATGGTTTGGCTGGGCTAAATCACAACTTTCTCACTGGTCGTATTGAAGATTTGGTGAAGTGGGCGCGTTCGCGTTCAAGTTGGGGAGCAACGTTTGGTCTTGCGTGTTGCGCGCTTGAAATGATGGCAACAGGTACCGCGCACTATGACCTCGCGCGTTTCGGAATGGAAGTTTTCCGTGCTTCTCCGCGTCAGGCCGACATCATGATTGTTGCTGGTCGTGTAAGTCAGAAGATGGCACCAGTACTTCGTCAGGTGTATGACCAAATGATGGAACCCAAGTGGGTTATCTCCATGGGAGTGTGCGCATCCTCTGGTGGCATGTTCAACAACTACGCCATTGTGCAAGGTGTTGATCAGATCGTGCCTGTCGATGTATACGCACCCGGTTGTCCTCCAACGCCTGAAACATTGATTCATGCGATCGAAACATTGCACCAATTGATCGAAGACGGCGAGATTATGAAGCGTCGCGCCGCAACCGGACAAGGTGCAAACGTTCACATTCACGAAGTTCCGTCTGGTGCTTCGTCATTTCCGCTCACTATCGGAAGTCGCTAACCGTGTCAGACGAACAAATGGACACGACTGCCATTACGCAGGTTCCCGCGGAGCAATTGCACGGGTGTCCTGTTGTGTATTCGCGTGGTCAAAAGGTCTTGCTTGTTTCGCGTGAGGCCTATGTCAAGACAGTCAAAGCACTTCTCGATGAATCATTCGAAGTGTGCGCTGATCTCACCGCTGTTGATTACTTGCTGATGCCTAATCGTGAGGTTGGTGCGGGTGTCGCCCCGGAACGTTTTGAAATTGTTGTCAACTTGTTGTCGCTTGAAAAGCGCGAACGTATCCGCCTCCGTGTACAGGTGCCAGAAGACGGTGCAGAAATTGATTCTTTGTTCGACATTCATCCAGGTACAGAAGCTCTAGAGCGTGAAGTGTTCGACATGTTTGGCATTCGTTTCAACGGCCACCCAGACCTCACCCGCATTTTGATGCCAGAAGATTGGGATGGACATCCGTTGCGCAAGGATTACGAAACCGCTCGCATTCCTGTGCAGTTCAAAGGTTCGCCATCGTGAGCACCACAGAAGAGCGTCCTGTTATTGCTGCTGGTACCGATGAAGGTAACCAGGAGATGACTTCACGCAGTCAACAAACCGCGAAAGAGTTGTTGCGCGAAGTTGGCGCAGTGTTGCGAATGAGTGAAGCCGAAGCGGCTGCACTTGCAGATGTCCAAGATGATCCCGATGAGGATCAGACGATGATCATCAACATGGGTCCTCAACACCCAAGCACACACGGTGTGTTGCGTCTCATGCTTGAACTACAAGGTGAAACAGTTCTTCGTTGCAAACCAATCATCGGTTACTTGCATACCGGTATGGAAAAGACCGGTGAAGAACTGTCGTACATGCAAGGTGGCACAAACGTCACTCGTATGGACTACGCGTCACCGTTAAACAATGAACTCGTGTTCTCGCTTGCGGTTGAAAAACTGCTCGGCATCGACGGCGACATTCCTGAGCGTGCCAAGTGGATGCGCATGTTGTTGTCGGAAATGAATCGAATGAGTAGCCACTTGTTGTTTTTGGCTACGAACGGCATGGACATCGGTGCTGTGTCGATGATGTTGTACGGATTCCGTGAGCGCGAAGAAGTGTTGCGCTTTTTCCAGAAGGTCACAGGTTTGCGAATGAACCACAACTTCATTCGTCCTGGTGGCCTTGCCGCAGACCTTCCACCAGGTTGGCGCGATGACGTTCTCGAAATTCTCGAGATGTTGCCGGGCCGTCTTGATGAATACGAAGTACTGCTCACCGGTCAGCCCATCTTCCGTGAGCGTCTGCAAGGTGTTGGAGTGATCACCACGAAAGAAGCATTGGCACTCGGTGCAACGGGACCAATCTTGCGTTCCACTGGTGTTGCGTGGGACTTGCGTCGCGATATGCCGTATTTGCATTACGACCAGGTGGACTTTGATGTCATTGTCGGTTCGTACGGTGATGCATACGACCGTTATTCCATTCGCCTCAACGAGATTCGTGAATCAATTCGCATCGTTCATCAGATTCTCGAAAAGATGCCGTCTGGCGACTATCGAATTCAAGACAAGAAAGTGACGCCACCACCACGTGCGCGTATTGATGAATCAATGGAAGCTTTGATTCACCACTTCAAGATCTTCACCGAGGGATTCAAAGTGCCAGAAGGCGAAGTGTATGTAAGCATCGAAAGCCCTCGCGGTGAAATCGGTTGTTACATCGTGAGTGACGGATCCTCACATCCATATCGCATGCGAATTCGACCACCATCATTTGTGAATATTCAGACACTTCCTCACATGATGCGTGGCGGGTTAGTCGCAGACGCTGTCGCTGTGATTTCATCTGTTGACCCAGTTCTTGGAGAGGTGGACCGATGAGCAGACTCACCGATGCAAATGTCGCCCTTGCTAACGAGATCATCTCGCGCTATCCGCGTCCAAAGTCAGCTTTGGTACCGCTATTGCATTTGGCGCAAGAGCAAGACGGATTCGTTGCGCGTGATGCAATGAAGCACATCGCCGAACTTGTGGGAGTCACTCCTGCAGAGGTTCTCGGAACGGCAACGTTCTATGAGATGTTCAAGTTCGAACCTGTCGGTCGCTACGTCATCAACATTTGCGACACTCTGTCATGTGCTCGCAATAACTCGGGTGACCTCATCCATCACGCTGAAGAAAAACTTGGCATCAAAGCTGGAAGCACCACAGAAGATGGCATGTTCACTATTGAGCACGCTGAGTGTCAGGCCGCATGCACAGAAGCACCTGTGTTACAAGTGAATTATCGCTTTCGCTTCCGCATGACAGAAGAAAAGTTTGATCAACTCGTTGACGATCTTCGTGCCGGAAAATTTGCTGATGAAATTCCGCAGCACGGAACATTGGCGCGTGTGCGTCAACACATTCCCGCAGATCGCGGCGTTGGCGCCGTGCCACCTGAACAAGTGAACCAAGCTCCCGAATGGTTTGACGGAAAGCCCGCACTATGACACGCACATTTCCTTATGCCGCAGGATTTGTAGAAGGCGATCGTCCAAAGATTGTCACTTCACGTTTCGAATACGAAGACTCGTACACGCTCGAACGCTTCCTCGCCACCGATGGCTACAAGGGAATTCGCGCTGCGTTGTCACGTCCATCGGGCGATGTGCACGAAGAGGTGCGAAAGGCAACTGTTCTTGGTCGTGGTGGTGCAGGTTTCCCCGCTGGTACAAAGTGGGGACTTACTCCGCAAGAAGTGTGGCCGCGCTATCTCGTTGTGAATGGTGACGAGAGTGAACCAGGCACGTACAAAGACCGTTTGCTCATGGAGCGCGATCCACATCAGTTGATCGAAGGTTGTTTGATCGCGTGTTATGCAGCAGGCCTCTCACAATGCTTCTTGTACATCCGTGGTGAGATGGCACTCGCGCAAGAGCGTGTTGCTGCAGCGCTGAACGAGGCGTATGCCGCTGGTTACGTTGGCAAGAACATTTTGGGTTCACGTTTTTCACTCGACATCGTGTTGCATTGGGGTGCTGGTGCGTATGTGGTGGGTGAAGAAACTGCTCTCATCGAAAGTCTTGAGGGCAACCGAGGCATGCCACGCCTGAAGCCGCCGTATTTTCCTGCGGCTAATGGTTTGTATGGTCAGCCAACAATCGTGAACAACGTTGAAACCTTGGCGAACTTGCCATGGATCATGCGTAATTCAGCAGACGCATACACCGCAATCGGCACTGCGACATCTCCTGGCACGCGAATGGTTGCGGTATCTGGCGATGTTCGCCGACCCGGTGTTTTTGAGATTGTCAACGGAACCACCACGTTCCGTGATTTGTTGTTTGGTGAAGAGTTTTGTGGTGGCATGAAAGATGGTCGCAAACTCAAAGCATTCGTTCCTGGTGGTGGATCAGCTCCGTGGTTCACTGAAGATCAACTTGACCTTCCGTTTGAAGCAAGCCAAGTAGGACCTGCTGGTTCGATGCTTGGTTCGGGAGCAGTCATGGTGATGGACGACACCACTGACATTCCGTATGCAGCACTCACACTCACTCGTTTCTATGCACACGAATCATGTGGCAAGTGCACCCCATGTCGTGAAGGTGGCACATGGCTTGAGCGCATTCTCACTCGCATTGTGAATGGCAATGGCACTGATGCTGACTTGGCTCAGCTGAAAGAAGTGGGCGAGTCGATATGTCCTGGTGATTTCCCGCACGCTTCAAGCGAGCGTCTCGGATTGTCCGCAACACCGTTCCCGTACAAGATGAACACCATTTGTTTTGTTGGTCCATCTGCGTATGTACCTGTTCATTCTGCTCTCACATTGTTCCCCGAGGAATTCGAGTCACGCGTAACGCGTCGCATTTCAATTCCTGTCACTGCAGTGGGGGTGGGTGAATGAGTACCACGGAATCACACCCAGAAAATGAAGCGCAGGTAGATCCGAACGCTGTCAACATCGTCATCAATGACGCACCAGTTGTGGCTCGTAAAGGTGAGATGATCATTGCTGCTGCTGATCGCACTGATGATTTCATTCCGCGTTTCTGTTATCACCCGCGCATGAAGCCAGTCGGCATGTGTCGTCAATGCCTCGTAGAGATCGACACGCCTCGCGGGCCGATGATGGTGGTGTCGTGCATGACCCCAGTTGCAGAAGGACAAGTTGTTCGCACGGCAACAGACCAGGTCAAGCGCGCACAAGAGGGAATGATCGAATTGCTTCTTGCGAACCACCCTCTTGACTGTCCGGTGTGTGACAAAGGCGGCGAATGTCCCTTGCAGGATCAGGCATTTAGTCATGGTCCTGGTGAGAGTCGTTACGTTGAAGAGAAGCGTCACTACGAAAAGCCAATTCCAATCAGCGACCTCGTGTTCTTAGATCGCGAACGTTGCATCTTGTGTGACCGTTGTACTCGTTTTGCAAGCGACGTAGCCGGTGATCCACTAATCAGTTTCACTCATCGTGGTAACAACACTCAAGTGCTGACATTTCCTGACGAACCTTTTGCGTCCTATTTCTCTGGCAACACTGTTCAGATTTGTCCGGTGGGCGCGCTCACTGCACAGCCATATCGTTTCAAGGCTCGTCCTTGGGACCTTGAGCAACGCGAGAGCACGTGTACTTCTTGTTCGGTTGGTTGTCGCATTGTTGTGCAAGCAAGTCGCGATGAAGTATTGCGTTATCAAGGCGTTGATAGTGACCCTGTGAACTGGGGTTGGTTGTGTGATCGCGGTCGATTCAACTTCCAATCAGTGAACTCCGCCGATCGATTGACCACTCCATTGATGCGCCGCGGTGACACCCTTGAAGAGACTTCATGGTCTGAAGCACTTGACACAGTTGCACGTACCTTGCGCATGGCCTCTGGTTCAACAATTGCGATTCTCGGTGGTGCCCGTGGCACTAATGAAGATGCCTACGCGTGGGCAAAGCTTGCCGATGCTCTGGGCGTCACTATGCGCGATGCCCAGATGGACGACGGTTTGCCCGCGCGTGTGTTCTCATACTCAGGAGCAACGATTGATTCAACGTGTGCATCGCGCACCATTGTGTTGATGTCTCCAGACATTAAAGAAGAACTTCCTGTCCTGTACTTGCGTTTGCGCGACGCTGCAGAAAAGAAGGGCGTCAAGATCATTGAGTTGTCAACACATGACACCGGAATGACGCCATACACATGGAAGTCATTGCGTTACGAACCAGGCCATAGTGCCGATGCAGTTCGCGCAATGATGAGTGACACAGAAATTGCCGCTCAAATCGCATCGGGAGATATGACCGTAGTTGCTGGTCGTGCAAATCTTTCCGAAAACAGCGAACTTGCAATGGCCGGCATTGACTCGTTCTTGTCCGCGGTGCCAAATGCGAAGGTTCTTCCTGTATTGCGTCGTGGAAACGTACGTGGTGCACTGTCTCTTGGACTCGCGCCACAATCTGGTGCAGATGCAGCAAGCATTCTTGAAGCATCGGCAAATGGCAAAGTTGACTGTCTCATTTTGCTTGGTGCTGATCCGATGAGTGATGTCCCCGATACCGACCTTGCGCGTCGTGGCATTGCCGGTGCGCGCTTTGTGGTGTCGATTGATACCACGTTGTCAACATCAACTCAACACGCTGATGTTGTACTGCCAGCAGCAGCGTTTGCTGAAAAAGATGGCACTACAACGAATCTTGAAGGTCGCGTAACAGATGTTGTGCAGCAGATCACCGCACGTGGAACATCACGACCCGACTGGATGATCGCCGTTGAGATCGCGTACATGCTCGGCCACGACTTTGGCGTGATGTCTCTTGAAGAGATCCAGCAACAAATGAAGAAGCAAATGCCAGCTTTTGCTGCAGTTGCTACGTCTGTGCAAGTACGTCGTGACGGTGTGATTGTGTCGTTGCCAGTTGCAAACCAACCAGCAAGTGCACCATCAGTGGCTGAAAAGAAAGCGTATGAATATCGTCTAGTCGTTGGTCGCAAGATGTATGACAATGCTGTGAGCACTGCAACGAGTCCATCACTTGTGAATCTTGCTCCCGGTGCAGCTGCATTCGTGCACCCGCTTGACCTAGAGCGAATCGGCACGCATGACGGTGCAACAGTGCGTGTTGGTAACGATGCAAGCACTGTGGTGTTGCCAATTCATGCTGCCGGATGGGTGACACGTGGGACTGTGTTCGTCCCGTTCAATCAGCCCGGTGTTGATGTGCGTGAATTAGTGCGGCGTAACCAATCTGTTACTGACGTTCGAATTGAGACGATGTCATGATCAGTGCGATGCAATCAGCACTGATCGGACTAGATCCGTTGCTCACCGGGTACATCTGGGGCATGCCACTTTTCATTGTGGTTCTCAAGGTGCTTGTTGTCTTCGTTGTTGGCTTGGTTGCGACCATGCTGATGGTGTGGTTTGAGCGCAAAGTTGTTGCTGGTATGCAAAACCGCATTGGACCGAACAAAGCAGGTCCGTTCGGTTTGTTGCAAACACTTGCTGATGGCACCAAGTTGTTGTTGAAGGAAGACCTCATTCCCAACAAAGCCGATCGCTTGGTCTTTCGACTCGCTCCGTACCTCGCACTCGTGCCTGCCTTTTTAGCGTTCGCGATTATTCCACTTGGTGGTGATTTCCGTGACGGAAAAGATGGGATGGTCACATGGTTCGGACATGAGACGCGTGTGCAACTCGCTGATCCGTCAATGGGCATTTTGTTCGCGCTCGCAATTTCTTCTCTCGCTGTCTACGGAATCATGCTCGCTGGTTGGTCGAGCGGTTCGAAATATCCACTTCTCGGATCAGTTCGTGCCTCCGCACAAATGGTGAGTTACGAAGCATCACTTGGTTTATCTGTCGCTGCGGTTGTCCTCGTGGGAGGCACATTGTCTACTAGCGGCATCGTTGCTGGTCAGCAAACACTCGGTGACTGGAACTTGCTCGCAACTGGTGTCATTCCATTTTTTATTTTCATGATCTCAGCAACTGCTGAGTTGAATCGTCCACCGTTTGACTTAGTGGAAGCAGAACAAGAACTTGTGGGTGGTTTCAGCACCGAGTATGCGTCATTGCGTTTTGCCCTCTTTTTCTTGGCCGAATTCATGAACACAATCACGATGTCTGCAATCATCGTCACCTTGTTCTTCGGCGGCCCGCAACCCATCGCAATCGGCGACACCACTCTTGACATTCCGATCATTCCAAATGGTCTTGAAGGCACAGTGTGGTTATTGCTGAAAGTTCTCGTCTTCCTTTACATCTACGTATGGTTGCGCGCATCATTGCCGCGTTTCCGTTACGACCAACTCATGAATCTCGGTTGGAAGTTGCTTATTCCTGCATCTCTCGGCTGGTTCATATTGCTCGCAGCGCAACGAGTTGGCGACGCAGCCGGTTGGGACACCGCTGTTGTCACAATCGTGACCGCACTCGTGTTGATTGCGGGTTACGGATTGCTCGCGTGGGCGTCAAAGACCGCACGTGATGAACGAGCCAAGTACGGAGCGAGGTTCTAACCATGGGTTACTTCGGCGGTTTTCTCGTTACTTTGCGCCAGCACGGTGCACGCAACAAAGTCACTACTG
>Ga0315900_10010668_pt1 | contig 11465 bp, 10 predicted proteins | sample LakEriMetagenome_FD_203521 | JGI IMG/M metagenome (GOLD analysis project Ga0315900, IMG submission 203521) | Freshwater fungal communities from buoy surface, Lake Erie, Ohio, United States - Buoy 12 MA114 | ecosystem: Environmental > Aquatic > Freshwater > Lake > Lake biofilm | place: USA: Lake...
CGCCGTCCCGCTGTTCGATAGGCCCGCATCGATGCAGGCCACGTACCCGTCCCGCAGAGATGACAGCGCCCCGGCCTCTGTGCACAGTTCCGCACCCCTGCAGCGACGCAAGAGCCATGACCCAGACAGATACGCTCACCATTCCCGGTCTCTCGGCGCCCGGGTCGATCGGCATCGACGCCAACGGCATCCCGCATATCCGGGCCGAGAACGAGGCCGACCTGTTCTTTCTGCAGGGTTTCCATGTGGCGCGCGAGCGCCTGTTCCAGATCGACGTGTTCCGCAAGCGTGGCCTCGGCCTGCTCGCGGCGGATTTTGGCCCTGGTTACATCGAGCAGGACCGCGCGTCCCGCCTGTTCCTCTATCGCGGCGACATGGAGGCGGAATATGCCGGCTACGGGCCGGAGGCGAAGGCGACCTTCACCGCCTTTGTCAACGGCATCAATGCCTTCATCGCGATGACCGAGCAGGACCCCTCGCTGCTGCCCGTCGAGTTCGGGCTGCTCGGCACGAAGCCGGCACGCTGGTCGCCCGAGGACGTCTCGCGCATCCGCACCCATTCGCTGTCGCGCAATGCACTGTCGGAGATCCTGCGCTGCCAGGTCTACGGCAAGGCGGACCATCGCACCGACCTTCTGCGCCGCTGGCTCGAGCCGCAGATCACGCCGAAGGTGCCGGAGGGCCTCGACCCCGCCTCCATCCCGCTGCGCGTGCTCGATCTGGTGAAGCTCGCCACCGCCAATGCGACCTTCTCCAAGGAGCGGCTGGAGGCGACGCTGGAGGATGCGCCGAAGTGGCGGTCGACCACCGACCTGCTCGAGGTGGTGCTCGACGCCCAGTATACCGGCTCGAACAACTGGGCGGTGCATGGATCGAAGACCGATACCGGCATGCCGATCCTCGGCTCCGACCCGCACCGCATCCACGGCATGCCGTCGCTGCGCACCATCTTCCATCTGACCTGCCCGACGCTCGATATCGTCGGTGCCGGCGAGCCTTCGGTCCCGGGCGTGATGATCGGCCACAACGGCACCATCGCCTGGGGCCTGACGATCTTCTACATCGATCAGGAGGATCTCTACTTCTATGAGACCCACCCCGACGACCCCGATCTCTACCGCTACGGCGATGGCTGGGAGCGGGTTCGCATCATCGAGGAGAAGGTCAGGGTCAAGGGCTGCGACGACCAGATCCTGGTGCTGAAGTTCACCCGCCACGGCCCGGTCGTCCATGAGGATGCGGAGGCCGGCCGGCTCTATGCCATCCGTGCCGCCTATTTCGAGCCCGGGACGGCCCCCTATCTCGTCGCCCACAAGCTGATGCGGGCGAAGAACCTCGCCGAGTTCCGCGCGGCGGCCGTCACCTGGGGCACGCCCTCCTGCAACCTCGTCTATGCCGACAAGGCCGGCGACATTGCCTGGATGCCGGCCGGGATCAATCCGATCCGCCCCAACTGGGACGGCCTCCTGCCCGTGCCGGGCGACGGCCGCTACGAATGGGCCGGCTGGCGCGACCGCGCCAAGGCGCCGGTCATCCACAATCCGGACCGCGGCTTCGTCTTCTCCGCCAACGAGATGAACGTCCCGGCCGGCTGGGACCACGAGGCCTACCCCTTCGGGTTCGAATGGGTGGACTATTCGCGCGCCAACCGCATCGAGGAGGTTCTTCTCTCCGCCTCCCCCCACAGCCTCGCCACCTCGCGGGCCCTGCAGACCGACGTGGTCTCGGTGCCGGCCCGCCGTCTCGGCAGGCTGCTTGCGGGTCTCTCGACCTCCGATCCCGATACGGCCGCGGCACTCGCCATGCTGGCGGCCTGGGACCATGCGCTGACCTCCACCTCGGCGGCCGGCGCTCTCTTCGAGGTCTGGTGGGCCAAGCACCTCAAGAAGGCACTCTGGAACGCCATCGTCGCTCCGGAATTGCATGCGCTGATGGTCCCCGGTGACGTTGACGGCACCCTCGCCGTCCTCGAGGCGCCGGACGACCGGTTCGGCGCCGACCCTGCAGCAGCCCGCAACGCCATCCTTCTGGCGTCGCTCGGCGCGGCCTTTGCCGAGATGAAGGCGCTGCTGGGTCCGGATCCGCAGGGCTGGGCCTGGGGCAAGCTGCACCACGGCTATTTCCAGCATCCTCTGTCGTTCCTGCTGCCGCAGGACACGGCGAAGGCCTGGTCCATCGGGCCAGTGCCGCATGCAGGCTCCGCCGTCACGCCCATGCATACCGGCTACCGGGGCACCGACTTCCGCACCATGATGGGGTCCTCGTTCCGCCTCGTGGTCGATCTCGCCGATCTCGACCGGTCCGTGACGATCAACACGCCGGGCCAGTCGGGCGATCCCAACTCGCCGCACTATCGCGATCTCTTCGCGAAATGGGCGGCGGGGGACTATGTGCCGCTGCCCTATTCGGCGGCGGCGGTGGAGGCGGCGCTGGAGAGCAGGCTCGTCTGCAGGCCCGTCTGAACCGTTTCAGTGCGGTATTTCGCGCAGGCAACATTTGCGTCCTGCTGTGTCGCCGGGCTGAAACCCGTCCTTCCTACCCTGTGCTGGCCATAACCAGAGGGGACGGACCCGACCATGCCGCAGCGCGACGCACTCGCCAGCCTCAACCAGGCTCTGGCCGCGATCGATGTCATGATCCGCAGCGGCAAGGGTCAGGGCGGCCGTCTCGTGGAGATGGCACGCGAGGCGCGTCGTGCCACTGACCAGATCAGCCGGCAGACCCCGTCGCAGGCATCCAAGGCGACGGAGGAAAGCGCGCAGTCCGAGAAGGTCTAGACGGGCAGGCTCGAGGTCGCCTTCACCTCTTCCATGACCGCATAGGTGCGTGTCTCGCGTACGCCAGGCAGCGACAGCAGCACTTCGCCGAGGAACACGCGGTAGGCCGCCATATCGGCGACGCGCGTCTTGATCAGGTAGTCGAAGCCGCCGGCCACCAGATGGCATTCGAGCACGTCGGGCGCGCGCGTCACAGCGCCTGCGAAGCGATCGAAGACGTCGGGCGTCGTCTTGTCGAGGGTGACCTCGACGAAGACGAGGAAGCCGCGCCCGAGCTTCTGCGGGTCGAGGCGGGCGCCGTAGCCGGCGATGATCCCCTCACGGGTCAGCCGCTTGACCCGCTCGCTCGTGGCGGTCGGCGACAGGCCGACGCGCTCGGCGAGGTCCACATTGGCGATGCGACCATCCTCCTGCAGCAGGCGGAGGAGCTTGCGGTCCAGGGAGTCCAGCAGAGCGGACATGGCGGAAATCTCTATCGAGGGAGGCCTGAGTAGTGAATACACCGGACATGAGTGAAATTCATACTCTCGAATCGCGGTAAATCTCCGGATATGGTGCCGATATCGCCAACACCGGCCAGAGGTTGTCCCGTGTCGTCACTCCCCCGATTCGACGCTCCCTATGCCGAGGCCGACGAGGCCATCGCCCGCCGTCTGCTGGCCACTGCCGCGCTCGCGCCGGAGGCCGAGGCGCGGATCGACCAGCGGGCCCGCGACCTGATCGCTGCCATCCGCGCGAGGTCGGGCGGACTCGGCGGCATCGAGGACTTCCTGCGCGAGTATTCGCTGACCACCAAGGAGGGTCTCGCCCTCATGGTGCTGGCGGAGGCGCTGCTGCGCGTGCCGGACTCGCGCACGGCGGACGCCCTCATCGAGGACAAGCTGTCGGGCACCGACTGGGCGCACCGCGCCACGAAGTCCGAAGCCTGGCTCGTCTCGGCCTCGGCCTGGGCACTCGGTGTCACCGCGCGCGTCATCCATCCCGGCGAATCGCCCGAGGGCATCCTTGAGACCCTCGGCAAGCGTCTGGGGCTTCCGACGGTCAGGGCGGCGACGCGGCAGGCGATGCGCCTGCTCGGCTCGCACTTCGTCCTGGGCCAGACCATACAGGAGGCGCTGGGACGCGCCGGTTCCGCGCGGCGGTTCCGCTACTCCTACGACATGCTCGGCGAGGGTGCCCGCACGGCCGCCGATGCGGCGCGCTATCTCCAATCCTATCACGATGCCATCGAGGCCATCGGCAAGGCGGCCGGCAACGAGGCGCTTCCCAATCGTCCCGGCATTTCCGTGAAGCTCTCCGCCCTGCATCCGCGCTACGAGGCGGTCAGCCGCGAGCGCGTGATGACCGAACTGGTCCCGAAGCTCCTCAAGCTCGCGCAGGCCGCCCGGGCTCATGACCTCAACTTCACCGTCGACGCCGAGGAGGCCGATCGCCTCGAACTGTCGCTTGATGTCATCGCCGCCGTGCTGGCCGATCCCTCGCTCGCCGGCTGGGATGGCTTCGGCCTTGCCGTGCAGGCCTATCAGAAGCGCGCGCTGGCGGTGATCGACTGGCTCGATGTCCTTGCGTCCCGCCTCGACCGCAAGCTGATGGTGCGCCTCGTCAAGGGCGCCTACTGGGATACCGAGGTGAAGCGGGCGCAGGAGCGCGGCCTGCCGGACTTCCCGGTCTTTACCCGCAAGCCGATGACGGATCTCGCCTACATGGCCTGCGCCCGGCGCCTGCTTGCCGCAAGGCCGCGGATCTATCCGCAGTTCGCCACGCACAATGCCCTGACCATCGCCACCATCCTCGAGGAGGCCGACGGCGCGGACGGCTACGAGTTCCAGCGCCTGCACGGCATGGGCGAGGCGCTCTACGATTCGCTGCTGGCGACGCTGCCCGAGGCGGCCTGCCGGACCTATGCCCCGGTAGGGGGGCATCGCGACCTGCTCGCCTATCTCGTCCGGCGCTTGCTGGAGAACGGCGCCAATTCCTCCTTCGTCTCGGCCTCGGCCGACCCCGCGGTTCCCGTCGAGACCCTGCTCACCCGGCCGCAGAGCTGGATCGGCAACGCCAGCGACGCGCGCCCGCGCAAGCTGCCGCTGCCGAAGGACGTCTATGCGCCCGGCAGGGTCAACTCGGCGGGCGTCGAGTTCGGCGATCAGATGGCGCTCGAGACCTTCCTCGCCGAGGTCGGCAAGGGTCCAGCGCGCTTTCCGGCCGCCGCCCAGCCGCTCATCGGCGGAAAGGCCATGCGAGGGGCGATCCGGTCGGTGACGAGCCCGGTGGACGGCAGGGTGGTCGGGGCTGTCGAGGAGGCGGACGAGGCCGTGGTGAAGGCCGCTTTCGACCGCGCGTCCGCCGGCTTTGCCGCCTGGAGCCGCACGCCGGTGAGCAGCCGTGCGGAGGCCCTTGAGAGGCTTGCGGACCTGCTGGAGCAGGAGCGCGGCATGATTTGCGCGCTGCTGGCACGCGAGGCCGGCAAGACCCTCGACGACGGGGTCGCAGAGGTGCGCGAGGCGGTCGACTTCTGCCGCTACTACGCGCAGGAGGCGCGCCGGCACTTCGGCGAGGGCCTGCTGATGCCCGGTCCGACCGGCGAGGAGAACCGGCTGACCCTGCGCGGCCGCGGCACCATCGTCTGCATCAGCCCGTGGAATTTCCCGCTCGCGATCTTCCTCGGCCAGGTGGCGGCGGCACTCGCCGCCGGCAATGCCGTCATCGCCAAGCCGGCCGAGCAAACGCCGCTGGTCGCATCGGTGGCGGTGGCGCTGGCGCACAGGGCGGGGATTCCCGCCGACGCACTGGCGCTGGTGCCGGGCGACGGGCGGGTCGGCGCGCTGCTGGTGGGTGAGCCGCGCGTGGCGGGCGTCGCCTTCACCGGCTCGACCGAGGTGGCGTGGAAGATCAACCAGCAACTGGCCGCGAAGCGCGGGCCCATCGTCCCCCTGATCGCCGAGACCGGCGGCATCAACGCCATGATCGTCGACGCCACCGCCCTCCCCGAACAGGTCAGCGACGACGTCGTCATGTCCGCTTTCCGCTCGGCAGGCCAGCGCTGCTCGGCGCTGCGGCTCCTCTGCCTGCAGGAGGACGTGGCAGGGCGCATGCTGGAGATGGTGCAGGGCGCGGCCGCGGAACTGAGGATCGGCGACCCCTCCGATCCTGCCACCCATGTTGGTCCTGTGATCGATGCCGAGGCGAAGGCGAGGCTCGAGGCCGTCGTTGCGACAGCGAAGGCCGAGGGACGTCTCGTGTGGCAGGCGAACCTGCCGGCCGATGCGCCGCACGGCCTTTTCGTCGCGCCGGCGATCATCCGCGTGGCGAAGCCGGAGGATCTGACCGAGGAGGTCTTCGGGCCGGTGCTGCATGTCACGAGCTGGAAGGCCGGCCGGCTCGGCCAGTTGACCGATGCCATCGCGGCCAACGGAACCGGCCTCACCCTCGGCATCCATTCGCGCATCGACCAGGTGGTGGAGGAGGTCGTCTCGCGCCTCGCCAACGGCAATGTCTACGTGAACCGCAACATGATCGGAGCGGTGGTCGGCACCCAGCCCTTCGGCGGCTCGGGCCTCTCGGGCACCGGACCCAAGGCCGGTGGTCCGCACTACCTGCCCCGCTTCGCGCTGGAGCAGGTGGTGACGGTCAACACGGCGGCGGCGGGCGGCAATGCCAGTCTGCTGGCGGGCGGCGAGGGCTAACCGCGGACCGCACGCCAGAGCCTGCCATCGATGGCGGCGAGCCCGAGGCCGATCAGCGCCATGCCGGCGAAATGCGTCCACGCCAGCCTTTCGCCCAGAAAGAGACTGGCCAGCAGGATCGCCGACACCGGGATGAGGAAGGTGACAAGCAGGAGATTGCTGGGGCCCGCGCTGGCGAGAATGCGGAAGAAGAGGGTGTAGGCCAGCGCCGTGGACAGCACGGCGAGGGCGACGACGGCAGCGATCGCGGGCAGGCCGGGCAAGGCGAGAGCCCAGGGCCGGTCGACCAGCGCGACGACGGGCGTCATGACCAGGCTAGTGACCGTGAGCTGCGCCCAGGCGGTGAAGGTCGGCGTCAGGCCGAGTGGCTTGATGCGGCGCCCCCAGAGCCCGGAGAAGGCATAGGACAGCGCTGCGGCGAGGCAGGCCGCCAGCGCCCAGAGCGGCGTGTCGAGGGCGCCGGTCACGGCCGGCCCGACGAGCACCACCACTCCTGCGAAGCCCAGCGCGACTCCGACGGCCTTGCCGGGGGTTGCCCGGTCGTCATCGGTGAAGAGATGCATGACGATGACCGTGAAGAGCGGCGTCGTCGCGTTCAGGATGGCCGCCAGCCCCGCGGGAATTGCCGTCTGCCCCCAGAAGATCAGCGAGAACGGGATGATGTTGTTGAGCAGGGCCATGACGGCGAGCGTCAGCCAGACGTCGCGACGCCGTGGCAACGCCTCGCCTGTGGCCCGCAACAGGAGCAGCAGCAAAGCGGACGCGATCACGACCCGCGCCAGCACCAGCGTCAGCGGTGGAACCCCGTCCAGTGCGACGCGGACGAAGAAGAAGGAGCCGCCCCAGAGGATGGAGAGCGTTATCAGCAGGGACCAGTCGCGCAGGCTCACGGCATTCCGTTCCCGTTCATGTCGGATGCGTCTTCATGACAGGGCATGACGTCGAGGCCCACCCGCTTTCTGCGGGAATCCGCGCCGGCCTGCGGCCTGCCTGCCGTCATTGACAGGCAACATTTCTATGACAGCCTGAATCATCCGCTGAAATAGACATTTGATTCGGGCGGAGACGAGGATCCGGAAGCCCCCATGTCCGACGCAATCTCCCGTCTTCATGCGGCCATCACCCGCGTCAGCCGCAATGGGAACGACCATTCCCGCACGGCCCGCCTGCTGCACAGTGGCCGGGCGAAGATGGCCAAGAAGCTTGTGGAGGAGGCGACAGAGGTGACGCTCGACGCGGTCGGCAACGACCGGGACGCGGTGGTGCGGGAAAGCGCCGACCTGATCTACAACCTCACCGTCCTGTGGACCGACATGGGCATTGCGCCGCAGGATGTCTGGAACGAGATGGACCGGCGCGAGCAGCTCTACGGCCTTGCCGAGAAGCTCCACAAAGGTCCTGTCGCCGTCAACGGCCGGTGAAGGTCATTCCCGCAGGAACAGCGGCAGATCGACGGGCGGCAGCCGCACCTCCCGGTTGACCGCATTGAGCATGCCGACGGCGCGCCTCACGAGCCAGCCGTCGCGGTTCGGGCAGGCGTCGCGTGCCAGCGACTGGGCTGCCCTCAACGTGCGCACGAGCCGGGCACGGTCGGGCGTCGCCAGACCCGCCCGCTCGACGGTGGCGCGCGTGCGCAGGAAGACCGAGGGGTCGGAGCAGAAGTCGCCGCGGGCCATGAACTGTGCCGCAGCGGGGTTGGCAGCCGCGACGAGGACGAGGAACAGCAGGGCGGCTGCGGTCAGCCGTGCCAGCGCCTCAGCGATGGCGCCGACGTCGCCATGGACCTCCAGCGTCTTGAGCCGCGCGGTCCTGCCCTGGACCACGCTGACCTGCGACCGCGCCACGCCGAGTTCGTCAGCCATCAGATGCTCCAGTGCCTGGTTCGCCTTGCCGTCCTCGGGCACGGCCCGCACCCGCGCCCTGAAAACAGCCCGCCCGTCGGCGAGCCGGTCGGCCCCTTCGAGCCGGTCCCGTCCGCCCCGGGGCGTCAGCCGCACATCGACCAGAAGGCGGTCGCCGACGATGCGGTAGGGCGCCTCGCTCACCGCCCCGCCTCAGAACACGTAGGGGCGCACGTAATAGGCCAGCAGCATCTGGATGAAGATGATGCCAAGGAGCAGGACGATGGGGGAAATGTCGACGGCGCCGAGATTGGGCATGCGTCGCCGGATCGGCGCCAGCACCGGTTCGGTGAGCGCGCGCAGCGTCGTGTCGATCTGGGCAACGATCTGGTTGCGGTAGTTCACCACGTTGAAGGCGATGAGCCAGGACAGCACCGCCGAGATGATGATCACCCACCAGTAGAGGTTGAGGGCGATGATGATGATGTCGATGACTGCTTTCATGGGTCCGCCGTGACGGGAGAGGAAGCCGGACCCGTTTTATGGGGGCTGCCGGTCGCCGGGGCAAGCGCGCGCTTCGAGAGCGCGCCTTTCAGTTCGCTGCGAAGGACGAGCGCTGGGCCCAGCCGGTCATGCGGTTCTCGAGCCAGACGGTGGCCATGTACATGGCGACGCCGAGGATGGCGAGGGCGATGAGGGAGGCGAAGAGCAGCGGCACGTTGAAGTCGGCCGAGGCGCGCGCCATCAGGTTGCCGATGCCGTAGCGCGATGCGTTGTACTCGGCGATCACCGAGCCGACATAGGCCAGCGTGATGGCGACCTTCAGCGAGCCGAAGAAATAGGGCAGCGACCGCGGGATCCCGACCTTGGTCATGATCTGCAGCTTGGAGGCGCCGAGCGCCTTGAGCACGTCCTCGGTCTCGGGCTCGATGGTGGCAAGGCCCGTCGCGACGTTCACCACGATGGGGAAGAACGAGATCATGAAGGCGGTCAGCACGGCCGGCAACCAGCCCACCCCGAACCAGATGACGAGGATCGGCACGACGGCGACCTTCGGGATCGAGTTGAAGCCGACCAGCAGGGGATAGAACCCGGCATAGAAGAAGCGGCTGGCCCCGAGGACGAGGCCAAGGGCGATGCCGAAGGCGACCGCCAGCCCGAATCCGGCGAGCGTCATCCATGCGGTATGGAACGAGTGGAAGCCGATCTGGCGGCGGAACTGCCAGAGGGCAAGGGCGATGTCGCTCGGCGCGGGCAGCACGAAGGTGGAGACCGCGAAGGCCTTGCAGAAGAGCTCCCACAGCAGGAACGTGCCGATGGTGCAGACCAGCGGCGCGAGCTGCAGCGACAGCTTGGTGCGGTCGAGCGCCGTGGCGCCCACCACCTTGTAGAGCAGGTAGGCGACATAGCCGATGATGCCGATGACCAGTGCGGTCGGCCAGGAGGTCAGCAGGAATTCACCGAACGCGTCCATGGGCGATCCTCAGGCCGTCGACCGGGCATGCGCGATGCGTCCGCGCAGGTCGTGGACGATATCGGAGAACTCCGGCGTGTAGGTGATCTCCAGATCGCGCGGACGCGGGAAGGCGACCTCTCTCTCGGCGATGATCTTTCCCGGCCGGGACGACATGCAGAAGATCCGGTCGGCGAGGAAGGTGGCCTCGCGCAGGTCGTGGGTCACCAGGATGACGGTGAGCGTGCCGGCCATGCGGGCGTGCAGGTCGCGGATGACGCACCACAGTTCCTCGCGGGTGAAGGCGTCGAGTGCGCCGAAGGGCTCGTCGAGCATGAGCAGCTTCGGCTCGTGGATGAGTGCGCGGCACAGCGAGGCGCGCTGCTGCATGCCGCCGGAGAGCTGCCAGGGGAACTTGGAGCCGGCGCCCTCGAGGCCGACCGACGCCAGCAGGGCCTCGGCCTTGGCGACATACTCGGCCTTGTGGCGCCTCAGCCGCGACCGGTGCGGCTCGACGATCTCGAGCGGCAGCATGAGGTTCTCGAGCGTGGTGCGCCAGGGCAGAAGGGTCGGCGCCTGGAAGGCCATGCCGGCGATCTTCACGGGATCGCGCACCTCATGGCCATCGACCACGACCGCGCCGGCCTGAGGGAACTGCAGGCCCGTCGCCAGCTTCATCAGCGTGGACTTGCCGCAGCCCGATGGTCCGACCACCGCGGCGAATTCGCCCTCGTTGACCCTGATGTCGAGTCCATCGACGGCCAGGGTGCCGCCGGTCGCATAGGTGTGGCTGACGCCGGTCAGTTCGACGAAGGGACGCAAGGAGAGGCGCTTTCAGGGCGGCGCTTGGGCGCAGGGATGGGGGCAGGGGCATTCGCGCCCCCGCGAGTCATCGGCGAGGCAAGCCTCAGGCCAGCTTGCGGTCGGCTGCCGCCGGCAGCAGATCGGAGATGAAGACATCCTCGACCTTCGGCTTGTTCTTGAAGGCGAAGGTCAGGCCGATCTGGTCGATGGCCGTGCTCATGCGGGCCGGATCGATGCCCCCGATGCCATTGGCCTTGACGTAGGGCGAGAGCACATAGTTGTCGATCGTCATCTTCAAACGTTCGGTTTCGGTTTCGAGCCGGGCCACGTCGTTCCGGGCAACGACCAGCTTGGCGCCGGCGCCCGGGTCGGCGACGGTGTCGCGGATCCCCTTGACGAGGCCCCGGTTGAAGGCTGCCACCGCCGCGCGGTTGGCCGACAGGAAGGCGGGGCTCGCCATGATGGCGTTGCCGTAGAGCTCGACCCCGTAATCGTACATGTGCAGCACGACAATGTCGCTCTCCGGCACGCCGCGTGACTTCAGGTTGATGTACGAGGAGTTGGCGAAGCCGAAGATGGCGTCGACCTCGCCCGAGGCGAGCATCGGCTCGCGCACGGGAAATCCGACGTTCTCGAAGCGCATCTTGGAATCGTCGAGCTTGTTGACCGTCTTGAAGATCGGCCACTGGGCGTAGGCCGCATCGGGCGCAGGGGCGCCGAACTTCTTGCCCTCGAGGCTCTTCACGTCGGTGGTGATGCCGCGCGACTTGCGGCCCACAATGGCGAAGGGCGGCCGGTCGTAGACGATCATGTTCGCCTTGAGGTCGACCGTCGGATTCTCGTCACGGAAGCGGATCATCGAATTGATGTCGCCGAATCCGATGTCATAGGTGCCCGACGCAACGCG
>Ga0315900_10010669_pt1 | contig 11465 bp, 14 predicted proteins | sample LakEriMetagenome_FD_203521 | JGI IMG/M metagenome (GOLD analysis project Ga0315900, IMG submission 203521) | Freshwater fungal communities from buoy surface, Lake Erie, Ohio, United States - Buoy 12 MA114 | ecosystem: Environmental > Aquatic > Freshwater > Lake > Lake biofilm | place: USA: Lake...
TCTTTTCGAAGGGTCGAACGCGGGGAATGACATACTCATCACCACCGTTAGCGTGACAAATCTTCCCTCCAATATCGAAAATATTCTCTTGCAAGGCAGTGCGCCTCTGATTGGTACCGGCAATCTGCTGGACAATCAGATCACCGGTAATGTGGGCGAAAACTCGCTTACGGGCGGAATTGGTAATGACACGCTGTCTGGCTTGGGCGGCGCGGATACGCTGGATGGAGGGGCGGACAATGACTCCCTTCTCGGCGGCGATGGAAATGACTTGCTGCTCGGCGGCGTTGGCAATGACACCCTGATGGGTGGCGCGGGCGACGACACCTACTATGCCTTTGGGGCCGTAAATCTTTTCGAGGGGTCGAATGCAGGAAATGACGTACTCATCACCAATGTTAGCGTCACCAACCTCGCCTCAAACATCGAGAGTATTCTCTTTGAAGGCAGCGGGCCGCTAACTGGCAACGGAAATCTCCTAGACAATCAAATCACCGGTAATACCGGAAACAATTCGCTCTATGGCGGTGATGGCAATGATAGCCTTTTCGGTTTTGATGGCGCGGATACACTGGATGGTGGCGCAGGCAATGATTGGCTTATCGGCGGCGCCGGCGCCGATAACCTCTCAGGCGGTGCCGGTGATGACATCATCCTTGTAGGCACCACCACACTCGCCGATATCCACGCGCTATTCGCTACCTGAACCGGGCAGGTGCAATCGCAAAGCATCTGATGGAAGACCTCGCCTTGCGCTGAACGGCCGCCGCTATGCCCCCTCAGCGCAGGGATTACCCCCTCAAACCGCCTTCCGCCCCGCAATCAGCGCCACACCCTGTGGCCCAACCTTCTCAGCATGCGGGTAATTCGCCGGCACCGCGCAGGTATCACCCTGGCGAAAGGTCTCGGCCTTGCCATCGCGCGTGATGGTGATCTCACCACCAATCACCATCAGCCGAGCATCCCAATCATGGCCATGTTCAGGGTTTTCCTCATTGGCGCGGAAACCACCGTAAAACACCCCATAGCCATCGCGTTTCAGCTCGGCCTCAAACTCTTCACGGGTCATGGAGCTTTCCTTTGCCTTCTGCCGTTCACCCCAAGCCAAGTGCGGCAAATAACCGCGCCGCCGGCGGCCAGGCTTCCATCACCGCATCGCGCTTGATGATGGCGGCAAGCCCGCTACCCAATAGCAGCGCAATGGAAGCCGCCCAAGCTGCGCGCAGCCCGCGCGATGCGGCTCCTTGCCCGGCCTCGGGCTGGGTATCGTGTGCCACCTCTGGTTTTGGCGACAGTTCCTCTGCCACCAGCGTCGGTGCCTCGCGGGGTTCTTCCACCATCGGCGCCGGCGGTTCGGGCGCACGGAAGGCAAAGGGTTCCGGCTCAGGTGCAGGCGGTTCCGGGGTGGCAAACACCGTCCCGCATTGACCGCAGCGCAAGGGCCGGTTGCGGTCACGCAACAGGCGCTCCGGCACCTGAAACCCAGCAGCGCATTTCGGGCATTCAATCAGCATCCGCCTATTTTCCGCCAGCAACGGCTTCTCGGCAAGCGAAAGATTGAGCCCCCCACCCCTACCATGCGAAACAAGCGTCATGGTGAGATTCGGGCGCGTCGGGCTGGCCTATCCAAACCCCCAGGGTGACCCGGGGCAGGCGGCCTTGCGCGATGTGTCCTTCGCGCTGGGGGAGGGTAGCTTTACCTGGCTGCTTGGGCCTTCTGGGGCGGGGAAAAGCTCGATCCTCAGGCTGATGCAGGCCGCCATCAGGCCAACAAGCGGCGTGGTTTCGGTGCTGGGGACAGATATCGGGCAGGCCGAACGCGCAGCCCTGCCGGCACTCAGGCGCAAGATCGGCGTGGTGCATCAGGAATTTCGGCTGCTGCCGCATCTATCTGCCTGGGATAATGTTGCGCTCCCGCTGCGCCTTGCCGGCCGGGCAGAAGCCGCGGTGAAACAGGATGTCAATGAAATCCTCGATTGGCTTGGCCTTGCCGCAAAAGCCGGGCGTGCGCCGGCTGAACTTTCCGGCGGGGAACAGCAACGCATAAGCATAGCGCGTGCCATCATCACGCGCCCCGCCTTGCTGATCGCCGATGAACCGACATCCGAATTGGATGTGTTTGAAGCCCGCCGCTTGATTGCGCTGTTTGTGGAAATGAACCGGCTTGGCACCGCAATAGTGGTCGCGACGCATTCCGAGGATTTGCCCGCGCGCCACCCGGCGCGCGTCATCACCCTGGCAGAAGGCCGCGTCATTGATGCACCGTGAAGCAGGCGGCAGGGGGGACCCGATTGGCCTGCGCGGCGCGCTCGCGGATCGGCTGCTGGTGGCGCTGATTGCCGCCATGGCACTTTTCGCGACCTGTGCGGTGGCGGGGCATGAGGCTGTTAGCCAACTCGCCAAACGCTGGCAGCAGGGGGCGAATGCAGCCGTCACGGTGCAAATCCCAAACCCCACGCCCGCGCGCATGGAAGCGGCACTGGAAGTGCTGCGCGCCCTGCCGGCGGTGGGCGAAGCGCAAGCGGTGGATACGGCGCGCATGGCGGAATTGCTGCGCCCCTGGCTGGGCGATGTGGCGGGGTTGCCTCTGCCCGGTGTGATTGAATTGCGCTTGGCCGATCTGGCCGCCGACCCGGTGCTGATTGGCGATAGGGTGGCGGAAGCCGTGCCAGGCGCGGTGACGGAAGCGCATGGCGTGTTTGTCGCAAGGCTTGCCGCGGTGGCGCGCGCGCTTTCCGCCGCTGCCTTGGCGGCGCTGGTGCTTGTGGCGGTGGTGGGGGCTTCCGTGGTGGTGCTTGCGGTGCGCGCGGGGATTGCTGCGCGGCGGGATTCCGTAATGGTGCTGCATATGTTGGGGGCGGCGGATCGCGATATTGCCGGGCGTTTCGCGCGGCGCAGCGCCTGGCTTGCCTTGCTGGGTGCCAGTTTGGGTGTGGCTTTGGCGGCGGCTTTGCTGTGGGGCCTGTTGCAACTTGCCGGGCCCATGCTGCCAGACATCACCCCGCAAGAACTGCCTTTGCTTGGCCTTGCCGCCATCCCGTTCAGCGCTGCTGTGATCGCCTGGGGTGCGGCAATGGCCAGCATCCTGATGTGGCTGCGGCGCTTGCCATGACGGCGCGGCGGCTTTGGTTGCTGGCCTTGGTGCCGGTACTGCTAGGGCTTGGCGGCTTTATTTGGTTCCTTCGCGCCGTGCAGGAAAGCGCGGCCAATGCCGGCGCGGCGGACGCCATCGTGGTGCTGACCGGCGGGACTGAGCGGGTGGAGACCGGCTTTCGCTTGCTGGAAGAAGGCTTGGCGCCGCGGCTTTTTGTCTCTGGCGTGCATCCTGATTCGCGCCTGTCCGATCTGGCGCGTGGCGCGGGGCTTGATCCTGCGAAGCTCATCGGCCGGGTGGAACTTGGCCATGCGGCGGCTTCCACGCGCGGCAATGCTGTGGAAATCGCCGCTTGGTCCAAATCGAGGGACGTTAACGCCATCCGTCTGGTCACAGCCGGCTATCACATGCCACGCGCCCGCGCTGAATTGCGCCGCGCCATGCCGGCCTTGCGCGTGCAGGCTTATCCCGTCACACCAGCAAGGCTGCGCGCAGATGGCGCCTTTTGGCAGCCGCGCAATTGGGGCCTGTTGTTTGGTGAATACATGAAATTCCTCGGCGCCGAGTTTGGGCTTTCGGCCATATTGGGCGGAAGGCGGACATGATCTGGTTGCGTTCCTTAATCTTCAACGCGCTTTTCATGACCATTACGGCGCTTGCCGCCATCATCGCCATGGTCTTGCTGCCCTTCAATCCGCGGGTCATGCGTTGCTTCATCCGGCACTGGGCGCGCCTTATCATCTGGGTGCTGCGCCTTGTTTGCGGCATTCGTGTTGAAGTGACCGGCTTGGAGCATATCGCGCCAGGGGCGGCGATCATCGCTTCAAAGCATCAATCCGCCTTTGACACCTTTGTCTGGCCGGCCTTGCTTGATCAGCCGAGTTACGTGTTGAAACGCGAATTGCTGAACCTGCCCTTTTGGGGGCGTGCGGCACGCCATACCGGTGCGGTGGCTGTAGATCGGGATGGTGGGGGCGCGGCACTGCGCGCCATGGTCCGCGACGGTAAGCGCGTTCTGGATGAAGGTCGGCCCTTGGTGATCTTTCCGGAGGGCACACGCTCCGCCCCCGGGGAAATGGTTCCCTATCAACCAGGCGTTGCCGCGCTGGTGATGGGCAGCGGGGTACCTTGCTATCCGGTTGCGACGAATAGTGGTCGGCATTGGGGAAGGCGCGCCTTTCACAAGACACCGGGGGTGATTGCCATCTCAATCCTGCCGCCCTTGCCTGCAGGCCTGGCGCGCAAGCCGCTGATGGCGGCGCTTGAGGCGCAGATTGAGGCCGAGACAGCGCGGTTATTGAAGGACCGATAATGGCAACCCAGGCAATGGTCCTGGAAACCCGCCGCACCGCCCTGATTTGGCGAGCGGATAAACTATTCTATAAGGCGCCTTGCGGTTGGTGACCCTTGGGGGCTCTCCCGGAATGGGGCCGCCCAGGGACGGGATTGCTAATGCCAATCAAGCGCGATGAAGTTGCAACGTCCGAAGCGGTATTTGAAGAATTGCGCGCCGGCAATCTGGGCGTGCGCTTGGCGGTGACGGCCGCCGAAATTGATGCGGTGCAGGCGCTGCGCTACCGCGTTTTCTATCAGGAAATGGGCGCCCGCGCCGATGCCGCCACCGCTGCGAACCATCGGGATCGCGATGATTTCGACGCCATCGCCGATCATTTGCTGGTGGTGGATCATGACCGGGGTGAAGGGGCGGAATCGGTGGTCGGCACCTATCGCCTGATCCGGCGGGAAGGCGCTGAAAAGCTTGGTCGGTGGTATTCCGAAAGTGAATATGATGTTTCGCGGCTGGTGGCCTATCCCGCCCCGGTGCTGGAATTGGGGCGATCTTGCGTGGATGTCGCCTATCGCAGTCGCGGCACGTTGCAGTTGTTGTGGGACGGAATCGCGGCCTATGTTTTCCGCCATGATATTGCGCTGATGTTCGGCTGCGCTTCCCTGCCTGGCACTGATCTGGATGTGCTCGCCGATCAATTGACCTATCTGCATGCCTTTCATTTGGCGCCTGAGGAACTTCGCCCCTGCGCGCTGCCGGAACGGTTTGTGGAAATGAGCCGCAAGGACCCCACCAGTATTGATAAGCGCGCCACGCTGGCGGCGCTACCGCCTTTGGTGAAGGGCTATCTGCGGCTTGGTGGTTTTGTCGGTGACGGCGCGGTTCTGGATGAGCAATTCAACACCACCGATGTGTCAGTTGTGGTGAAGACCGATCTGGTCACGCAGAAATACCGCAAGCACTACGAACGCAAGCACGCTGATCGGTAAGTATATGGCGTGATCCCCGCAACAGGATCACGCCACAGCAGATTCAGAATGGCAGAAGGATATCCAGCAATTCCTGCCCATAGCGCGGGCGCTGCACATCGCTGATCGTGCCCCGGCCACCATAGGCAATGCGCGCTTCCGCGAGCCGGTCATGCCGCACGGTATTGTCTGAGCCGATATCCTGCGGGCGAATAATCCCGCCCACCTGCAAATCGCGCAATTCCTGATTGACGCGCACCTGCTGGCGCCCGACCACGACAAGATTGCCATTGGGCAATACCTGGGAAACCGTGGCGGCAACGCGCAGATTGATCTGTTCTGAACGCTTGAGCGTACCCGTGCCATTCACATCGCTGCTTGAACCAGCCGAAACCATCTTGGAAGGATCAAAGCCGGCCGGGAACAGGCGACCATAGGATGATTCCAAGCCCAGCAGATTGGGTATCCCCATGCTTTCGCTATTGTCGCGGTTGCGCTTGGTGGAATTTTCCATATCCGCCTCGTCCTGGATGGATACCAGAACAGTGACCAGATCCCCCACCGATGCGGCGCGCTGGTCACGCAGGAAGGTGCGGCTGCCCTGGCGCCAGAGGCTGTTATTCTGCAGGGGCGGGTCGCTTGGGTTTGGCATCGGCATCGTCACCGGTCGCCAGCGCGGGTCGGCGGTTGGATTTTCGATCCCCGCCAATTCTGGTCCCTGACCAAGACGCGAAAGCCGTTCAGCGGTGCTACAGGCCGAAAGCCCCAGTGCCGCGAACAAAAGAATAGGAAGACGCATCATCAACTCCTTGCCGCCGCGCGGATTGGGCTTGCTCCAAGGCGCACTTGCACGCGGCCTGGTCCAATTGCCTCGGCTTCCACCACATTGCGGGAGGTGAGGTTCATCACGCTAAGCCGCCCGCCGCGCGACGCTGATTCCAGGGCGCGGCCCTGTGTGGTCAGGGAAAGCCCAGGACCATCCACCATCATTGTCACGATTTCATTCTTGGTAATCACATGCGCCTCCATCAGATCCGCACCCATAAAGGGCAAATCTGTGCCGATCGGGCGGCGCAACTGCATCCCAACCACGTCTTCCAGGCGTTGTGCGGTACCCGGGCGCACACGCTCGGCACGCAGCTGCACCAGCTTGGCATCTTCGGGCTTCACAACTTCACCAGCAGCAAGCCGCCGCGTTGCCACAATGGCCGGCGCTGTCGCTATGGCCCGCCCCGCCACACGCATACGAATGCTTGGCATACCATCGGCCATGACAATCAAGGTGGCCGCAAACCGGTTGGAAGCGCCTTCGTAATGCCCGCCTTCAGCGGAAAGCCGCGGCAAGGCGTTTAGCGGCAGGATCGGCGGCGAAAATGCAGCAAGTTCAAGCTCTGCATCGGCAGGCAGGCCAAGCCCCACAAGTTCCGCACGCAAAACCTCAAGCGCCGCTTCGCGCGACAAGGCCCGGCCTGGACGCTCAATGACGCTGCGTTCCGCGCCTGACGTTGGGCGCCAATCCACATTGAACCGCCGCGCCATGCCGGCAAGTTGCGATGCTTCAATGACAAAGCGCTGGCCTGGATTTGGCGCAGCACCGATAACGACATCGCCCCGCGGCGTTCCCTCAAAGATGTCGGAGACGCGAATGACCTGATCGTCAACAAGACTATGGGACCGAAGCACCACCGCCTGCGCGCGCGCCTTGCCCGGCAGCACCAACAGCCCGGCAGGCAGAAGAAGGAAGAAGCGCCTATCCATCAGCGTAGCCTGGTGAGCGTGGAGAGCATTTCATCGCTCGCCGAGATCACTCGGGAATTCATCTCATAGGCGCGCTGCGCCGTGATCAGCGCCGTGATTTCCTGCACGACATTGACGTTGGAAGTTTCGATGAAGCCCTGCAGCACTTGCCCATAACCCGCCGCACCCGGCACACCCTGCTGCGCATCACCCGAACCAGGGGTGGCCAGGAACAGGTTTTCACCAATGGCTTCTAACCCACCCTCATTCGCGAAGATCGCAAGCTGGATCTGCCCAACATTTTGCGGCTGGATCTGGCCATCAATCTTTGCCAGCACCTCGCCTGTCGCATTGATTGTGACATCACGCGCTGCCGGCGGGACGGTGATGGCGGGCTGCACCGTGAAGCCTTCCGCGGTGACGATGGTGCCCTCCGCTGAAAGACCGAAAGTGCCATCACGCGTGTAGGCGGTTTCACCCGAAGGCATCTGTACCTGGAAATAGCCATTGCCGCGGATCGCGATATCGAAGCGGTTTTCCGTCTGCTGCAGATTGCCTTGTTCGCTGATGCGATAAATTGCCGCCGTGCGCACGCCAAGGCCAAGCTGCGCGCCAGAAGGCAACAGCGTCCCTGTATCCGCGCTTTGGGATCCGGTGCGGCGCAGATTCTGATAGAGCAGATCCTGAAATTCAGCACGCCGCCGCTTGAAGCCAGTGGTCGAGATATTGGCGATGTTGTTTGAAATAACTTCGATATTGGTCTGCTGGGCCTGCATGCCTGTGGCAGCGATTTGCAAGGAACGCATGTTGGATCTGTCCTATTCTGACTTTATGAAGACCGGCGGCGCATGATGCGCTCCACCGCATTAGTGATGCGTTCACCTTCGCGTTCGGTGAACATGCTCGCGTATTGGAATTCGCGCATTTCAGCGGTCAGGCGTGTCATTTCCATGATCGGCGAGACATTGCTGCCTTCAAGCGCGCCTTGAACCACCTTGGGCCGTTCAACCGGGACGGGCGCTTCATTCTTGGCGTCAAACAGGCGATTGCCCTCGGCCACAAGATTCTGCGGGTTCTGGAAGCGGACCAATTGAAGTGTGGCGACCGGGCCATTCTCGCTCTGGATCACGCCGGTCTTGGTGATTTCGATCTGGGTGTCTTGGGCTGAGAAGGCGATGGGCCGATCCCGGCTATCCAAAACAGCGTTGCCTTCCTGATCCACCAACCGCCCATTGGCGCCTATAGAAAAGCGCCCGGCGCGGGTGTAGCGCTCACCTTGTGGGGTTTCGACCACAAAGAAGCCTTCCCCATCAATCGCCACATCCAGCTTATTGCCGGTGGTTTGCAGGCTACCCGGGGCCATATCGCGCCAAGTCGCGCGGTCCTGCGGGAAGGACATGGAGGAATCGCCCGGCAGACCGCCGGCGCCGCGCAGGCTTACCATGACCTGGCCGAAGACCGGCCGCATGGCCCGAAAGCCCGGCGTATCCGCATTGGCGATGTTATGGGCCAAAGCCTGGGTGGACCGGTCCTGGAGCGACAAGCGCGACAGCAGGATATAGCTGGGCGAATCCATAAAGGCTCCCTCAATCGGGTCCGAGAGAAAGGACCCGTGCCGTTGAAAACCAAGGAACCGACGCGCAAGGCGGGTTCACAAAATGCTTGGTGCAACCGCCGTGCCATCCTTTATAGTGAACTTTCAGGGCAGAACTTGCCGGTCCAAACCTTTTTGGCCCGGCAACCCCTGCCGCAAGGCTTCTTTAATCGGAGCCTGTCACAATGGGTCGTGAAGGAGATATGGATGTCAGGGCAAATTGAGGCCAGTGAAGAAGTACAGGAGGTCAAGAAGGGCGGTGGGCGCAAGAAGCTCCTGCTCCTCGGCTTGCCTGTGCTGCTGGTCGCGATCGGGGCCGGGCTTTGGTTTGGCGGCATCCTGCCGCCGCTGCTCGGCATGGGTAAGCCTCCCGCTTCGGCTGAAGGCAGTGAACCTGGGCCGCGTACCGTGGCCTTCCTGGACATGCCTGACATTGTCACCAACCTGAACGCCCCAGGGCGTCGGGCGGTTTATGTGAAGCTCCGCAGCAAGCTTGAATTGGCGCGGCCTGAAGATGGCGCGGTAGTCCAGGCGTCTATGCCGCGCCTGCTCGACCTGTTCCAAACCTATCTCAGGGAAGTCCGGCCCGAAGAATTGCGCGGTTCGGCCGGTACCCAGCGCCTGCGGGAAGAATTGGTGGCCCGCGCCAATATCGCGGTGGCCCAGGCCGGCCGCGGTGATGCGCAGCAAATCCGCGTCAATGACGTGCTGTTCCTGGAGATTTTGGTCCAATGAGCGGCACGGGCGAAGAAGAAGACCTCGCCGCGGCCTGGGGGGCCGCGCTTGAGGAGGAAGGATCAACCGAAGCGCAAGCTGCACCGGCCATGACTGCGGATGCGGCGCGCGTTCTGAACCAGGCTGAAATTGACAGTCTTTTGGGTTTTGGCGCGGGCCCAACGCGTGACGCTGAGGAAAGCGGCATCCAGCGGATCATTTCCTCTGGTCTGATTTCCTATGAGCGCCTGCCAATGCTGGAGATCGTGTTTGACCGGCTGGTCAGGCTGATGTCCACGACGCTGCGCAATTTCACCTCGGACAATGTGGATGTCTCGATTGACGGCATAGTCTCGCTACGTTTCGGGGATTACCTGAATTCAGTACCGCTGCCCGCCATGTTGGGTGTCACGCGGGCCGAGGAATGGGATAATTACGGCCTGGCGGTGGTTGATTCCGCGCTGATCTATTCGGTGGTGGATGTGCTGCTGGGTGGCAGGCGCGGTACCGCCGCCATGCGGATTGAAGGCCGGCCCTATACCACCATCGAACGCACCCTGGTGGAACGCCTTGTTGGGGTGGTTCTGGATGACCTGACGGCGGCTTTTGAACCGCTGTGCCCGGTAAATTTCCGCTTTGAACGGCTTGAAGTGAATCCGCGCTTTGCCGTGATCAGCCGGCCATCCAATGCCTGCGTATTGGTACGGCTGCGCGTTGATATGGAGGATCGCGGCGGCAAGCTGGAAATTCTGCTGCCTTACGCCACGCTGGAACCCGTACGTGAATTGCTGCTGCAGCAATTCATGGGGGAAAAATTCGGCCGCGACAGCATCTGGGAAACCCATTTGGCCGAGGAACTGCGCCACACCGATATCGGCCTGGATGTGGTGCTGGATGAGCAGATGATGCCGCTTTCTTCGGTGCTCAATCTTAAGGTCGGGGATCAGATTGCGCTTGGGGTCCCGCCAGGGGCTCCGGTCCGGCTGCGCTGCGGCGATATTCCGCTTTTCGAAGGGGAAATGGGCCGCAAGGGTCAGCGCCTGGCCGTTCGGATCGACCGAGAGGTCGAACGCAGGAAGGGGGCTCCGTCATGATGACCTTCTCCTGGCTTGAATGGGGCCTGCAATTGGCCGTGCTTTTGCTACTCGGCGCTGCCATTCCCTTCGCCATCCGCCTGGAACGCGCATTGCGTGAAATTCGCAAGGACCGGGCGGCCATGGAAACCAGCGCCCAAGGCCTTTCCGACGCAGCGGGGGCGGCGGAATCGGCCATTCTGCGGCTCCGCGCGACCGCTGAACTGGCCGGGCGGCAGGTGCAGGAACGCGTCACAACCGCTGAACCGCTGCGGGATGATTTGCGCTTCCTGATCGAACGCGCGGAGACACTTGCAGATCGGTTGGAATCCCTGGTGCGTGCCGGTCGCCCCTTGGCGGGACATGAACCGCCCCCGGCCCCGGTCGCGCAGCGCCCGACCCGAGAGCCGCCGAGCGATGCCGGCCCGCTGCGTAGCCAAGCGGAACGCGATTTGCTCCGTGCTCTTTCCATTAATACCGGAAAGGGCCCCCGCTGATGTTCAAACCGCGCCTTTTACCCTTGGCGATTATCGCCATGGGTGGCTTATTCCTTGTAAAATCAGAAAATATCATCCGCCCCCTCCTGCGCGGCGAACCCGCGCCCGTGCCTGCCATGGCACCGGCACGGGCGGCAGATATTGCCCCCCCGCTGGCCGTTGCGCCTGAATCGCAACGGCCCGCAGGCGGCTTTCAGCGGCTTGGTGATAGGCCGCAGGAAGGGCTTGCTGATGCACCCAACCCAGTTTCACAGGCTGAGCGCGCATTGCTGGAACAATTGCGCGCCCGGCGGACTGAGTTGGAAGCGCGGGAACAGACCATCGCCTCTCGCGAATTGGTCCTTGCGGCGGCGGAACGCCGCCTGGGGCAACGTATCGAAGAACTGACCCAGCTCCAGCAGCGGCTTGAGGGCATGGAACGCAGCCGTGGCGAACGCGAAGAATCCGGCTGGCGTGGTTTGGTTCGTACCTACGAAAACATGCGGCCGCGGGATGCGGCT
>Ga0315900_10010675_pt1 | contig 11460 bp, 7 predicted proteins | sample LakEriMetagenome_FD_203521 | JGI IMG/M metagenome (GOLD analysis project Ga0315900, IMG submission 203521) | Freshwater fungal communities from buoy surface, Lake Erie, Ohio, United States - Buoy 12 MA114 | ecosystem: Environmental > Aquatic > Freshwater > Lake > Lake biofilm | place: USA: Lake...
TGCCTGGAGGATGCCACAGCGCATCACCCCCATCCCGGCCGTCGCATGGGCGTCGGTGGAGACGACCATGCGAACTCCGGCGCGCCGCGCCGCGGCCGCGTGGTGGTCGTCGAGGTCGAGGCGTGAGGGATGGGCGTTGATCTCGAGGAACGTCCCCGTCATCGCGGCGGCCGCGATCACCGCCTCCATGTCGACGTCGTAGGACGGCCGCCGGTTGATGAGACGCCCGGTGGGGTGCCCGATGACCCTCACCGAGGGATGGTGCACCGCTTCCAGGATCCGTGCGGTGATCCGGTCGCGGGGCTGGGACTGGCCGTAATGGAGGCTGGCCACGACCCAGTCGGCCTCCGCGAGGAGCCGGTCCGGAAGGTCCAGGCCGCCGCGTTCGAGGATGTCCACCTCGACCCCCTTGAGGACGACGATGCCGCCACCGTCGGCGGTGAGGGTCCGGTTGAGGGCGTCGATGCGTTCCCACTGCCTGCGCAGGCGGGACTCGTCCAGCCCGTGAGCCATCGTCACGCGGGGACCGTGATCGGTGATCGCGACGTATTCGAGCCCGCGCCGCCCGGCCTCGGCCACCATCTCCACCAGCGTGTTCTCGCCGTCGGAGTCGGTGGTGTGCATGTGCAGGTCGCCGCGGACGTCGGACAGCGCCACCAGGGTCGGCAGCGCCCCGTCCGCCGCCAGTCGGATCTCGCCGCGTCCCTCCCGCAACTCCGGCGGGATCCAGGCGAGGCCGAGCGCGGCGTAGAGTTGCTCCTCGGTCGCCGTCGGCGGCGGGGCCGGATCCGCCCCGGTGACCGGACGGAACCCGTACTCGTTGAGCGTCCAGCCCCGGTCCCTGGCCAGGGACCGGATGCCGATATTGTGCTCTTTGGAGCCGGTGAAGTACTGCCACGCCGCGCCGAAGGAGGGCTCGGCGACCACGCGCAGATCGACCTGCATCCCTCCCGGTCCGCGCAGGCTCGTCTTCGTCTCCCCGGCGACGAGCACCCCGCTCACGAGCGGCCAACGGCGGAAGTGATCCATCACCGTGGCGGGCTCGTCGGCCACGGCCACGAGGTCGATGTCGCCGACGGTCTCGCGACCGCGTCGCCAACTCCCCGCGCCCTCCACGCGCCGCACCGCCGGGCAGCCCCTCATCCAGGCGAGCACGTCGCCCACGACGGCGTCGGCGTCGTCCCAGAGCTTCCGCTCCACGGCGTGGTCCTGCACGAACGCCAGGTTCTTGAGGATGGCCGACTCCGTCTTCTCGCCGAATCCCTTGATGCCGCGCACTTCGCCGCGGCGGCAGGCCGCCTCGAGACCCTCCAGCGAATCGAGGTGCAGGGATTCGACGAGCGTCTTGACCTTCCTGGGACCGAGCCCGGGAACCCGCAGGAGTTGGAAGACCACCGGCGGTACCTCGGCGACCAACTCGTCGAGGGCCGGGAGCCGCCCGGTGTCGAGAATCGTCTCGATCTTGGCGGCCAGATCCCTGCCGACACCGTCGAGATCGGTGAGTGACCGCTCTGGATCGGCGCGGATCCGGGCCAGCGGCTCGACGCAGTCGTGGATCGTACGCGCCGCGGCGCGGTACGCCCGGATCCGGAACGCGTTCTCGCCGCGATACTCGAGGAGTTCGGCGAGACGCTCGAAGAGTGCGGCGATGTCGGCGTTGGTCACGGGGACGGTCCCGCCGGCGGATGGGTCGGACTCACTGCCGCACGGTCATCGGCAGGGCGGCGGTCGGAGAGCGCGGCGCGGCGGGTTGCCAGTTCGTGGTGTGGGCGGTGGGAGCCAGGAGCCTGGGAAAGGCCCCGGTCGTGGTCCCGGGACCCGGTCCGGGGACGGTGGGCATGCCTCCCGCGGGCCCACGCGTCGCCGGAGCCTGTGGGGAGGGCGGAAGGGCCGGAATCGGCACCAGTCGTGGCGGTGCGCCGTTCGCCGCTCCCGCGGTCGGATTCGCCACCGGGGACTGTGCCGGCGCGGTCCCGGCACCGACACCCGATGCCGCCGGCGCGCCCGGCACCACGGCAGCGCCGCCCGCCGGATCGGACGGGGATGCCTGCGGCGACGTCGGAACCACCGGCTGGGCCCCCTGCGGCGCGGCGGCCTTCGGTGCCTCGGTGATCGGCCGCAACGACGGCGTCGGGCTCAGGGCCGGGGGCGCGATCGGCTGCAGCGACGGGCCGGACTGCGACGGCACCGCGAACGTCCCCCCCTGGGGCACGATCTGCGGAGTGGTCGGCGCGACCGTGCCGGCCGGCAGCGACGGCGCCGCGATGCTCGTCTGTCCCGGCACGACCTGGTTGGGGATGTCGGCCCCGGCGGCTCCCCAGGCCTGCGGAACGGTCGCCGACGCCGCCGGCGGGGCGGCGAACGGGCTGGACACGGCAGCGGACGGGCCGGGAGCGACCATGGCGCCAGGAACCCACGCCGACCCCGCGGCAGGCGCGGCGACGACCGGGGCGGAACCCACGGCGGGCTGGCCGTACGCCGGCTGCACGTAGCCCTGCTGCGGCTGCATCTGCACGTACTTGGTCGAGTAGACCGCGCGGTACTGCGTCACCGGGACGTTCACCGGTTGCTGCACGTAATTCGTCACCTGCTCCATGCACTCCCTCGGGCAGCCAGTGCAGGGATCGATCTCACTGGACGGTTTGTAGCTGGTCACCGGCACGGCGCGGTATTCCGTGCGGTAGGTCGTCTCCGGAACGTAGCTGACCTGCTGGACCGGGACCATTACCGGGGGGGGCGGCGCCGGCACCGGCGCCATGACCGGCGCCATGACGGGCGCCGCGACAGGCGCCACGGCATACGCCTGGGGTGCCTTCGCGAAGCAGGAATGGAAGCCGGCGAAGAAATCGTTGAGGCAGCACTGGGCGGCACCCTCCCGGGCGTGCACCGCCCCGAAGGCCCCTGCGAGCCCCAACACCACCACCAGTCGACGCCTCTTCATGACCAGCTCCTCGGAATGCCTGCCCGTCATCGGCGACCCACCCGCCATCCGGCGGCGTGTGATCGCGTCGCGACCGTCGTGCGAGCCCGGCGGGCACGCCGATCGCCGACTGGACTAGCCTAGGTTCGTGGAGGGTGGGTCCGGGAAAGACATCCGGGTCTGGGAATGATGAATTTCCCCGACCGGCGCCGCACGATCGTCACCACTCGCCCAACCCGATGCCCCGACCGGGAAAAACGCCGTACCACGGCCTTCCGCGGGTCGGGGGGGCCGCCGTGTCGGCGGCTCACCGCGGAGGGTCGCCCCTCGTCGTCCGCCGCCGCTCGAACCGGTCGTACAGCAGATCGAACGCCCGCCGCACGTCCCCGGAGGAGTCCCGGAAGCACTCCTCGAGATCGCGGTCGTCGACCACCACGCCGAACCAACGGTCCCTCCCCGGGAGCGACGCGACGAGCGCGCGCAGCAGCGCGGGGCTGGTGCGGCACTCCACGAGGGTCCGCGGAAGGCCGCGGCGGTGTGCGGTCACCAGCATTCCGACGGCGTTCACCGAGGCGACGAGGCCCGTCAGCATTCGGCCGGCGGCACCGAGCATCTCCCAGCCATCGATGCAGACGATGCCGCCGTGGGGCGTCGTGCGGATCCCGGCGACGACCCGGACGAGGTCGGCACGCCGGCGGACCCGCGACCGCGTCACCACGATCGCCCGATCCTCGAGGGCATCGGCCAGCTGCCAGAGCAACGTCGATTTCCCCGATCCGTGCCCGCCGACGATCGCGTTCCGGCGGCCGCGACCGATGACGAGGTCGGCGATCTCGCCGATGTCGCGCGGACGGCCCGCCTCGTCGAGGGCGGCGAGGCGGGCCGAGGCGACGTAGCGGGTGGCGAAAGGGTTGCGGGACAGCCCCGCAGGGTCGTCCTCGAGCCGGGTGGCGATCGCGTCACGAGGCGTCACGTTCACCACCCCGGGGAGGAATCGCGGGCGGGATTCGACCCAGTGTGAAGACGTGCTCGGAGACGTGATCCCGCCCCGACTCGAAGAACACGCGCAGCCGCACGCACCAGCGGATCTTCACGATGACACCTTCGTACGACAGGGGTGTCGCCGGCAGCCGGACGGCGAACGAACCCTCCGGCAACACCGCCGGCAGCTCGTCGGGGGAGGAGAAACGCTCGAACCAATGAACACCGATGTCCTCCTCGCCCTTGCCTTCGGTGTACCAGAGTACCGTCCGCTCGATGGCCCCGATCGGCTCGTCGCCCGGGGCATCGATCGCATACTCGACCGTCAACCATTCACCCGCGTCGTATTCGCGGGCGGTGTGCCCGAAGCGGGCTTCGATCCTCGGCAGGCGGAAGGTCCGCGCCGCGCGCCCCGGGAAACCGCTCATGCCCCCGCCTCCGGCACCCCGTCGCCCGTCGACGCTCCCCGCGACGGCGCCGGCATGACGACCACGGGAAAGACGCGGATGAACTCGGGCCAGCGCTCCGGGCGGGCCCTGACCACGATCCTCCACTGGACGGCGTTGTTCTCGGAGGTGAACGAGTGCATCGCGTCCGCCGGCACGGGGCACGCCACACGCGCCGCGAAACTCCCCCCTGGTACCGGCTGCACGTCGCGCCATTCGGCCACGGGATGGCTGCGCACGACGATCCTCTGCGTGCGCGTGTCGGTTCCCTGGCGGAACGAGGCCGTCTCCTCCAATTCGAGATCGATGCCGATCCTCCGTAACAGGCTCGCCCCCCCCTGCCCAAGGAGGACCTCGACCGTGGTTCCCGGGACCAACGGATGCCCGGAGACCTCCACGTTGGTGGGGCCCACCGACGTCGCGAGCGCGGCGGCCCGCACGAAGAGGACGACGCCCCCGATCCCCACGACGGCGAAGGGCACGAGCAGGGCCACGAGCACCCAGTCGGTGGTGCCGCCGAGCAGATCCACGCCCACGCCGACCCCGAGCACGACGACGATGGCGTTCCAGAACAGCGCGAACAATCCGAAGGCCGCCAGCGACCAGTTCTCGGGGCTCTCGAGCGGCAGCCGGTAGCGGAGCACCGTCCCGGGGGAGTTCTCGTAGTCGTCACACGAGGGCACCCCGGGGTGCCCCCGGGGAGGGGCGGGCGGGTCGCCGAGCCCCTCGAGGATCCTCGATCGGGACTCGCTGGCACGATGCTCCTGCGATTTGCCCCACGACCGCATCACGCGCGAGAGCCCGGAGCCCCCGAACGCCAGGAGCGCCAGGGGGATGAGCAGGGTGAGCAACCACAGCCACCACTCGTAGCCCCGCGCGAGGACGAAGGAATCCTGCCCCGCCGGCGCGTAGCCAGCGGTCCCCGTGACGAGCAGGAGACCGAAAACGAGTCCCACGCCCACCAGCAGCGCGTAGAAGAGCCCCTCGGCGACCGTCCCCCATGCCTGGGAATCGGTTCGACGGTGTCCGCGTTTCTTGGCGACGAACCGCGGGAGTCTCATGGGCGATCGACGCGCCCCGGCGCGTCAGCGCCGGCCGGGGTGTCCCTGATCCTTGTCCTCGGTCGACGCGCCGTCGGGCGCCTGCAACGCGACGAAATCGGCCGTCCGATAAAAGCCGATCCTCTCGAGGGCCTTGTAGACCTCCTCGAGTGTCTTCTCGCCGAAATTGGAGATGCCGAGAAGATCCTCGCGCGTGCAATGGAGGAGATCGTTGACCGTGAAGATCCCCTTCTCCTCGAGGCAGTTCGTCGTCCGCACCGAGAGCCCGATCTCGGCGGTGCTCATGTCGAGCTTCTCCGCCATCTCGTCCGAGCGGTTGAGGTTCTTGTATGGAACGCGTGGCATGGGTTCCCTCCCGTGCGTAGCCCACCGGGGCCCGGCGTCGTCGCCCCGGGACGCCCCCGGGATCGGCGGGGAAATATACTGGTAACGAGCATGTTTCGCCTACCACCGGAATCACGCCTTCCCCATCCGCGCAGAACACGCAGACCGCCTCGCCGGCCCCGAATGTCAACCGAGGACCACGGATGAACCTCGACTCCCTCAACGAAGCCCAGCGGCGCGCGGCGACCCACATGGAGGGGCCCCTGCTGGTGCTCGCCGGACCGGGCAGCGGGAAGACGCGGGTCGTCACGCACCGCATCGCACACCTCATCGCCCGCGGCGTCCGGCCCGAGGGGATCGTGGCCCTCTCGTTCACGAACAAGGCAGCCGACGAGATGCGGCGCCGCGTGAACGAGCTCGTCGGCCCCCAACCTGTGGAAATGGGGACATTCCACCGGTTCGCCGCCAGGCTCCTCCGCACCCACGCACGGATGGTGGGATTGTCGAGCGATTACTCCATCCTCGATCCCGACGACGCCGGCGCGGTGATGAAACGCGCGGCCAGACGCCTCGGCCTCAACCTCACGCATACGCCCATCGACCGGCTGGCGGGGATCATCAGCCGGGCCAAGAACGACCTGCGCACGCCGGAGACCTTCCAGCCGCGCTGGGGAAGGCCTGCCGACGAAGTGGCCCTGAGACTGTGGCCGCTCTACCAGCAGATGCTCCTCGACTGCAACGCGGTCGACTTCGACGACCTTCTCGTGCACGTCGCCAGGATGATCGTGGACAACCCGGAGTTGAGGGCCCGTCTCGACGCCCGCCACCGCTGGATCCTCGTCGACGAGTACCAGGACACGAACGCCGCCCAGTATGCGATCCTCCGCGGCCTGTCCATCGATCATCCGAACCTCTCGGTCACCGGCGATCCCGATCAGGCGATCTACGGCTGGCGCGGTGCGAGCATCAGGAACATCCTCGAGTTCGAACGCGACTATCCGGCGGCGACCGTGGTGACACTCGAACGGAATTACCGCAGCACCGCCAACATCCTCGGCACCGCCGATCGGCTCATCGCCAACAACGCGAAGCGGAAGCCGAAACGCCTGCTCACCGACGCCTCGCCCGGGGCGCCGGTGCGCATCGTCCTCGACCCGTCGGGCCACGAGGAGGCGGAGCGGATCGCCGACGAGATCGCCGTGTCGATCATGCGCGGGGCGAGGTCGCCGCGGGACGTCGCCATTCTCTTCCGCACCAACGCCCTCTCCCGCTCCCTCGAGGTCGCGCTCCGTTCCCGGGGCATTCCCTACCAATTGCTCCGCGGGGTGGAGTTCTTCAAGCGACGCGAGATCCGTGACGTCGTCTCCTGGCTCCGGCTGCTGCGCAATCCCCGGGACGACGAGGCACTCCTCCGCGTGATCAACGTTCCGGCGAGGGGCATCGGCCGACAGTCCCTCGACCTGCTCTCCTCGTGGGCGGCCGACCATCACGTCTCGTTGCTCGAGGCCTGCCGGAATGCCGACAGGATACCCGGGCTCACGGCCCGGTCGGCGACCTCGATCGGTCGCTTCGTGTCACTCCACGACGCCCTGGGACGGGTCGCCGCGGCCGAGGGATCGGTGGCGGTCGTGCTGGAGGCGGTCCTCGAGCGCATCGGCTACCGGGAGATGCTCGCCGAGGAGGAGGAGGAGGAGGGAGACGACCGGCTGGCGAACGTCGAGGAACTCGTGACCGCCGCACGCCAGTTCGACGCCGAACGCGGGCTCTCCCCTCCGACAACCGACGACGAGACGTCGCTGGGCGCTTTCCTCGACACCACGGCCCTCGTCGCCGACACCGACGTCTGGGATCCATCGGCGGAACGGGTCTGCCTGATGACGTTCCATGCCGCGAAGGGCCTCGAGTTCCCCGTGGTCTATCTGGTGGCGATGGAGGACGGCATCCTTCCCCATCAGCGCAGCCTCGACCATCCCGATCAACTCGAGGAGGAGCGGCGGCTGGTGTTCGTCGGCATCACGAGGGGCATGCACGAGGTTCACGCCAGCTGCGCCAGGGTCCGGGACTACAGGGGCACGCGCCGGATCGGGGCGCCGAGCCTTTTTCTCGCGGAGATGTCCGGGTGTGAGACCGAGGTCACCGGAGCCGAGGCGCGGGGAGACGACCTTCGCTCGGCCGGGGGACGTGTCGTCGACGAATACTGCCAACTCGAGGAGGCTGCTCAGGACCGATCGGGCCGGCATGACTCCCGGACCGGTCAGGACCGGACTTCGCGCGACGACGGACTGGTCCTCGAGTCGGAGGAGGACGCCCCTCCCAGCGTCACGCGGGGGGCCGGAACGAGGACGCCCCCACGGGGCGCTCCACGCCTCGAGACCGCGGCGGAACTCGATCGCCGCTCCGGCCTGGCGTCCCGGAACACCCCCACGCTCGCCTCCGGCGAGCGTGTCCGTCACGCCGAATATGGCGAGGGCACGGTCGCCGGCGTCAGCGGGATGGGGCCACGCCAGGTGGCGACGGTGACGTTCGACGGCGCGGCTGGCGTGCGCCGATTCATCGTGTCCCACGGGGCCCTGGAGCGGATCTGACCCGCGTGGACCGGCACCGACACGGGTGCGGCGACGCCACAAACGGGCATCCCCGGGCCGACCGACCGAGAGGGTTCGAGCCCCTGCAGCGTTCCTCCGGTCGATCCGGAGCGATCAGGAGTCGTTCTTTCTCGTCGACTCCGAGGTGGCGGCGCTTGCCTCCGAATCGACCACCACACCGTCGTCCTCGAAGACCACGCGGTCGAACTCGGGGATCAGATCAGCGAGGAACTGCACGCCGGTCCTCGTCCCCTCGCCACGCGTCATCGCGGTCTCGTTGATCAGGGCGTAGATCTTGTACACGGAGGCGAAGTTCGCCAATTCGATACGGGCGATCTGCGGTGCCATCCAACGAATCCGGGCCGACGGGTCGGCGTCGACAGGCTGTTCGGTGTCCTCCGCGGCGTATGTCCAGAGGATGCGCAGTTGCTCACCCGGCTTTCGGAAGGCACCGGAGAACGCCTCCGCCTTCGCCCCCTCCGCGAGCGGGATCATCTCCCGGTGCTCCTGCTCCGACGCCTCGAAGCCGGCGTTCGGGTAGCAGCGGTCGGGCGTATGACCGGAGGCATCGCTCGGGGTGGCACAGACGACGAATACGCCGACGCGCACACCGGTGTCCACGTGCCGATACTCGCGGGAGATGTGACCCACCGCTCCGGCCGCCTTGAGCTGGATCGGATCGGCCTCGGTCTCGACGTCGAGCCGCCAGGGTCCGAACTCACGCGGAAAAGCCGCCTCGAGACGGGCCGCATCCCGCTTCAGTTGCTCGGTGACGTTCTTGCCGGTCCAGCGGTCGGTCAACTTGCCCTGGTACCAGGTCACGCCGAGCACCGCCGCGACACCGATGGCGATCATTCCCCAGTGCAGGATCGAAGAGGATTTCATGGTCCACCGTCTCTCCCTTGCCAGAAAACAGAATCATCCGTCGCCCGACGAACCGCCGTCACCCGGCGAGCCTCCGCGAGCGCCGCCCACTCTTCTCGCGGGTGCCGCACACGACACATCCCATCACCCGCACGCCGGCCGACTGCAGCCGGTCCACAGTCTCGGTGATCGCCGGCACGACGCTCACGTCCCTCATGGTCGAGATCACCGCCGCGTCGGACTGCTGGCCGATGATCAGGGCGTCGGCGTGGGCCAGCGAAGGGCCGGCGTCGATGACGATGTGGTCGAACGTCTCGCGGTACTCGCGGACGATCCGCTGCAGTTCCGATCGCGACAGGGCGTTGATCGCGGCGTAGTCGCAGTTTCCGGCGGTCACGGCGAAGAGCCCGTCGATCACCGTGGGCTGCACCACCTCGTTGTTCGTCGCCTCTCCGCGGAGCAGTTCCGAGAAGCCGGGCTGCGTCGGGTCGAGTTGCAGCGCCACGTGGACGGAGGGATTCCGCAGGCTGCCGTCGAGGAGCAGCGTCCTCTTGTCGGCACGCGCGATGCTCGCGGCGAGATTCGCCGCCAGCGAGGATTTGCCCTCTCTCTCCCCGGGGCTGGTGATCATGATCACCTTGGGGGCATCCCGGCCACCGCCGAGGATGAGCGTGCGGATGGCATCGACGCATTCGGCGACACGGTATTCGCTCTGCTTGGCGCGCTTCGACTTGCCGACCCAGGGCAGCGTCCCGATCACCCGGAGACCGACGCGCTGCGAGATCTCCTCGGGTGAGCTGAGACGGTTCCGCAGGTACTCGACGAGGAGCACGGTGCCGGCGCCGACGGTCATCGCCAGCAGGCCGGCGATGGTGGAGAGAATCGCTCGCACGATGAAATCGCTGCTGGTCGGGACGGTGGCCTCCTCGAGCTGGGTCACGCGCGGCGGGGCGGTGAGGTCGAGCGACGAGCTCTCCAGCTGCAGGCCGATCTGGTCCGTCACCCGCTGGAGTTGCTCGATCTCACCCCGACGCACCTCGAGATCGGCGTTCGCCGCGCCCAGGACCATGACTTCCTTCGTGACCTTCTCGAGTTCCTTCGAGGTCTCCTCGATCGTCCTCACGAGCGCATCGCGGCGCACCTTCAGCGTCGCGGGCGACAGCGCTACCTCCCGCCGCGACCCGGCGCCGGCCACGATGCCGCGGCTCAGCGACTGCCTGACCTCCGGGCGGAGCATCTTCTTCAGCGATTCCAGATCGGCCTTCAATTGCTCCCGCTGCGCGAGCATCCGCTTCACTGCCGGTGCGTTGCGGCCACGAGCGCTCCGATCGGCCTGGGAGAGGATCGAGTCGTCGATCGCGGCGATCTGGGCCTCCAATTCCCGCACTTCCGGCTCCCGCGACAGCGCGAACTCGAGCCGCTGGTTCATCTCCTCGCCAGACTCCTGCTCCTCGTCGTTCTCGTTCTGCTGCTCCTCTTCTGCCCGCTCGGAGTCCCTCATCGCCAACTCCACGTCGAGCGTGGCGAGGTCGGTCTCCGAGAGACGGAGCGTCTGCCGGAGTGCCGAGAGGTGGTCCATGAGGAGGGCGCGCTGCGTCGCCACCTCGGTGCTGTCCCGGGTACCGAGCGTGCGGGCGAGCTCGTTGAAGGTCTCTTTGCGGCTGCGCAGCTCGGTCTGGTTCTCCTTGTACTTCTTCTCCAGCGAATCGCGGCGGGTGAGGCGATCCTGGCGATCCTTGTTGACGATGTCGTCCAGGTAGCACTGCGTGACGGCGTTGAGGATCTTCTGGGCATCCTCCGCGACCGGAGCCCGCAACTTGATCTGAAGCACCTCCGACTGGGCGTTCACGACCGGCTGGATCGAACTGCTCAACCAAGTCACCGGATCGTCCTCGTCGGTGATCGTCCGCAGCGAGGAGATCCCGGGACGGCGGAGGGCCGCGTTGAGCACCACCGGGCTGCGGAGCAGCTGCAATTGGGTTTTGCGGTAGGCCTCGTACTCGTTCTGGTTGGCGGCACCGTCGAGAAGGCCGCCGGTGCCGCGGATCCGGAGCCAGACCACCGCCTCGTAGCCACGGGGCATGAAGAGGAACACCGGCAAGGCGGCCAAGGGAGCCAGCGCCGCGCCCACCATCACCGCCCGCAGCCAACGCCGCCGCAGCGCGTGGAGGAGCCGTCGGGTGTCGATGCCCGACTGCACCGGCTGCTCGCCGCCCCCCCCGGGGAACACCATCGTGGGCGGGGAGGGGATCGACGGGAGATTGTCGCGGACGATCAGG
>Ga0315900_10010676_pt1 | contig 11459 bp, 23 predicted proteins | sample LakEriMetagenome_FD_203521 | JGI IMG/M metagenome (GOLD analysis project Ga0315900, IMG submission 203521) | Freshwater fungal communities from buoy surface, Lake Erie, Ohio, United States - Buoy 12 MA114 | ecosystem: Environmental > Aquatic > Freshwater > Lake > Lake biofilm | place: USA: Lake...
GTAATTGAGTGCGTGCGGGGCGGGGGGGGCTCGGGGGCCATCCTTCTGTACCGCTCTCCGGGCCGCTGGCCGCAGTGTTCCGGCTTCACGCTGTCGAGGAGCGGCGTGAAAGAGGCCCGAAAGCCGGCATTTATCGAGGTCCATCCGCTGCGGAGTCCTTCTTTTGTCGGCACGGTGACGACGAGTGATCGTCACCCTGACCGGCTGGAGGACTGAACCATGTTTGAGGTCGTATCCCCTGCCCCCACGATGGATTGCAGCGACGTGTGGCAGTTCCACACGGAGCGTGAGGCCCGTGCCTTCATCAACCAGCACGCCGACGGCTTCCGTGTCTACACCCTGTTTGATCCGGAAGGCGAAGTGATCGTTCGCTCCCGGTTCCCTGTGCTGATGGTGGCGTAGTTCCCGCAGTTTTCCCGCTGCGGAGTCTTGTTTTCAGCCGGTCGGCACGTTGCCGATGCGGCTTGGTTCGATGGTTCCCAAACGAAGGAGTTTTCCCATGTCGATGCTCAACAACCTCATCAAGATGATTATGGCTGACCCGGCGGCGGTGGCCGAATTGCAGGCCATGAATGCGGCCCCGACCGTCACCCGCAAGCCCGCGAAGGGCAAGGGCAAGCGGACGCTCACCGACGAGCAGAAGGCCAAGATGGCGGCCGGGCGCAAGGCGGCGTCTGCGGCCCGTGCGGCGGCGACCGGCAAGCCCGCACCGGAACCCGTCGTGGAGGCTGCGAAGCCCGCGAAGGTCAAGGGCAAGGGCAAGGCGAAGTTCGGCAAGGCTGAGGCCGGCACGGGCCAGCGGGACCGCAAGGGCCGCGTCTGGGTTCCCCTGTGGATCGACGGAGAGTTCGCCGGCAGCGTTCGGCAGGACGTTGCACGGGCCATGTTCATCGCCATTCGTGGTGAGCAGGCCGGAGCGCTGCTGACCCACATTGAGTCGCAGGGCTGATTCCCCGCTGCGGAGTCTGACTTCCGACGGCTCACGCACCACGCCCCGCTGGCTCACCGCTGGCGGGGCGTTCGCCTGCGCCGTTGCAGGATTGCCCATCGCACGTTGCGGTGGGCGTTTGTGTTTCTGGTCCCTGTTTCACAAGGAGTTTCCCATGCCCCGTTCCCCCATCGCCCAGTTCACCGCCCCCAACGGTGCCTTCTACCTCATCAACACGAAGTCTGACGGCAAGGTCTACGGGCCGTTCTTCAGCAAGAAGGAGATCGCGGCCGCCCGTGCCACGATCCCCGCCCACGAGCAGTCCAACGCCCGCAGCCGGGCAATGTTCGACGGCCTGCCTGCGGCCGATGCCGACATCAACCCGCTGACCCGCTGATTCCGCCGCTGCGGAGTCCGGTTTCCATCCTGCGAACGGGGCCAGTCGTCACTGTGGCGGCTGGCCCCGTCGCATTTCACGAGAGGAGCGTAGCCATGTACGCACGGTTTGAGACGGAGGAGGGCGAGAAGTACGGATCGTTTGAGACGTTCTATCACGACGGCCAGCACTGGATTGGCGAGTTGTGGGAGGACGGCGACGGCAACCCCATGCCCGCCGGCTGGTACTGGTGGGCGTGCTTTCCCGGCTGCATGCCCGACTCTGACCCGCACGGCCCCTTCGACACGGAGGAGGAGGCCGAAGCCGACGCGAAAAACGGCGAGTGATTCCCGCTGCGGAGTCTGTTCAGTGAGGGCCAGTCGCACTGTGCGGCTGGCTCGTTTCGTTTCCACCATGCACGAAGGAGATTCGCATGAAGATTTCCACTCGATCCTGCCGCACGAAGGTGCAGACACGATCCCCGTTCCGGTGTCACGGCTCACTCTACGGCACGCAGGTCTGTGCCCGTGACGGGTCCACGATGTACGTCGTGTACTCCTACGGCACGCACTGGCCGCTGTTCGTCTGGCACGAAGGAACGTGGTACGAGAACGCGGATCGGTACAGCGTGACCACCAGCAAGCACAGGTCTGCGGCGCACCCGCACTGCACCACCATCCCGGCCTCGTGCGATGCCCTCAAGGCGTTCATCGAGTGGGGCTTGGAGCGGTGCCCAAAGATCGACCGGCTCGTCGCAATTTCTGCCTGACTTCCGCCGCTGCGGAGTCTGTTTCTTGACCGGCGGCACGTTGCCGACCGGCTGTTCGATGGCCCATGTTTCATAAGGAGTTTCTATGCGCACTGTCACCACCAGCCTCATGCACTTCGTCTCGCTGCGGACGGCGAGCAAGTCTCTCGGGGCACGCTCCCACAAGGAGTTCCTCAAAGACCTCAAGCACCTCTCGCCGCAGGAGCGGCGGGAAGTGGCCGACATGCTGACCAAGAAGGAGGGCTGAACATGAACGACACGCAAAGCACGCCCGTTGTGCGGGCAAAGGGACGGCTGGGCGACCACGACATCGACGCCATCGTCCTCAATCCGGGCGGATGGTTCGGGAGGACATGGCTGCTGGAGATTGGTGGCTCATTCACGCCGCTGTTTCTGGTGGTCGAGGCGGGCTCAGTCGAGGACGCCATCGAGGAGTTGTCCGACAGCGAGAAGTACGGGCATCTCATCCATGTCCCGGACAGCGACCTCGCGGACTACCCGGAAGACAGCCGCCACTACGACGGGAGCGGTCGAGTAATCGACCTCGACTGGGTGGGGATTCACGGCGACGAGGGCACAAGCCGCACGTCGGGACAGCCTTTCCGCTGCACCTACTACGGCGACGGCCTCCCGGCAGAGGGCATCTCACCGCCCGTGTACGAGGACTATCTGGCGTGGATTGAGGAAGACCCCCGCAAGCACCACAAGGAGGGCTGAACATGGAACACATCGAGTACGTGGGAAAGACGGAAGCCATCCGTCGGATCATCAACTGGCTGGAGAACGAGGCCACGCTGGACAACATCGCGGAAACCCTCTCGTCCTTCTGGGATTCGTCCGACACGGGCCTCGTGGATGGGATGGTGGTATGCGACGAGGATCGGGAGTCGCTCGTGTACTGCAACGCACTGCCCGCCAAGCGGGGCGCGATGCGGTACGACGTTCTCTCCCCCGATGGATTCTCCATCCGCCCGGAGGACACCTACCCCACCCGTGCCGCTGCGGAGTCTGCACTGCGGGATTGGGTCAAGCGGTTTGAGTTTCAGGGTTTCTATTCCACCGCCCGGCGGGAGCGTATCCCGCTGGACGAACTGCCCGGCAGGTGCCGGATCGTGGAAGCAGCACCCGAAGATGAGGAGGACTGAGCATGTACGAGCGCGACTACTTGGATTACGGCGAAGGGTTGACCGTGTGCATCGAGCAGGATGGCGATGCCGCCAACCCACGCGAGGACTTTGAGCACTTGGGAACGATGGTCTGCTGGCACCGTCGCCACAAACTAGGCGATGAGCAGCCCGACTGTTCTCCGGATGAGTTCTGGCTGCGGGTAATGCAGGAGCGGGAGCAGTCTGTGCGAGGACGCCGCCCGCCAGATCACATCGAGGCAGAGCACGTTCGCCAGTACATCGCAACGCACTTCTATGTGCTGCCGCTGTACCTGTACGACCACTCTGGCATCTCCATCAGCACGGGAAGGTTCTCGTGTGCGTGGGATAGCGGGCAGGTGGGGTGGATTTACCTGAGCCGCGACACGGCAGAGAAGGAGAGTTTCGATCCTCTTGGCCTGCTCGAAAGCGAGGTGGCAGAGTACGACCAGTACCTACGCGGAGATGTCTGGGGGTTCAGCATCGAGGATGAGAACGGGGTGCAACTGTATTCCTGCTGGGGATTCTACGGCAGGGACTATTGCGAGTCCGAAGCACGAGACGTTGCGAAGTCTCTGGCCGAAGAACGCAATCACGATTACGTCCTGTAACCACACGAGGAGATACAGAATGGGAACGCGAGCGTGGACGATGCACTGGTGGACGATTGGTTACGACAATCTCGTCTCCCTGTGCGACGAAGCGGTGCGACGGGTCGAGTCTCACGCAGACTTCATGCCCGATGAAACGTGGTATCGCATCGCAAGCGATGACTGCACATCGCGCGGGCTCATGGCCGAAGTCCGCAGGTTGCAGCACGCATTTGCCACAGCCACTAACGGACTGGAGTTGGAGTTCCTCGCATACGACGAGGACATGGACATCACGCACGGGCGGCATGTCGATCCATGGGAGGGCTGCATCTTCGGCGTGCGGGGCGTGACGGACTTCACGCCCGCAGGCAAGGCACTGGAGCCGCTGCTGGTTGAGTCGGGATGGGTAGACGCCGGGTAATCCCCGCTGCGGAGTCTGGTTTGTAGGGGCCGGTGGCATGGTGCCATCGGCCTTTCTTTTTTCTGGAGGTTCCCATGAAGATTCCTGCGTTCATCAAGCACCTTGTGGCGTTCACCGACACGGCGTCGAGCCGCTACGCATTAGGCGGCATCAAATGCACGAGCCGTGACGGCGTGGCGTCAGTCGCCGCCACCGACGGCCGCGTCCTCACCTGCGTCCACTGGAAGGACGAGGACGGCCCAGACATGGACGTAATCGTGGACGCGAAGCAACTCACTTCGCCGCCTGCGGCTGCGTTCAAGACGGATCATAGCGGCAAGGGTGGCGTGACGTTCGATGGCAAGGCCGTGTATCACGGCAAGTCTTCGCTCGCCCTTGACCCCATCGAGGGGCGATTCCCACGCATCGAGGACATCTTCCCAAGCCCGGACTTTGTGAATGGCTACTTGTCCATCACGCTCAGCCCCTCGATTCTGCGGAAGGTGTGCGACCTCGCAGCGTCCGCGTCGTCTGGATACCAGACGCCTCACGTTACGCTGTGGATCAAGGACGACCAGTCTGCGGTGCTTGCGGACACAATGTCTCCAGAGGGGGGGCATACGGTTCGCATGGCAATCATGCCCATCTCGCGTGAGATTGGCAGCAAGACCTTCCCGTCTCGGCCGGGAGCGGTGACACGAAAGCCTGCTACGCCCTCGCCAGAGCCCGCCCATGAGGACGCCGCTGAAGATGATCCTGCCCCTGCCCCCGTGCCCGAGATGATGGACGCCACCCAGTTGGCGGCGGCCATCGCTGAGCCGGACGGGCACGACTGGTCGGTTGCCCTGCCGCCCATCGGCTGACGTTTTCCCCGCAGTTTTCCCGCTGCGGAGTCTGTCTATACGGCAAGCAAGGAGGCAAGCCATGCACCACTGGACCCATACGGAGATCGAACTCTATCTGGCCATGTGCTACGTCGCCATGAAGGCACTCGCACGATGGGCAGACCTCGACTGAAAGGACTCGCCATGAGTGCGTTCTGGTTTCACTACAACAAGCCCGCGTCTGCGAAGGCCGGGCATCCCGTGCTGACAGTGCATCACAAGGGTGCCTGTCTCTTGGTTCGCAACATCGTGTGTTCCGTGCCGGTGCGTAGCCGGCAGCGGAACTCACAGCCCCGCGTCGTGATGGCCGGTCGAGGCAACGTCCGCCTCGCCGGAGACACGGCGTACATCGAAGGAGAATGACCATGCCATACCCGGACAGTGAGTATCCGTCTGTGCTGCGGGGGTACGACAAGCGGCAGAGTCAGCGGTTGCTGGCGGCTTCGCCGGACTTGCTTGCGGCCCTTCGGTACATGATTGCAAACGCGGAGGCTGAAGGGTGGAGTGAGTTGATGCTTTCCGACGCAAAGGACGCCATCGCCAAAGCGGAAGGGAGGCCAGATGCCTGACCTGTCCCCACGCCAGCACCAACTGCTGGTCTACGTCGCCCGATGCACGGAGACGAATGGATACCAGCCGTCGTACCGGGAGATCGCCGCCCACTTCGGGTGGTCGTCCGCCGGGTACTGCACGGCCATCGTCCACCGACTCGACCAGTTGGGCATCGCCTGCAACAAGGGCAGCAGGGCGCTGTCCTTTGATTGGAAGTCATACCTGAAGGAGCAGAAGCATGACGCTAAGCGAACTGATGGCCGCCGTTCTCGCCGTGTGCCCCGACGCCATGTTCGATGAGACAGGGGACGGGGAGGTCATCGTCCACACCGGGATGAGGATACACCCCGACGAGGACTGGGGCGTGGGTGCGTTGCCCGTCACCCCCATTGACGAATAACTGTACGCACGTACACTCACACAGGAGACGGGCCATGCCGGACCCGACTACTACCGTGACTCTCACACCATCGGAACTGGACCTCATCATCACGGCGTTGCACGAGAGTGCGTCTGACCGTGAGCAATGGGACGAGGCGGACATTGCGGCAGCGTTTGCCGCATTGCACACCCGCTTCGTCAAGGCCATGTACGAATCCTTCAAGTAGGAGAACGACCATGACAGACAAGACTCTCACCATTGGCTCCGGGCTTGGCGGCATCGCCATCCTCAACACCAAGTCGGTCAACCGCGACCGCCTGTTCGCCGCTGCCGATGCGGTCGGATGCGGCAAGTTGGTCCCGGCCCAGCCGGCACGCACGACGGTCCTGCGTGAGGCAGTCAAGCGGGTGGCCGACGTGCTGTGCGTCAAGCGGCGCAAGCAGCCCATCGTCAGCCGCCAACTCGATGACCCCGCCTCGTTTGAGGCACGACGCACCGTGCCGGGTGCGGACGAGAACGACTACCAGTTCTTGTTCTCTGCCCACATCGACGCCAACTGGGGCGTGTCCGTCCTCAAGACCAACGGCACCGTGAACCCGCCTGCACTGGCGAATGAGTTGTCCCACAAGGTCATCGCCATGCGGGACTGCCTCCCGTCCAGCGTGGTCGGGCAGGTGGTAGTCAAGATGCTCCGGCACTGGCGGGCCACGCCGCTCAAGGACGACGGCGGCGTGTGGTTCCTGCTGGGCCAGACGCTTGAGGACTTCCGCACGTTCGCCGGGATCGTGCTTGGCCCCGCTGCCGATGGTCCCCGCTTCACGGTGCATCAAGTCGAGATCGCATCCGACCCCGACACCGTCATGCACGTGCTTGACCGGCTCGGTGCGGAGGTGCAGGCCGGGCTGACCGAGATCATGGACGAGGTGATGGAGGCGGCAGGCGGAATGGCCGACCGCTCCATCAGCATCCGGTTGAACCGGGCCGACCGGTTCCTTGAGAAGGTTCGTGTGTACGAGCAGGTGCTTGGCAAGCCGCTGCCCGACCTGACCGCTGCCATCGAGCAGGTCAAGCAGGCAGTCGCCGTCAATCGCCTACTCGCTGCTTCTGTCTGATTCCCAACCCATCACTACGGAGAGTACCCATGCGCAAGTTGCGTAAGTTGACCATCGACGTGGCCCGTTTCCTCGCTGACTACAACGACGCTGTCAGCAGTGGCATGAGCGTGCGAGAGTTCTGCGAGGTCAGCGGGCTGCACATCTCGACCCTGCATGGCAGGATCGAAACCCTCGCCAAGCGTGGCGTCGTCCTCCCCCAACTCAAGGGCATGAGGAGGCGGACACGCATGGGCCGGCGGCTGCTCGGCCTCCGTCAGCCGGCAGACCCCAAGCCGGTCGTGGTGGACGCCATTGCGGTGGAGCCGGCACCCCAGCCGATGCCGCCGCTGGCGTACACCTTCTGCGTGGGCAGCGGCTTCTAGTTTCGCCCGCAGTTTCCCGCTGCGGAGTCCTGTTTTCGGGGAGCGGGGGTAGCATCGTGCTGCCCCCCCTCCCATCGCCATTGGTTCCCCAACTCTGGAGCAATCCCATGTCCCGTATATCACTGGGCAACACCCCAGCATTCCTCGCCTGTCAGGTGGCCCCCGTCCTCGTGCGTGGTGGCACCGGCGTTGGCAAGTCTTCCACGTGGGAGGCTCTTGCCCACGCACTGGGACGCACGTTCGTCCCGCTGTACGGTGCAACCCATCTGCCCGAAGACTTCTCGGGCTACCCCACCCCTGACCACAAGGCTGGCGTGGTTCGCATGCTGCCCACCTCCCTGTGGGACAAGACCAAAGACGGCATGGCCCTCGTCCTCGTGGACGAGGTGACGAACGTGCCGTCCGCTACGCAGGGCGGCATGCTGTCCGTCCTGTCGGAGCGGCGGATCGGTGAGTACGTGATGCCCGCCTCGACCATCATCGTCGGGGCGTGCAACCCGCCGGAACTGTGCCCCAATGCGGTGCCGCTGGCCCCTGCCATGCGGGCTCGGTTCGTCCACTTCGACTGGGAGGTGGACTACGAACACTGGTTCACTGGCCTGCGGGCTGGGTGCCAGTGGGAAGCACCCACTTTCCCACTCGTGCCCGCCCATTGGACTGACTTCCTGCCGCAGTTCGGCTCGCTTGTCGAGGCGTTCCTCCGGTCGGCACCCGACGCCCGTGAGAAGTTGCCGCAGGACGACGAGACGATGAGTTTCCCCAACCTGCGGACGTGGACGTACCTCGTCCGCTGCTTCGCTGCGGCGAGCGCCTGCGGGTACGAGCAGAAAGACCCCATCTACCGGCCCCTCGCCGTCGGCTGCGTCGGGGAGGAGGTCGGTGGCATGTTCCTCCGCTACTGGCACCGGCTCGACCTGCTCAACCCGGAGGCGTACCTGTCCGGTGCGGAGGACTACAAGTACGAGCGTCGGCCCGACGCCAACATCTGCTTCCTCACCGGGCTGGTGAAGTCGCTGCGTGACAACACCAGCAAGGAACGCTGGGCCCGTGCGGCGGAGGCGTTCATCACCATCGGGGAGCAGGAGATCGAGTCGTTCCTCATGCAGTTCAAGTCCTTCTGGAATCCCGTCAGCAAGGGCGGCGTTCGCCCCGATGGCTGGTCGCCCCCGAAGGAAGTGCTGGCGAAGTTGATGGCGTTGGTTCAGTCGTGATAGCCGCGACTCCTACACACACGAAAGGCTTTCAATGCACGTATCACTTACCGAAGAACAACTAGAGTCGCTGGAGTGCATTCTGTCTGACGAAAAGTCCCGTTGCATCAACACGCTTCGGTCGCTTGACGGACTGCCAGACGCCGACGACCAAGTCGTCTGGTGGAAGAACGAACTGGATGGCGTTCTGGATTTGATGGCTGTATTCCGATTCGATTGTTCGCACATCGACGACTGAGTGTCACGCACACAGGAGAACAACCCATGACCCCACGACAACTACTGGGGCAGGCACGGGTACACACCTTTGAGTACGTCCCGTACCTCGCCTCATACATCTACTCCCTGCGTGAGCAGGAAACACCGGGCATCGGCACGGCTGCGGTGGACGACGCCGGGAATCTCTACTGGGATCCCGCCTTCGTCACGCAGGTGGGCAAGGAACAGACGGCATACCTCGTCGCCCACGAGGTGCTGCATCTGATCTTCGACCACCACGCCCGGTCGAAGGACATCATCGGACAGACGCCCAGCGAGTTTCAGCGGTTCGTCTGCAACGTGGCTGGCGATCTGGTCATCGAGCAGACGCTCGCCATGATGCGGCACCTCCGCCCGGATGGTGCAGTCCACTTGGGCTGTCCCCTGCCGCAGTTGGGTATCACGCTCGACTTCCCTGAGAACAAGTCGATGCAGGAATACTACCGCCTCATCATGGAGAGGCTGAAGGGCGACGATGACGACGACAACCAACCGCAAGGAGAAGGCGATGACGACCAACAGTCCGACGAGTCTGACAGTGACGACGATCAGCAGGGGGGTGCGTCTGCATCCGGCGGCGATGTTCCCGATGGGGACGGGCAAGACGATGATGCCGACGCTTCTGCTGGAGACGGCAGCGACGGCACGCCAGACGGCGAGGAGGATGCGGCTGGCAGCGGAGCGGGATCGCCTCCGTCTGGGCAGGGCGAGGCACCACCGCCGCCCGGTTCGCCGGGCTCCGGCGGCTCGTGTGCGGACGGTTGCCCACGCCCGTATGAGGTAGCCAGCGACGGCTCGTGGGAAGCCTATGGCGAGGGCATGGCCGCCGCCCAAGCGGAAGACGCCATCGCCCAGTACGAGGCCAGCAATCCCGGCAAGGTGCCCGGCACCATCAAGCAGGCACTCAAGGCCAAGTTGCGACCCGAGCCCGATCCATTCGCCCAGTTGCGGTCGGCTGTCTGCTCCAGCGTGGCATCGCCGGTCGGCGGCAGGGACTACTCCCACCGCCGCCGGTCACGCAAGCAGCCGCCCGGCGACGATGCCCCCATCCTGCACGGCCGCATCACCGTGCAGCCACACGCCGTCGTGATCGTGGACACGTCGGCCTCCATGATGACGAAGGACATCCAAGCGAAAGCCCTGTCCGTCATCGCTCAAGGGCTGCGGAAACTGGGGCGGGTGAAGGTGTACTGTGCCGACACCAAAGTCCAATCGCACAAGTTGGTGGCCACGACCAACGTGTTCGACTGGCATGGCGGCGGCGGTACGGACATGTCCACCGCCATCGAGCAGGTGGAGAAGGACGACCACCCCGACTCCATCGTGCTAGTCACCGACGCCGAGACACACTGGCACGCCAAGAAGCCGCATGCCCGTGTCGTCTTGGCATACACGGGCAAGAAGGGATCGGCATGGCACCAAGCCATCCCCAAGTGGGCCCGTGTCGTACCACTCTCACAGGAAGGAGCATGACGATGGCACGACGGAGGAAGACATTGCGGAAGCGGGTCTACACCTACGAGCAGTTGGACGCGAAGGGGCTGCGGTGGACCAAGAAGACGGCCCGGAGCGGTTCAACACCGCTCTACGGCGACGACCGGTATGCACCGCTCTACGGCAGCGTCCGCATTTGGGACGGCGAATGGCCGTATTGGCTGCGAATGCAACACGGAAAGAAACGTATCGCTCCCGGCGTCTCGATCCGGTACAAGCCCAAGCGGATGGACATGAGTCTCATCCTCGCGTACGTGTACCGTGCCGCCGACGGGGCCACGCTGTATGTCGTGCCGGGATTGGGAAAGAGCCGCAACAAGAAGCCTGAAGTACGTCAGCGCATTGCGGCGTGGAAGCGGCTGGTCCCGGCGTTCACTCCGCACGATGGCTCTCGTCTGCTGCAACATGAGTATGCGATGTACCTGCTCAAGGACGGGCAGGCAAATCGCCTCGACAAGCCGGTGCCAATATGGCTTAGCGATCCAAAGGCTTGGTGCTGGGATGCAAGGGCATGGAAACAGGGCGAGGCACACGGAAACGACTGGGGCCGCTTGTACCCGCTGTTCCCTCGACGCTGCCTGCTGTTTGCCACACGCCTGCGCAAGGCACTACAGGACGGCCCGGCCTGCGAAGTGCAGTTGACCAAGTGGCACGGCTGGGGGGACCACTGGGGCGGCCCAAAAGGCAACTCACTGACCGTGTGTACGCCACCAGCGGGCGGCCGTGACGGCCGCAGTTTGACCGTTCACATCGCCATGCACAGCAGCGAGTCTCGATCCTTCCACAATGTCGATGGAGACTACGGCTGCAAGCACTGCCAGTTCTTTGCAGGCGAGGGAATGATGACACTGGTCAACAAGAAGTTGATGCGTTGGAAGTGCAGCAAAGACGCCATCGTCGGCATCCAAGAGTGGGTGCTGGGTTGCATCCACATTCCGGGTCCGGGCTAATACTGAAAGGAAAACTGCCATGAATTTCTTGGACTACAAG
>Ga0315900_10010678_pt1 | contig 11459 bp, 6 predicted proteins | sample LakEriMetagenome_FD_203521 | JGI IMG/M metagenome (GOLD analysis project Ga0315900, IMG submission 203521) | Freshwater fungal communities from buoy surface, Lake Erie, Ohio, United States - Buoy 12 MA114 | ecosystem: Environmental > Aquatic > Freshwater > Lake > Lake biofilm | place: USA: Lake...
AAGCAGCCGCCAAAAGGCATCCTGCCAGCCTCATCGGCGGCATCCATGCCGCCGAGCCGTCGCCGCGCTCGAAGTCGCCGCTCTCCGTGATGGATGCCAGCGGCGGCGGCTATCGCGAGGCCGCGTCTTGTGGCAGGGTTCCGCTTCCGCGGCGGCGGCTCTCAGGGGCTCATCCTCAGCCCCGTTCGCCGCGTGCCGCGTCCGCTCCGTTGGTTCGATCGATGCTCGCCCGCCCCGCAGCGGTCCTCCTGCGTCTATGCGGAGCGGCCGGGCGCCGGCCGCCTGCAGGCGTCCTGCCATCTGCATGGCGGCGGCATCGTGCCGCCGCTGCGAGTTCAGGCTATTCATGATGGGCCGCCGAGCTATCTTGGCGGCGAACCGCCATAAATGTCAGCCCGATCTCCGCGTGAAACCGTCAATTTCAATGGCGATTCCAACCTCCACAGTTGACGAGCAGAACCTGCGAACCGCGGAGGTCATGCGGCAACTCTATGGGCGACTCGAGGATGTGCTCAAGCGGCATCGGCCCGAAGAATACGCCGCGGTTGTCACTCAGTGCCTGAGGAAGTTCCGCGAATCCCATGCGGTTCCGCCGCACTGGGCTCTTCATTCGATTGAGGCGAGCTGCGCATACGCCCGTGGACACAACTCCGACCCCGTCACGATCGATCGGGTACGTCGCGTGCTGGACGTCTATGCGAATCACGTAGACCCATATCTGTCGAAACTGAGTGAGGACCGCGAAGCGCACCTGTTTGGGCTCGCGATGTATCGCGAGCAAATGGAGATTCAATGCGGCTGGTCGCAAGTGGAGGGCCGGCGAAACGTGTTGTTGTTCGACCCCAAGATTTCAATCCCCGGGCTCGCCAAGGAGTTCCATAGTCGCCACGGCATTTCGACGCATTCTTGGATTCTGTGCTGCGTGGCATGCGCTAAAATCGCGGGTGATTCCCGCGATTCCTATGTTCACCGGGAGCACCTACTTCAGTTGGCTCCTTCGTTGGCTCCGCTGGAAGTCGATCGCTTTCTGGAGTTGTCGAGCGCCGACGCCAAGACCCTTGGCACGTCATTTCGTACAAAGCGGATCGATACCAAGCCTCACCTCCACGGGCTCCTGCGCTCGGAGTTTCTCGAAACGCCTTTGCTCAGGATCGATGGCGAACACTACCTCGCTCCGGTGCCGCCTCTCCTCCTCCGCCATTCCGGACATGGACTCTGCCACCGAATGCGCAAGCCGCCGTTGCCTTCCTTCCACAAGGAGTTTGGCCCGGCGTTCAATCGGTGTGTGCATCACCTCGCGGTGCAATCGCGAGACAGTCTCAGGCTCGTTCCGGAAAAAGATGTCGAGAAGCGAGCCACGGGGAAAAGCTGCGACCTGATCCTCGAGCTCCCAGACTGCCTGCTCGCCGTGGAATGCAAGGCGACCGCCGTGTCCGCCGACTATACGACAATGCCCGCGCTTCGAGCCGACAACTCCACCACCAAGATTCGCGACGCGCACGTTCAGCTCTACAGCACCGCGCACGACATCCAATGCGGACGCTACGACGATCTGGGGGTGAGCAACGTGAAGCCTGTCGTCGGCATCGTGGTCACGTGGGACACGATCCCGTTGGCCAATTCTGATTGGTATCGAAAGTCGATTCTCCGCCCCGAGGGCATCACCTCGCTGGTGCCGCCCATTTTTCCGAGCGAAAACATGACGCGGAGGCCGATCGTCATCTCGTTGGCCACGTTTGAGAGTCTCGTCGAATGCTTGAACTCGAAGCCTGTCACGATGCTCGGGCTCTGCGCCGAGTGGGAGTTGCTACCTTTTTGGCGGGACGGCGACTGGGATCGCTTCCTGGCCAACAAGTTGAAACCACCTGATTGCCGGGCCGAATGCGATTCGGTCCGCGCATAAAAAACCCGTCCTTGATGCACGTCACCTTCCGAGGAAGGGAGCGGTGCGACGGGTGTGTTGCTGGGACTGTACCCCGCGGGGAGGCCACAGACAAAAGATTCATCGGCTTTTCCAGGTTCCGTCTTCAGTTCAGGCACTTCTCCCCGAAATCCATCGCCGCGTCCCGATGCGCCGTCGCGTCACCTTCCGCAACCGCTAATCAGCCGACCACGGATGCGTTCGGCGCAAGACCCGATACGATCATGGCGTTCCGGAGTAGACGGCCGTCGCCTTGGCGTCGGCCTCGGGACACAATAATGGATTTTGCCTCGGGGAACCCCTGTGATGCGGGGGCTTTCGAGTTTCGCAGCGACCGCAAAGTTCACCTACGATTCGGAGCGCCAAAAGTGAGTAGTGCCGACAACAGCAGCGACCTGGGCTACGCCGACACGCTTTGGAAGGCCGCCGATGCGCTGCGTGGTCAGGTGGACGCAGCCGAATACAAACACGTCGTCCTCGGCCTGCTCTTCCTCAAATACATCTCCGACAGTTTTCAGTCCCGACGGGATGAGCTGGAGGCGGAACTCACCAAGGACGGCATCAAGGGCAAGCAACTCGAAGCCCTGCTCGAATCCCGCGACGAATACATCGCCGAGCGTGTGTTCTGGGTGCCGCCCGAGTCTCGCTGGCCGAACCTCCAGAACCGAGCCACGCGCCCCGACATTGCCACACTCATCGACGACGCGATCCTCGCCGTCGAGCGAGACAACCCGAATCTCAAGTCCAAACTCCCGCGCGACTACGCCCGCCGTGGGATCGAACCCATCAAAATGAAGGGTCTCATCGACTTGATCGGCAACATCGGCTTCAAAGGCTCGCGTGACAAAGCCCGCGACACGCTCGGCCGCGTCTACGAGTATTTTCTTGGCAAGTTCGCCGCGGCCGAAGGCAAGCTCGGTGGCGAGTTCTATACGCCACGGTCGGTTGTGCGTGTGCTCGTCGAGATGCTAGAGCCCTACGAGGGCCGCATCTACGACCCCGCCTGCGGCTCCGGCGGCATGTTTGTTCAGTCCGAAAAGTTCGTCCAAGCTCACGGTGGCAACCGCACTGACGTCTCCGTCTTCGGTCAGGAATCCAACCCGACGACGTGGCGGCTGGCCCACATGAACCTCGCCATCCACGGCATCGAGGCCAATCTCGGCCCCGCACCCGCGGATACCTTCCTTCGCCCGCAGCACCCCGACCTCAAGGCTGATTTTGTTCTCGCCAATCCGCCGTTCAACGTATCTGACTACTCGGGCCAGCTCCTCCGCGGTGACAAGCGTTTTGTGTTTGGCGATCCGCCAGTCGGCAATGCCAACTACGCGTGGATTCAGCACTTCATCCATCATCTCGCCTATCCGAACGGCCGAGGCGGCGGCGTTGCCGGGTTCGTCATGGCCAACGGCTCGCTCTCCAGCAACACCGGCGGCGAGGGGGACATCCGCCGCAAGATCGTCGAGGCCGACCTCGTCGACTGCATCGTCGCCATGCCCGGGCAGCTCTTTTTTACGACCGGCATCCCCGTCTGCCTCTGGTTCCTCACCCGCGACAAGACCGGCAAGAACATTCGCAAAGGTACGCCCAATCGCCCCGACGGACGCATGGGCGAGACGCTCTTCATTGACGCCCGCAAACTCGGCACGCTCCAGACCCGCACGCTCCGCGTCCTCTCCGGCCTGGAGGACGCCGAGTGCATTGCGGGAACGAGCGACCCGCTCCCCACCAGCGATATTGGTCGGATCGTCTACGCCTACCGGATGTGGCGCGGCGAGCCGCAGCCCGAGTGGTGGAAGACGATGGAACACGGCGAGTGGTCGTTCACGCCAACACCCGGCTTTGCCAAGCCCGCCACGATTGAAGAGATCGCCAAGCATGGCCACGCCCTCACCCCCGGCCGCTACGTCGGTGCCGAAGACATCGAAGAAGACGCCGAACCGTTCGTCGAGAAATTCCCGCGACTCGTCGCGGAGGTGGAGGAGTGCTTGGCCGAGGGGGAACGACTGACCTCTGTCATCCGCGAGAAACTACGGGGGGTTGGCAGTGCTGGATAGAAGAACAACAACCCTCGGCGAGCTAATTGATAGCGACGGCGGCGACATCAAGACAGGTCCGTTCGGCACCAAGCTAAAGGCCGCCGAATACACACCGACTGGCGTACCGGTAATCTCAGTTGGCGAAGTCGGGTACGGTCGCCTCCGGTTGCATGCAAAGACACCACGCGTTGACGCAAGCGTTACGAATCGGATGCCTGAGTACCTTCTACGGCACGGCGACATTGTGTTTGGCCGCAAAGGCGCGGTTGATCGAGTCGCAAGGGTTCATATTGAACAAGATGGATGGTTCCTTGGATCCGATGGCATTCGTGTTCGACTGCCGAGCAGTTGCGATTCGGCATTCATCGCCTACCAGCTTCTAGTTCCATCCCATCGCGATTGGATGATCCAGCATGCGGCTGGTTCGACCATGCCGTCGTTGAATGAAGGCATCATCAGGCGTATCCCGATTGTGTTGCCGTCGCTCGACGAGCAACGCGCCATCGCCCACGTTCTCGGCTCGCTCGACGACAAGATCGAGCAGAATCGTCGGACGGCTTCGAAGTTGGAGGGTTTGGCCCGGGCGGTGTTCAAAGCGTGGTTCGTGGACTTCGAGCCGGTGAAGGCCAAGGCCGCCGGCGCGACCGCCTTCCCCGGCATGTCCTCCGAAGCCTTCGCCGCACTCCCCGTCCGCCTCGCCAACTCCGATTCCGGCCCCGTGCCGGAGGGCTGGGAGAATTGCTGGCATCGCGTCTCTGAGCTCGAACGGGCAAGAACGCTGCTCATCGGAGACGGTTATCGAGCAAAGCGATCGGAGTTGGCAGAGACCGGCGCACCGTTCATTCGTGCGGGTAACGTCAACGGATCGATCATTACCGACCGTGCAGAGTTGCTTGGCCAACCTGCGATCGAGAGAGCTGGGGTGAAACGATCACAGGTGTGGGACACCGTGTTCACTTCCAAAGGAACCGTTGGCCGGATCGGACTGGTGACGCCCATCACAGGGGATGTGGTCTATGCCCCGCAGGTATGTTTCTGGCGAGCCCTGAATCACGAAATCATCACCCCGTTCTTCCTCTACCTCTGGATGAAATCGGAGTTATTCAAGGGCCAGTGGATGTCCGTAAAGGGGCAGACCGACATGGCCGACTTCGTGAGTCTCTCCGATCAGCGGGCTATGACGATGCTCGTGCCGCCGCCAAGGGTGCAGCGAGGGTTCGACAATGTCGTGCGGCCGATGGTTCAACTCATTGCGGCCTTGGCAGCCGAATCCGCGAGACTCGCCACCCTACGCGAGTACCTCCTTCCAGGATTGCTAAGTGGGCGATTCGACGTGCGCCACGGCGAACGTAGCGGCGGCTAGCGTCAAGGTAAAGATATGCAACGAACACACAGTCTGCGAGATGGTGCTTATGGATGATGTAATCGACGACCTGATGCGTACTGCAAGGCGATGCGAGCGAGCGTCCAAGCGATTCGATGACCCAGCCTTCAAGGAATTGCTCGATCGTCTCAAGGCCGCCATCGATTCCGTCGCCAGCGCGGCGTCAGGAAGCTGTGTGGGCTACCATTCGCGGGTCTACACGCTAGGCCTGCGACCAAAGAGACCGGGCGAGCACTTCGACATGGAGTGGGGGCCGCCGGATGATATTTCGTACTACTCGAATCGAACACGAGGCGAATGGGCAGAGTTTAGCAACGATGCAGTTCGTGCCGAGACGCTTAGTCGAGCGGGTGCCAACGCAGGTGACCTTGAGCACCTCGCGGGCTTGGCCGTGGTTGTCGAAGAAGTCTTCGACGAATGCAAATCTGACCTGTTACCGACACTGGATGCGGTTCTCCGCTCGCAAGATGATGCACAACTGCGCGAGGTGCGAGACACTATTGCGGCGATGGAGTCGCGTATCACACAGTCAGAGATTGTCCGCTCAATGATGCCGAAACGTGAGATCATGACCCGCGACACGCGGGCGATTCAAGGTGGAATTCAATCGCCACCCCATGTTGCGTTCGAGGGATGGCTTATCGAGCAACGCTCCACATCGCTCCAGGCTAAGGCTTTGGCAGATCAGGCCCGCTACGCTGCCAAGTACCTACAGAAAGCTATGAAGATGAAAGGAAAAACTGTGGCAAAAACTGATGGTCCGATTTTCATCGGGCACGGGCGGGCCCATGTGTGGAAGGACCTACGAGAGTTCCTCTCATCACGCCTTGGACTACAGCACGAAGAGTTCAACCGGGAGCCGCCTGCCGGGCGGTCCAATAAGGAGTGCATCCTGGAATTGCTCGACATGTGTCCGTTTGCCTTCATCGTGATGACCGCCGAAGACGAGCACACTGACGGTACAGTACATCCTCGTGCGAATGTGATTCATGAAGCGGGCTTGTTTCAAGGGCGTTATGGTTTCGAGCGCGCCATCATCCTGCTGGAGGAGGGCTGCGAAGAATTCTCGAATGCTCACGGCATTGGCCAGATTCGTTTTCCTAAGGGCAACATCGAAGCGAAGTTCGAGGAGATTCGCAGAGTCTTGGAAAGGGAAGGTCTCTTGTAGCCCTTGGTTCGATTGGTTGAGCGAGTCGTTGCGTGCGGCATTCGTTCAGTTTTCCCAGCGTTGGATCCTTCGGATAATGCGATATGGCAAGCGGCTTCCGGGTCTACATCGACGAATCCGGTGACGAGGGCTTCAAGTTTGACCAGCCTGGCAAGGGCAGCTCACGGTGGTTCGTTCTCGCGGCCGCGGTGACAAGGGCAGCGAGCGATTTGGAGACCGTGAAGCTGATCGATCGCGTGCGTGCCGCCTTGGGCAAGCCGCCGCGCGAGCCCCTCCATTTTCGCAAGCTCAAGCACGAACATCGCCTCCCCTACGTCGCGGAGATCGCCAAGGCGAAAGTTCGGCTCGTCAGCCTCATGATCCACAAACCAAGCATTCGCGAACCGGAGAAGTTCACGTCGGAAGCGCACCTCCTGTACCGCTACGCGACACGGTATCTGCTGGAGCGGGTTTCGTGGTTATGCCGAGACCGACGGCACGACCCGACTGACACAGCAGAGGTCATTTTCTCCAACCGAAGTTGCATGTCGTACGACACGCTGAGGAACTACCTTAAGAGCCTCAAAGAACGAAGCCACGAGTTTGGGGTGCGGATTGACTGGTCCGTGCTCGCCCCAGATCGAATCACCGCCCGAACGCACGATTCCCTGATGGGTCTTCAAATCGCAGACGCGGCGGCGTCGTCGTTCTATATGGCCTGCGAACTATCGCCGCAGGGCTTCAATGAGCCGCGATACGCCCAAATGCTGAAGCCGGTGCTGTACCACCACGAAAAGAAATGCGTGGGCTACGGGCTGAAGTTTTGGCCCCGCGATGCGAGCGCATGCACCGAAGATCACTTCGCCTGGCTGCGGGAGATCGACGAATAAAAAAAGCAGGCCCTGGGATTCAGGATCCCGCCCGTGAGGGCTGCCGCCGTGAGGCGACCTGAATGATTCCCACGCTTGCCTGCTCTTCGGAGTCTAGATCGGCGCGTGCCGCGTGACAAGTGAAGTCTTTCCGCGAGACTGACCAGGATGGCAAAGCTACCGTGGAGGCCGGCCTGATCAAGGCGGACGAGAGCGTTGGGAGTTCCCTGAAGCTGCGGCGGTACTTACCGTACCGGGCCTGAGCCCCGTGTTTAAGCGTGCCCCCAAGCGGATCACCAAGAAACGCCATAAACTGCTCCCAATCGCGGGTTTTCGTATTTAAGCGTGGTCTGCGACTACGGCAGGAACTTGGATGGCATCGCTGACCGAACGAGACATTGAGGACAGAGCAATCACCTTCCTTCAGGGGGAGGGCTATCGCGCCGCGACCCAAGCAGACCTCGTTTCCGGGGGATCGGAAACGGCGCCGTTTCTCCTGGGGCTGCTGTCCAAGACTGCGGCGCGGCTCAACCCGCACCTGCCCGACGTCACGATCGACGCAGTGTCCGCGTCGCTCTCCCGGCCACCGCACCCGACGCTCATCGAGAACAACCGCCACATCCACAGCCTGCTCACCGATGGCGTGTTCGTGGAGTACAAGGACTCGAAGACCGGCGAGATGCGCGGGGGGGCAGCGCAGATCATCGACTTCGACGCCCCTGCCAACAACGACTTTCTGGTTGTGCGGCAACTGGCGATCCAAGGGCCGAGCGGAAAGACGATCCGGCCGGATTTGATTCTGTACGTCAACGGTCTGCCGCTGGTCGTGATCGAGCTAAAGGATCCTGCCGACTCCTCGGCGACGCTCGATACAGCGATCGACCAACTCGACCGATACAAACGGGCGGCGCCGGACCTGTTTGCGCCGAATGCCCTTTTGGTCGTTAGCGACGGGCTGCTGACCCGCGTGGGGAGCATCACCAGCGGGCGGCAACGGTTCACACCTTGGCGACCCGAAAAGGGCGGTGAGCCAACCCTCGAGGCGTTGATCCGCGAGCTGCTCAACCCCGCCGCATTGCTCGACTACCTGCGAACGTGCGTGGCGTTCGAGGAGGACGAACGCGGCAACATCGTCAAGAAGGTGGCCGGGTATCACCAGTTCCGGGCCGTACGCAAGGCACGAACACAAGTGATCGCGCAGCAATCCAAGCCAGTGGCCGCGGATCCGACGCATCAGGGCAGGCTGGGAGGCGTGGTATGGCACACGCAAGGCTCAGGAAAAAGCCTGACGATGCTCATGCTCGCCGGAACGCTCGTGCGAGCGGCGGAGATGGCCAATCCAACACTCGTAATCGTTACCGATCGAAACGACCTCGATGACCAGCTTTTCGACACCTTCGCCATGGGCCGTGACCTCCTCCGGCAAAAGCCGGTGCAGGCCGAGACCCGGGAGCATCTGCGACAACTTCTTGACTGTGCGTCTGGCGGCGTGATCTTCACGACGATCCACAAGTTCACCGAATCACACCGTACGATCAGCGAGCGATCCAACGTCGTGGTGATGGCCGACGAGGCCCACCGCAGCCAATACGGGTTTGTGGATGGGGGGGCAAAGTGGATGCGGGACGCCTTGCCAAATGCCACGTTTGTTGGCTTCACCGGCACGCCGCTCATGGCCGGCGACAGGATCACGCGGCATGTCTTCGGCGAGTATGCGGACGTCTACGACATCCGGCAGGCCGTCGCGGACGGGGCGACCGTGCCGATCTACTACGAGCCGCGGATCGTGAAGCTCTCGATCGACGAAGCTGGTGTCAAAAAGGCGGAAGCGGCGATCGCGGAAGCCGCCAAGGCCGACGAAGCTGGGGCGGAGGCGGCCGACAATATCCGTATCCCGATGGAGGAGCTCTACGGCGCCACCGAACGACTGGAGCGTGTTGCAAGTTTCCTCGTCGAGCATTGGGAGAAGCGACGCGAGGCTATGGAAGGCAAGGCGATGGTCGTGACCATGAGCCGCGACATCGCCGCGCGGCTGCACGACGAAATCGCGAAGCTACGCCCGACTTGGGTAAATGACGACGACGATCAGGGCGTGATGAAGGTGATCATGACCGGAGGGCCGGATGATCCACCTCACATGGCCAAGCACGTTCGGAGCAAGGCGCAGCGGAAGGCATTAGCGGCGCGGTTCAAAGACCCGGCAGACGATTTTCGCGTGGCGATCGTTGTCGATATGTGGCTGACGGGTTTTGATGTGCCGTGTGCTCATACCATGTATCTCGACAAGCCCCTCGCCGGCCACAACCTCATGCAGGCGATCGCGCGGGTAAACCGCGTCTATGGCGAGAAGCCGGGCGGACTGATCGTCGATCTGATCGGCCTAGCCGACCCGCTTGCTGATGCCCTCAAGACGTATGCCAATGCGACGGGAGAGAGCGAGAAGCCGATCAAAGAGCTTCAGGACGAAGCGATCCCGGCGATGCGGTCTGCCTTCGAGCAGTTGAAGAACTTCTTTCACGGCTTCGACTACTCGCCCGCGCTCGCCGCGGAACCCGCAAACGTGCTCCGGGTGTACCTGGGGGCGATCGACCATGTGCTCGACGTCGGGCAGAGCGCTGGCGACGAGACCGGTTGGCAGCGGTTCCGAGGGATGGTGAAACGGCTATCGACCGCGTTCGCTCTGGCTGTCCCGCGTGAAGAGACGAAGGAGATCACGCCGCACCTGGCTTTTTTCCAGCGGACTGCAGCCATGATCCGTAAGCGGCTGGCAGACGATGCCGAGCCGACGACGGGCGGGACCGGATCACGAGATATCGATGCCGCCGTGCGGCAAGTCATCGGCGACGCGGTGGACGCTGGCGAGGTGATCGACCTATTCGCCGCGGCGGGATTGGACGCTGCACGCCTCGACATCCTCAGTGAGGAGTTTCTGAATCGGGTGAGCGCCCTGGAACAAAAGAATCTGGCCCTTGAGACCCTGCGAAAACTGCTCACCGACCAGATCAAGATCAGTGAGCGATCGAATCTCGTGCAGGCCCAGAAGTTCCGCGAGGCACTCGAGAAGGCGATGCTCGGCTACACGAACAAGCAGATCACGACCGCGGAGATGATTGCCCAGCTTCTGGAACTGGCGAAGTGGATCCGAGAGGCCAAGAAACACGGCGCGGAACTCGGGCTCTCCAGCGACGAAGTCGCCTTCTACGACGCCCTTGCCGAGAACGGATCGGCCAAGGAGGTCATGCAGTCCGACAATCTCCGCCTGATGGCCCGCGAACTGGCCGAGATGGTCAAGAAGATGCCCAAGCTCGACTGGACCCAGCGAGAATCGGTGCGGGCCGACCTACGCCGCAAGGTGCGTCGGTTGCTCGCGTTATACGGGTATCCGCCCGACCTGTCCGAAGACGCCACACAGCTTGTCCTCAAACAGGCCGAGCTTTCGACCGAATACGCCGAGTGACGGCAGAGGTGGCGACGGATGGTCGATTACGACAACGGCTGGCCGTGCCATGTCAGTCGGCGCTCAAAACCAGCCAGTAATCGGCGCATGACCCCCGGCCATCTTCACGGAGCATTTCGACCTACAGGTCTTCCAGCGGCACAGCCGCGGAAGGAGGCCTGTTATGGCGAATGTACTGAAGATGACGATGATCGAGGCGATTCAATCACTACGATCGGCAGGATTGTCCTGTCGTGAGATCGCACGGCGGCTTGGGATCGACCGGGGAACGGTCTCGCGGCGGCTCAGGGTCGCCGGCGAGCCGATTTCAAAACCAGCCAATGCGCCGATTTTCCCGGCCGGGACTGAACCGGCGCTGGCTGGTTTTAAACCGCCGACCGGTCTGAACGGCCCGTCCGTGGCCGGTGCTGAGCCGCCGATCGGGCTGCCAGCTGGCCGGACAAGCGATGCGAGCCCTTGGCTCGCCTGGCTCCTCGAGCAGCGAGAGCGAGGCCTTTCGGCCACGCGGATCCATCAGGACCTCGTGTCCTTGCAGCAAGCGTGTGTGAATCGTTTTGGCATCGCTGATAGCGTGGTCTCGCGGATTCTTGTGAATCTGGGAGGCCTGGGCGATGGTGCGGCGAAGGCGGCAGTGCGGCGGTGGTC
>Ga0315900_10010680_pt1 | contig 11457 bp, 8 predicted proteins | sample LakEriMetagenome_FD_203521 | JGI IMG/M metagenome (GOLD analysis project Ga0315900, IMG submission 203521) | Freshwater fungal communities from buoy surface, Lake Erie, Ohio, United States - Buoy 12 MA114 | ecosystem: Environmental > Aquatic > Freshwater > Lake > Lake biofilm | place: USA: Lake...
TCGCCCTCGAAGTCGGCCTTGCGCCACATCTCCATGGCGCAGGCGGCCTGCAGCAGCTGGCCCTCGTTGACCCGGCGCAGGACCGACGAGCGGCGGAAGTTCTCGATCCCGACATTGAAGGCGAAGCAGCACAGGGCGTCGAACTGGTTCTGCGTCAGCGGCGTGTAGCTGTGCTCGTTCACCGCATGGGCCACGTTGATCAGATCGTACATCAGCAGGGCTTCGGCGTCCGACTCCGACACCTCGGCGCCTTCGCGGGCGGTCAGGGTGTGGCCGTAGCCGATCGTCCAGCGTCCATCCGGAAGCTGGGCGGCCTTGCGCCGGTAGCCTTCGAACGACTTGATCAGTTCGATGGCGGCGCGAGAGATCTGGTGGCGGGATTTCATCGGCCTGTTGATCCGAAATGAGACAGGGGCAGTTGCGTTCCATCCCACTCCCGCAAGAGGGATGCCGGATCGCAGCTGAACTCCCCCTGAACGGGAAAGCGCCGACGATGAGGGGGCGGAGGCGGGGCGCTGACCCGGAACCCAAACCCTGTAGCGCGTCATGGCCCGACGTGTTCGGGCCACCCATGAACACCGCGCACAGAATGGGCCAGAGCCCGTCAGCTACCAATCACAACCGTCACCAGGCTTGGGTGGCCCGAACACGTCGGGCCATGACGACCGGTGAGCGTTTCTTGTCAGGCTGGCCACCCGATCAGAGCAGGATGAGCGCAGCCAGTCCGAGGAAGGACAGGAAGCCCATGAAATCGGTCACGAAGGTGACAAAGACCGATGACGACACCGCCGGGTCACGCTCGAGCTTGTCGAGGGCCAGCGGCACCAGGATCCCGGCCAGGGCGGCCATGAACAGGTTGATCACCAGCGCCAGGCCGATGGTCAGGCACAGCATGGGATCCCGGAAGAAGACCCAGGTGGCCACGCCCATGATCACGGCCAGCACGCCGCCGTTGACCAGGCCCACCGCCATCTCCCGCAGGATGATGCGGACGGCGTTGGAGGCGTTCAGCTCACGGCTGGCCAGGGCCCGCACGGCGACGGCCAGGGTCTGGGTGCCCGCGTTGCCCCCCAGCGAAGCCACCACCGGCATCAGGATGGCCAGGGTGACCAGCTTGGCGATCTCGGCCTGGAAGACGCCGATGACGCTGGCGGCGGTCGCGGCCGTCAGGGTGTTGACCACCAGCCAGGGCAGACGCGAGCGCGCCACGTCCCAGACGCCGGCGTCCCGGCCGGCGTCGGACACGCCCGCCAGGGCCAGGATGTCCTCCTCGCCCTCGTCCTGGATGACGCCGACGATGTCATCGACGGTGATCTGCCCGACCAGCCGGCCGCCGGAGTCGACGACCGGCGCGCTGATCAGGTGATATTTGTTGAAGGTGTAGCCGACCTCTTCCTGGTCCATGTCGACGGTGATCTCGGTCACCGGCTCCATGATCTCGGCCAGGCTGGTCTCGCGCTTGGCCCGCAGCAGCTGGCTGATGGCCGCCGCGCCGATCGGCCGGTAGGCCGGATCGACGATATAGACGTCGAAGAACAGCTCCGGCAGCTCGTCGCCCGCGTTACGGACGTGGTCGATCGTCTGGCCGACGGTCCAGAACTGCGGCGCGGCCAGCACCTCGCGCTGCATCAGACGGCCGGCGGTCTCGTCCTCGTAGGCCAGGGTCTGTTCGATGGCCGCCCGGTCGGTCTCGTCCATGGCGGCGAGCACCTGGGCGCGCTTTTCGCCCTCCAGGTCATCGACGACGTCGGCGGCGTCATCCGAATCGAGCTCCTCGAGCGCCCGGGCCAGCGCCGTCGGATGGACGGTGTCGAGCACCTCCTCGCGCAGGTTGTCGTCCAGCTCGGACAATACCTCGGCCAGGGTCTCGGAGTTGAGGCAGGGGATGATCTCCTCGCGGTAGTCCGCGTTGAGAAAGCCCATCAGGTCGGCGACGTCCTCGGAGCGCAGCGCCCCGACCAGCTCGCGCAGGCGCTCGGCGTCGCCACGGTCGGCGGCGTCGATGACCATGTCGACGTATTCGGGATTGAGGGCGTAGTCGTCGCCGAGGGCGAGGTCTTCGAGGTCCTCCGGGCGCTCGCCGGCTTCGACGAAGCGCCCGTGGGATTTGCCCCTCTCGTTCAGGTCGGCGTCTTCCCGGGTCATGTCGGGGCCTCCTGTACGAGCTGTGGAGCCTAAAGCGCTTTAGGCCCCTGATTCACCCTGCTTCGCCAAGGCTTCGCAGGGCGAGCCCCACAAGATCCTCGGCCACAGAGGCCTTCACCCAGGACTTGTCCTGCGAAGCTCCCTGCTCCGCCGAGGCTTCGCAGGGTGATCTCCCAGGGACTTGTCCTGCAAAGCTCCGAAGGAGCGAAGCAGGATGGTGCGGTCGAGAAGACTCGAACTTCCACTCCGGTTAAGGAACAGCGACCTCAACGCTGCGCGTCTACCAATTCCGCCACGACCGCCCGTGGTGAGGCGCGGGGGTTAGCAAAAGCCGGACGCGATGGGAAGAGCCGTGTTGCGCCGTGTGGTCGCCACGGGCCATTCGTCGCGTCCGAACAAGACAGGTTGGCGGAATCTCCCCGCTCGCCTAGAAGAACGGCTCATGACGACATTGGCTCCGGGTATCGACGAGGTCCGCGCACGGACCTTCCCCTTTCCGCGCCGCCATTTCCTTTCCGCGCTGGATCTGAACGTCGTCGAGGCGAACGCCCTGCTCGACCTGGCGGACACCTTCGTCGACCTCAACCGCCAGACCACCAAGAAGCTGGACCTGCTCAAGGGCCGCACCCTGGTGAACATGTTCTTCGAGAACTCCACCCGCACCCAGGCCAGCTTCGAGCTGGCCGGCAAGCGGCTGGGCGCCGACACCATGAACATGAGCGTCAAGACCTCGTCGGTCACCAAGGGCGAGACCCTGATCGACACGGCGGTGACGCTGAACGCCATGCGGCCGGACCTGCTGGTCGTGCGCCACGCCTCGTCCGGCGCCGCGGCCCTGCTCGCCCAGAAGGTCGGCTGCAGCGTGATCAACGCCGGCGACGGCCAGCACGAGCATCCAACCCAGGCGCTGCTAGACGCCCTGTCCATGCGCCGCGCCTTCGGCGCGCTCGCCGGCCTGACCGTGGCGATCTGCGGCGACGTCATGCACAGCCGGGTAGCCCGCTCGAACGTCAATCTTCTGGGCGTGCTGGGCGCGGAGGTGCGGCTGGTCGGCCCGCCCACCCTGATGCCGGCCGGCGCCGATCGCTGGGGCGTGAAGGTGTTCCACGACCTGGAACAGGGCATCGCCGGGGCCGATGTGGTGATGATGCTGCGTCTGCAGCTGGAGCGGATGCAGGGGGCGCTGGTCCCCTCGACCCGCGAGTACTTCCGCTACTGGGGCCTGGACCGCGAGAAGCTCAAGGCCGCCGCCGGCGGCGTGAAGGTCATGCACCCCGGCCCGATGAACCGGGGCGTGGAGATCGATTCGGATGTCGCCGACGATCCGGCGATCAGCCTGATCCAGGACCAGGTCGAGATGGGCGTCGCCGCCCGCATGGCCGTGCTGGCCGCCCTCTCCGCGCGACTGGACAACGACCGATGAGCCGCGCCCGCCCCTTCGCCTTCAACAACGCCCGGCTGGTCGATCCGGAGACCGGCTACGACGGCCCCGGCGCGGTGGTGGTGTCGGGCGGCGTCATCGCCGACATCGCCCGGGGGCGGGACTTCACCGACCTCTCTTCGGATGTGCGGGTCATTGACTGCAACGGCGGCATGCTGGCCCCAGGCCTCGTGGACCTGCGGGTCAAGACCGGCGAGCCCGGCGCCGAGACCAAGGAAACCCTGCGCTCGGCCGCCCAGGCCGCCGCCGCCGGCGGCGTGACCTCCATCGTCGTGCAGCCCGACACCGACCCGGCCGTGGACGACCCGTCGGTCGTCGACTTCATCCTGCGCCGGGCCCAGGACATCGAGAGCTGCCATATCCATGCCGCCGGCGCCGCGACCAAGGGTCTGCGCGGTGAGCAGATGGCCGAGATCGGCCTGATGCGCGACGCCGGCGCCCGCTACATCACCGATGTCGACCGCCCGATCATCGACTCCAAGGTCATGCGGCGCATCCTGTCCTATGCCGCGTCGTTCGGCATGGCGCTGGCCCACCGGCCGCAGGATCCCTGGCTCAGCAAAGGCGCCGCCGCCACCGAGGGGGAGTTCGCTTCCCGCCTTGGGCTGCCCTCAGCCCCGGCCGCGTCCGAGCGCATCGGACTGGAGCGCGACCTGGCGTTGGCGGAACTGTCAGGCGGCCGGCTGCTGGTCGACCAGATCACCTGCGGCGCGGCGCTCGAGGCGCTGGCCCGCGCCAAGGGCCGGGACGTCAACGCCGTGGCCACCGCCTCGATCAACCATCTGAGCTTCAACGAGCTCGACATCGGCGACTACCGCACCTTCGCCCGCATGGACCCGCCGCTCCGGGCCGAGGACGACCGCCAGGCGTTGATCGAGGCCCTGGCCAGCGGCCTGGTCGACATCGTCGTCTCGGCCCACGCCCCGGCGCCGGCCGAGGACAAGCGTCTGCCGTTCGATGAGGCGACACCCGGCGGCGTGGGGCTGGAGACCCTGCTCCCGGCCCTGCTGTCGCTGTTTCACGACGGCCGCCTGCCGCTCGTCGACCTGATGCGGACCGTGACCCTGGCTCCGGCCCGGTTCCTGGGCCTGCCCACCGGCCGCCTGGCCTCCGGCGCCCCGGCCGACCTGGTGCTCTGCGACCTGAACGCGCCGGTGATCATCGACGCCGACAAGCTTGTGTCGAAGTCCAAGAATTCACCCTTCGACGGCCGCCGCCTGCAGGGTCAGGTCGTGATGACCGTCTGCGGCGGCCAGATCGTCCACCGGATCGCCGAGTAGGCGGATGTCGAGATCGCTCGCCCTTGCGCTCTCGATCACCGACCTGCTGTTCCTCGCCTACTGGCTGGCGTCGGGCCTGGACAAGGTCGGGCTGATCGCGATTCCGGCGGACTGGCTCTACGCCGGCGCCGGAGAGCCGCGGGTCGACGCCTGGAACTGGTCGTTCTTTCCCCTCGACCTGGCTTTCAGCGTCACGGGTCTCGCCGCGGTGGCCGCCAGCCGCAAGGGCTCGGCGAGCTGGCGGCCACTGGCGCTGATCTCGCTCATCCTGACCATGGTGGCGGGCGGGATGGCGGTCGGCTACTGGACCCTGCTGGGCGAATTCGATCCGGCCTGGTACCTGCCCAACCTCGCGCTGCTGATCTGGCCCCTCGCCTTTTTGCCCGGACTCATGCGCGATCTGTCGCGGGACGTGTGACGTCGCGCTGTCAGTTGGTTGAGCAATCTATCCAATGGCAACTTTAACGGGCATAATGGGGGCGACATGGAAGATCTGGCGCAAACTGTCTGGCTGACGCTCGGCCTGATCGTCGTGGGGGGCTACCTCCTCGGCTCGATCCCGTTCGGCATGATCGCCACCCGCCTGGGCGGCGCGGGGGACATCCGCAAGATCGGATCGGGCAACATCGGGGCGACCAACGTCCTGCGCTCGGGCCGCAAGGACCTGGCCGCCATCACCCTGATCGGCGACGCCGGCAAGGGCGTGGTCGCCGTGCTGCTGGCCCGCTGGCTGACCAACGACACCCCGGCCATGGTCGCCATCGCCGGCGGGGCGGCCTTTGTCGGCCACCTTTTCCCGGTCTGGCTGAAGTTCAACGGCGGCAAGGGCGTGGCCACCTTCTATGGCGTGCTGCTCACCGCCGCCTGGCCGGTCGGCGTGCTGGCCGCCCTGACCTGGCTGGCGATGGCGGCGCTGTTCCGCATCTCCTCGCTGGCCGCCCTGACCGCCGCCGCCCTGGCGCCGCTGTTCGCCTTCGCGACGGACCAGCCCTATCCGATGGTCATCCTGTCGGCCTTCATGGCCGTGCTGATCTACATCCGCCACCACCAGAACATCTCCCGCCTGCTCAAGGGGCAGGAGCCGAAGATCGGGGCGAAGAAGGACGCCGCCCCGCCCGTCGAGGCGCCGTGACGGCCGCGCCGCCGACCGACGCGGAGCGTGTCGCCTGGCTGAGGCTGGCCAGGACGCCCAATGTCGGACCGGTGGCGTTCGATCACCTCACGACCCGCTTCGGCTCGGCGGGGGCCGCGCTGGACGCCCTGCCTCGCCTGGTCCAGCGCGGCGCGGTTCCGCAACCGCCGTCCGCCGACGAGGTCCGGCGTGAGCTGGAGGCCGGCGATCGCCTCGGCGCCCGGCTGATTCTGGGCCGCGAGCCTTGCTTTCCACCGCTGCTGGCCGCCCTGGACCCGCCGCCGCCGTTGATCTGGGTGCTGGGCGATGCGGCGATACTGTCGCGCCCCGCCGTCGGCGTGGTCGGCGCCCGTGTCGCCTCGGCGGCCGGCCAGCGGTTCGCCCGCGCCCTTGCGGTGGACCTCGGAAACGCCGGGCTGGTCGTGGTTTCCGGCCTGGCGCGCGGCATCGACGGCGCGGCGCACGAGGGGGCGCTGGAGACCGGCACGGTCGCGGTGCTCGGCGGCGGCGTGGGCGACCTCTATCCGCCGGAGCATGCCGACCTGCATGCCCGCATCGCCGCGCACGGGGCCATTGTCTCCGAAAGCCCGCCCGACCACCGCGCCCAGGCCCGCGACTTCCCGCGCCGCAACCGCCTGATCAGCGGCCTGTCGCGCGCCGTGGTCGTCGTCGAGGCCGAGCTGAAGTCCGGCTCGCTGATCACCGCCCGCCTCGCCGCCGAGCAGGGGCGCGAGGTGCTGGCCGTGCCGGGATCGCCGCTGGACCCCCGGGCGCGCGGCACGAACGACTTGCTGCGCCAGGGCGCGGCGGTCTGCGAGGGCGTGGAGGACGTGATCCGCGTGCTGGAAGGCCTGGGCGGTCTGCGTGAGCCCGAGCGCCGCCCCTGGCGCGGTCCGGTCGCCGCGGAGCCGGACGCGGCGCTGCAGGACCGGCTGGCCGATCTGCTCTCGCCCACGCCCGTCTCGCCGGACGATCTGGTGCGGGCGGCGGGCGCCCCGGCGCCGGCGGTGTTCGCCGCCCTGGTGGAACTGTCGCTGGCCGGACGGGCCGTTTTCGGCCTCGACGGCATGGTCTCGAAGGGCTGACAGCAAAAAGGCGACCCTTTCGGATCGCCTTTCGCCGCTTCAACTGAACCGCGCAGGCCCCTACCGGGAACCTGGAAGCATCGCGGGGCCCCACGCCCTGACGGCCCGTCGCCGGCCCGTCGTCGAGCGCACTATCGGGCCCGATCTTTTGGCGCGCAACGCGCCATAACCCGTTCGCCGCATTTCCGCCGTCGCCTGTGTTCCGCAAACCACGGTCGACTGCGGCGCCGAATGGTCACAATCAGGGCTTGGGACGGCCATATCGGTCCGCGAGATTATGAGCGTCGGTCGATCGCATCCGGTGCGGTCCTGAACAGCCCCCCCAGCCCCTCCGTATCGGGCGCCGGTCGGCCGACACCCTCCCCCCCTTCCCACGACCTGGCCAGCCCCGCCCCCGGGCGCTGCCGCCGAGTTGAACACCGCCTGATCCGCGCGTCGAAACAGGCGCCGACCGGCGATTCGGGCTGAACGAAGCCGCGCCACGTTGACATTGCCCCTGCCCCGCCCCCACTTTCCGCGCTCGCTCGGCAGGCGATACCGCCCGCCGACTCTCCTGATCATTCCCGGACAAGCATGCACGTCGTCGTCGTCGAGAGCCCGGCCAAGGCCAAGACCATCAACAAGTACCTGGGCTCGGACTACAAGGTTCTCGCCTCCTACGGCCACGTCCGCGACCTGCCCTCCAAGGACGGTTCGGTGCTGCCGGACGACGACTTCTCGATGAGCTGGGAGGTCGACGCCAAGTCGGCCAAGCGGATCAGCGACATCGTCGACGCCGTGAAGGGCGCCGACACACTGTACCTCGCCACCGACCCCGACCGCGAGGGCGAGGCGATCAGCTGGCACCTGCTGGAAGTCCTGCAGAAGAAGAAGGCGCTCAAGGACGTGAAGGTCCAGCGCGCGACCTTCAACGCCATCACAAAGACGGCCGTCCTCGACGCCATCGCCCACCCCCGCGAAATCGACATGGAGCTGGTCGAGGCCTACCTGGCCCGCCGGGCGCTGGACTACCTCGTCGGCTTCACGCTTTCGCCGGTGCTGTGGCGCAAGCTGCCGGGCAGCCGCTCGGCCGGCCGGGTGCAGTCGGTCAGCCTGCGTCTGATCGTCGACCGCGAACTGGAAATCGAACGCTTCCGGACCCAGGAATACTGGACCGTCGAGGCCGACGTCGCCGCCGGCGCCGATCCGTTCCTCGCCCGCCTCGTCAAGCACGAGGGCAGGAAGCTCACCAAGTTCGACCTGGGCAACGAGGTCTCGGCCCAGGCCGCCCAGGCCGCCGTGCAGGCCGCGACGTTCAAGGTCCATTCGGTCGAGAAGAAGCCGGCGAAACGCACGCCGCCGCCGCCGTTCACAACCTCGACCCTGCAGCAGGAAGCCTCGCGCAAGCTCGGCTTCTCCGCCCAGCGCACCATGCAGGCGGCCCAGAAGCTGTACGAGGGCATCGACATTGGCGGCGAGACCGTCGGCCTGATCACCTACATGCGGACCGACGGCGTCCAGTCGGCGCCCGAGGCGCTGGAGGAGGCCCGCAAGGTCATCGCCGGCCTCTACGGCAAGGACTACGTCCCCGAGACGGCCCGCCACTACAAGACCAAGGCCAAGAACGCCCAGGAGGCGCACGAAGCCATCCGTCCGACCTCGCTGGAGCGCAATCCCGGCTCCCTGCGGCTCGAAAGCGACCTGGGCCGGCTCTACGAGCTGGTCTGGAAGCGGATGATCGCCTCGCAGATGGAAGCGGCGCGGATCGAGAAGACCACGGTCGAGATCGAGAGCGCGGACGGCCAGACCGGCCTGCGGGCCACCGGCCAGGTGATCCAGTTCCCCGGCTACCTCGCCGTCTACGAGGAAGGCCGCGACGACGCGGAAGACGAGGACAGCGCCCGCCTGCCGGTGATCAACGAGGGCGCGGATGCGAGGGTTCTCCGCGCGAGGGCCGACCAGCACTTCACCGAACCGCCCCCGCGCTATTCGGAAGCCAGCCTGGTCAAGAAGATGGAAGAGCTCGGCATCGGCCGGCCCTCGACCTACGCCTCGATCCTGACCGTTCTACGCGACCGCGCCTATGTCCGGGTGGAGAAGCAGCGCTTCATCCCCGAGGACAAGGGCCGCCTCGTCACCGCCTTCCTGGAAGAGTTCTTCAAGCGCTACGTGGAGTACGATTTCACCGCCGCGCTGGAGGAAAAGCTCGACCTCGTCTCCGACGGCAAGCTCGACTGGAAGGAGTTCCTCCGCGACTTCTGGAAGGACTTCCACGCCGCCGTCGGCGAGATCGCCGAGCTGCGCGTCACCCATGTGCTGGACGCCCTGAACGAGGCGCTCGGCCCGCATATCTTCCCGGCCAAGGCCGACGGGTCCGACCCGCGCCTCTGCCCGACCTGCAATGTCGGCCAGCTGAGCCTCAAGACCGGCAAGTTCGGCGCCTTCATCGGCTGCTCCAACTATCCCGAATGCCGGTTCACCCGCCCCATCGCCCAGCCGGACGGCGAGGGCGACGCCGCCGAGGGCGACCGCGAGCTGGGCGTGAACCCCCGCAACGGCCAGGCGGTCTGGCTGAAGAACGGCCGCTTCGGCCACTATGTCGAGGAAACCCCGACCGAGGGCGACAAGCCCAAGCGCTCAAGCCTGCCCAAGGGCTGGCCGCCGGCGGCGATGGACATCGACAAGGCCCTGCGCCTGCTCGAGCTGCCCCGCGAGGTCGGGCTGCACCCCGAGGACGGCAAGCCGATCACCGCCGGCCTTGGCCGCTATGGGCCGTTCGTGCTGCACGAAGGGACCTACGCCAACCTCGAGAGCATCGACGAGGTGTTCGAGGTGGGCCTGAACCGCGCCGTGACCGTGCTGGCCGACAAGCGCGCCGGCGGCGGCAAGGGCGGCCGGGCGACGGCCTCGGCGCTGAAGGACCTGGGCGCCCACCCCGAGGACGGCCAGCCGATCAGGATCCTGTCGGGACGCTTCGGCCCCTACATCAAGCACGGCGCCACCAACGCCAACGTCCCGCGCGGCAAGGAGCCGACGGAGATCACACTCGAGGAGGCGGTGGCCCTGCTGGCCGAACGCGCGGCCAAGGGCGGCGGCGGCAAGAAGAAGCCGGTGAAGAAGGCGGCGGCGCCCAAGGCCAAGGCCGAGAAGGTTCCGGCGGCGGCCGCCAAGAAAAAGCCGGCCGTGAAGAAGAAGGCCCCCGCGAAGTCGGCCAGGGCGAAGGCGGCGGCGGAGTAGCCCTCCCCCGCCCCGGACGTCAGCGCTTCGGCGGCAGGGCGCGCTTGATCCCGCGCGTGAAACCACTGGGGAAGACCGTCAGGTGGTCCTCGCCGTCGATGACCGTTGAGTCGAGGGTCAGACCCGGGTAGCCGCGCGCCTTCAGCGTCTGCGCGAAACGGCGCATGTCGCCGACCATGTCGGTATCGATATAGCGCGCATCGCCCGGCTTCACCGTCTCGAAGGCGCCGATGTAGAGGACGACATTCGCCGGCAGGTCCCTGTTGGCCGCGGCGTAGCGCTGCTCCACGTCGAACATGTGCCGCCTGTCGAACCACAGCGACGGACTTCCGAGGATGTAGTGGCTGAACGTCGTCGGCTGGGTGAACAGGAAGTGGGCGCCCAGCAGTCCGCCATAGGAATGGCCCATGTAGATGCGTCGTTGCGGATCGGTCCGGAAGCGGCCTTCGACAAAGGGCAGCACCCGGTTGCGGACGTAATCCGCGTAGGCCGCGCCGCCACCGTGAAGATGCTCCTTCGGAGAGCTTGAGGGACCGTTGGGCGTGAAGGTGTAGTCGCGCCGGCGGCTCTTCATGGGATCATCGCCCCCGGCGTAGGACAGGCCGACAAGGATGAAGTCCTCCAGCCCCTCGCCGCCCGCCCCGACCCGCCGAGAAATGCTGCCGATCAACGGAAACGCGTAGGCGGCGTCCGTGACATAGACCACAGGATAGCGGCGGCCCGGCTCCTTGTCGTAGGACGCAGGCAGGCCGACAAAGACCTCATAGCTGCGCCCGGAGACCGGGTCGGGGACAGTCCACACCTGGGTCCCCTCCAGTTGGTAGGGACGCCCCTCGGTCTCGACCGGCGCGGACGCCTTCGACCGGGTCGGCTCCGAACAGGCCGCCAGGATCAGGGCCGAGGCCAGCAGCATCGTCATCGTCTTCATGGAATCGCTCCCGGCAACCTCGCGGTCGGCAAAGGACCCTGCTGCTGAATGTGGCGCTCGCTGGGCAGGCCGCGACCGTCGCCCTCTTGCCCTCGATCACCCGTTGGCCGCATACCCCTTCGTTCCCGAATCGTTCGATGCTGTCGCTTACATGACTTCCTCTGCCCTTCCCCTGTTTGGCGATGACGACGACGCGCTGAAGCCCGTGCCGGCCAGTCCGCTGGCCACGC
>Ga0315900_10010681_pt1 | contig 11457 bp, 11 predicted proteins | sample LakEriMetagenome_FD_203521 | JGI IMG/M metagenome (GOLD analysis project Ga0315900, IMG submission 203521) | Freshwater fungal communities from buoy surface, Lake Erie, Ohio, United States - Buoy 12 MA114 | ecosystem: Environmental > Aquatic > Freshwater > Lake > Lake biofilm | place: USA: Lake...
AATCCGGCAGCACGTGATAGATGTGCAAAATCCTTGTTGCGGATCCAATTGATACCGAATCCTATGCTCATGATAAGTGCGAGAATCAGGGCATAATAGGTGATTTGTAAGTGGTTGGAGGCAACCAACAGGGCAGTAAATACTGCTGTCATGGCGGTCCCCAATAGATAAGAACGTTTTTCATAGAGCATCCACAAGCCTGCCAGGAATGCAGGTAGATAGGCAATGGCTTGCATCTTGGTATCATGTCCTACACCAACAATAATAGGATTGTAAGTAGCATATGCATAGGAGAGTGCTCCTGCGATGCCAATTACCACCCTGGTTCCAATCACCTGAGAGAGTAAGTAAAAACATATACAGGCGAGGAAAAAAAGACCAACGGGTTTAGGTAAAAAAAGCGTGAATACCTGGTGCAAGTAGCCAATGGATACAGGATTGCTGCCCACACTGGTAATTTGAAATGCCGGCATACCACTGAAGATGCCATTGGTCCACAAAGGAAATTCACCATGTTTTTCTTTATAAACAAAAGAGTTTTGTGCCATTCCCTTCCATTGGGTCACATCCATCTGTTGCAAAACCTTACCTTCCAGCACCGGTTTGCAATAGATCAATGCCACTACCAAAAAAATAACTACGGCCAGCAGGTGAGGGGCCACTTTTTGCCAGATTGCTTTTTTCATTGTATAACTTGCTTAAGTACGGCAAATTAATGGTATTTTGATTCATATTTTATGAAATGGACTTTATTTTTATCTCGCCTGGCCTGGATCCTGAACGTCTGCTTTGTCATCACTCTTATTTTGCGACTGGGCGACACCAGTGCTTTGCATCCTGACTTTATTGGAACATTGGTCATTGCGGGATGGGTACTGGCTCCTTTGGTGAATGGATTGGTCTTTCTGGTTGCCCTCATTCATCGAAAGCATCATCCACCTATCTTGTTGGGCAGGTATTATGCAGTATATTTGATAGTACTCGCTCTTCAACTTTTATTCATAACCCGTCTGATATGATTCGTTCTATTTTACAGGACAAGCCAACAAAATTGTTCATTTCCATCTGTGCTTTTTTTGTCGCCAATGCACTGATTGCTGAATGTATCGGTGGGAAAATTTTTTCTCTCGAGAAGCTGTTCGGATGGGATCCGGCGAATTTCAAGTTATTCGGACAATCGGGTTTGTCATTTAACCTTACTTGTGGGGTATTGCTCTGGCCCCTGGAATTTATCATTACCGATATTGTCAATGAATACTATGGGCCTAAAGCTGTGCGACGCATTAGTTATCCTGCTGTCGTATTGATTACCTACGCTTTTGTTATGTTTTATGGTGCCATGAATATTCCTCCCGCAGATTTTTGGATCAGTTCCAAGACAGATGCCGGTATCAATAACATGCAATTGGCATTCGCCGGTATTTTTGGTCAGGGTATGTGGATTATCCTGGGAAGTCTAACCGCTTTTTTAGTGAGTCAATTGGTAGATGTTTTCGTTTTTCATCGCATCAAAAGGGCAACCGGTGATAAGTGGATATGGTTGAGGGCTACTGGATCAACGACAGTAAGTCAATTGGTAGATAGTTTTGTTGTGTTATTCATTGCATTTAAAATTGGCAATAACTGGAGCTGGCAATTGGTATTGGCTATCTGTCTGGTGAATTATGCATATAAATTTACCATGGCTATTTTATTGACTCCATTGATCTATTTCATGGAAGCCCGTATTGAGAATTATTTGGGAAAAGAGGTAGCCAAAAAAATGAAGGATGCAGCGATGGGCAAGGGTGAGGAGGATTTTATCAACGCACCTGCTGCCGGATAATGTCCATCACAACTTTGTCAATGGGAAGGGTCATGCAATCAGGATGGATTTGTTCCTGCGGAATCCACCTGAATACTTCCGATTCCAGGGATACATCAGCTGTTTGATGGGGGGCAAAATCGAAAGGACGTTGTTTTACTTCTAACTCAATAGGTCCTTCATGGTGCACACGATAATAGACGGAGATGATTTGATCCCGTTGATTGAAGGCCGATAATTGGTAAAAGTCTGTGGTGTAGATGTGTTCTCCCACGGTAACCTGCAAGCCAGTTTCTTCCATGAACTCCCGTTGCAGACAATCCCTGGTGCCTTCGCCTATTTCCAGTCCGCCCCCCGGAAGTTTGGTAATATACTGCCCCTTTATGAACTCGTCGCTGACCAAAAGCCCCTGTTCCGGCCACAGTAAAATTCCATATACCCGTACATTGAACAATGCCATCTTAGAACCATTTTCGTTTCATGAAATACCAACTGATGAGCATCGATACTCCCAGAGAAAGCACTACAGGAATGTAGAATGCATGGGGTGAATGCATATAAGGAATATCAACGTTCATTCCATAGATGGCAGCTACCAGTGCGGGAAGTGATAAAATAATGGTGATGGAAGTGAGGCGCTTCATGACAGAATTCAGGTTGTTGCTGATAACACTGGCGAAGGCATCGAGGGTGGAAGTCAGGATATTCGTATATATGTTTGCCATTTCCAGGGCCTGGCTGGTATCGATGATCAGGTCATTGAGCAATTCTCTTTCCTCCTCGTTCAATTCAAGTGAATTGGTACGCTCCAGTTTCATCATCAACAACTCATTGCTGCGAAGTGCAGTTACGAAATACACCAAACTTTTTTGTATGCGCATCAGGTTCAGCAGGTCTTCATTGCTATTGCTTTCGTAAAGACTATTCTCGTAGTGGTTTCGTCGATGATTGATTTCTTTGAGAAATTCCATGAAGTTTTGCACCACTTTCTCAAATACTTTCAGCACCATGATATTCTTTTGGTCAGGATGTCGCTTCTGAAAAGTGTGCAGAAATTTTTTAATGGCTCCATTGTCAAATGAGTTCACGGTTACAATCTGCGTCTCTGTTAAAATGATGCATATTGGTATGGTGATATAAAAGGCATCACTGTCATTGAAGGAATTGTTTTCCGTAGGGGTCTTGATAACAACAAACTTCACTTCATCTTCCTTCTCAAAGCGAGGCCTCTCGTCGATGTCCAGCGAGTCACGTAAAAATTCTATGGGTATATTCAGTTCATGGCTGATGTCTATGAATTCCTCTTCCCGAAAAGGGGGCACCAGATTCACCCATACCCCTTTTTCTGCCTGATCGGTTTCTATGGTTTGTCCGTCCAGGGTTTTAAAATACTGAATCATGGATAAAATTTAGATATTGGATGAAAGCTCAATCGTACCATTGAAAACCCGCTCTGCGGGTCCACACAACCAGATATCGTCAAAAGAACCTTCTCCGGTTCGTGTGAAATTTACCGCTAATTCCCCTCCTCGGGTGAATATTGTTGTAAGTTGTTTTTCTCTTCCCGGTCCTGCGCATACAAGGGCTGCTGCCGTAACACCCGTTCCACAACTCAGTGTCTCATCTTCAACACCCCGCTCGTAAGTTCTAACCCACAAACCTTCCGGTACACGCTGAACAAAATTGACATTGATCCCCGCAGAGGAAAATTCTTTGTTGTAGCGAATTTTTTTTCCTTCCTCCACTACCGGAAAATGTTCTATATCATCTACCTGTCTGATATAATGTGGCGATCCGGTATGAAGCATCGCATCAGTACCTCTAGACTCAATTGCATTCACGGGTAACATGTGCAGATGAACCCATCCATTGTCTGCTATACGTGCCTCATGAAGACCATCTGTAGCGAGGAACCTGAATTCTTTTTTGTTCATGCCCATATCATAGGCAAATCTGGTGAGACAACGCCCTCCATTGCCACAAAGACTTCCTTCCCGGCCATCGGCATTATAATACCTCATCTCAAAATCAAATTCGGGATGCGACAGCAAAATCATCAAACCATCAGCACCAATCCCCATCCTTCGATGACAAAGAGCCGCAATCTGCTCCGAACTCAACTGGGGTAGATGACTTCGTCCGTCGAGGACAATGAAGTCATTGCCTGCTCCCTGGTATTTATAGAATGACAAGGTCATGTTGTGATAGGAAAAAAATTACAGACAAAGATGCGTAGAAATGCCCGATTATTGTTCTCTCTCCGATAGTATTTGCAGGGTTTTACGAATCAGTCTGTCAATTGTTTCGCCTGCTTGAGTACTAAACTCCTGCACTACCCGATTGGCCACAATGGCACTAAGACTTACACAGGAGTGCCCCAATAATTTTCCCAATCCGTAAATCGCACTGGTCTCCATTTCGAAATTGGTAGCCCTGTGATTGCCGTAATGAAAATCTGTTAAGGTATCTACCAATGTGGGGTGTGCTGTTTTTAAGCGCAACACTCTTCCCTGAGGACCATAAAATCCGGGTGTAGTAATGGTAATACCTTGATGAAAATCGGCGACAAAATTTTTCAACAGAGAAATACTTGCAGGAGCAATGTAGGGCTCTATGCCTATGGAATCAATCCGGGTATGTTGGATAAATGCATTCAATATTTGCTGATCTGCGGCATTGGTTTCCCGCAAATAATAGAGCAGCAGGTTATCGATACCTATGGCATGGGTACTCGCTACAAACTCATCTACAGGTATATCCGCTTGTAATGAGCCGGATGTACCTACACGTATGATCTCAAGTACCTTGTGTTCCTCCCGGGGTATTCGGGTGTTGAGGTCAATATTGGCGAGTGCATCCAATTCATTCAACACAATGTCTATATTATCTGTGCCGATACCTGTTGAAAGAACAGTAAGGCGTCGCTTTCCAACATACCCGGTGTGTGAAACAAATTCCCTATGGGCCTGTTTGAATTCAATGTGGTCAAAATAACGGCTTACAGCAGCCACCCTATCAGGATCTCCTACGGTAATGATGGTTGGGGCTAATTCCTCCGGTCGAAGATTAAGGTGATAAACACCTCCCCGTTCATTGATGATCAGTTCACTGGAAGCGATAGGTGACATGGTTATATTTTCCACAAAATTCGGTAATATAATTTTTACGGTAGTAAATTTCCTTTCTTTGCAGTAAGTTTGTGCCGAGTTGATGTGATGTTCAGCTCTACGAATTATGGTTCCGTGGCCGAGTGGCTAGGCAGAGCTCTGCAAAAGCTTCTACAGCGGTTCGAATCCGCTCGGGACCTCCAACTATCCCCCGGCAACGGGGGTTTTTATTTCAAAACATTGCGCATGAAATACGCCCATGTAATTGGCTTCCTTGCCTCTGCAGCTATTGTATTGCTGGTATTCCAACCCTGGATTTTTATCCCTTCCGTTCAACTCACCATCTCCGGATGGTCAGCAGAAGGGACTGATTTTGGAAAGCCCGGATTGGTGCCGCTCGTTTTTTCTGCCATCATGTGTCTGCTCTTTTGGATACCTAAAGTGAGCGCAAAAGTTACTACCATTATACTGGCAACCCTTCAGCTGGCTTGGATGATGCGCAATTATATCTTGCTGACCACCTCCTACATTGGTGAGGTACCCGAAAAGCAATGGGCATTGATCATACTGGTACCACTGACAGGTGTGGTACTTGTAATGAGTCTTCTTTCCCGCAACGGAACATCAATGGCTGATAAAGGGTAACACAATTATCCCCTCCCTTGTAACTTAACTGCAGTCTGCTCCAAAGAAATCCGAATTATTTCTATTGCTCTCCTGATCTCCTGTTCTGTTATCAAGAGGGGAGGAGCAAAGCGTATTTTATCACCATGGGTGGGCTTCGCCAGTAAGCCGTAGTGCATCATCTCCAAACAGATTTGCCATGCTGCTTCCGGTTCAGGATGTTGAATAACAATTGCATTCAGCAAACCCTTACCCCGGATAGTTTTGATCAGGGGGGATTGTATCTCAGCGAGCAATTGCCGGAACAATTCTCCCTGTCGATCTGCATTTTCAATCATCTGTTCTTCCACCAAAACTTCCAAAGATTTTATAGCAACTGCACAGGCCAGTGGATTACCTCCATATGTTGAGCCATGTTCACCCGGACGAATATTCAACATGATGGCATCATCGGCTAATACAGCGGAAACCGGCATGGTTCCGCCACTCAAAGCTTTTCCCAAGATCAATATATCCGGACGAACACCCTCATGATCACAGGCAAGCATCTTACCCGTTCTTCCCAATCCCGTTTGAATTTCATCAGCTATCATGAGAACACGGTGCCGGTCACACAAGGAGCGAACACCCCGCAAATAGCCTTCGGTTGGGATTACCACGCCCGCCTCCCCCTGTATGGGTTCGAACATAAATCCGGCAACATTCGGATGCTGCAATGCCTTTTCCAATGCCTCTAGATCATTGTAGGGAACAGAGACAAAGCCCGGCATGTAGGGACCAAAACCTGCGTAGCTGCTGGGGTCATTGGAGGAGGAAATCGCAGCCAGTGTGCGCCCCCAAAAATTTCCTTCCACAAATACAACAATCGCCTCGTTGTCGGGCACCCCTTTTTGGGTGTAAGCCCAACGACGTGCCAGCTTGATGGCCGTCTCTCCACCTTCCACTCCCGTATTCATGGGTAATATTTTATCAAAACCAAAAAGCCGGGTAATGAAAGCTTCATATTCCCCCAGCAAATTATTGTGAAATGCTCGTGAAGTAAGGGTAAGACGGGATGCCTGCTCTTGAAGTGAGGCAATAATCTTTGGGTGACAATGTCCCTGGTTCACTGCCGAATAACCACTGAGGAAGTCCAGGTACTGTTTTCCATCCACATCCCAAAGATGAACTCCTTTACCGCGTTCCAGTACTACAGGAAGGGGATGATAATTGTGCGCCCCAAAGCGCTCCTCTAATTCAATGAGTTGACGGGTACGATCCGATACGGATGCAGTATGCATAGGAATGATTTAAAAATGAGAGATATGAAAAGGCAGAAGGTCGGTAAAAATCAATCCTTACAAGGATGATCGAGAAAATCGAGATTGCGACCGAGAAAAGACATAATTTACTGCTTGTGCCACGAAGTTAATCATTTACTTTTACTAACGATATTTTTTATCAAAATCTGATTGTATGAAATGGATCAAGCGTTTGTTATTGCTTTTGATAGTGGTATTAGCCGGAATCGCTCTGTTTGCAGTTCTCAGCGGAAGAAATTATCTTTTTGCAGGAATTCGCCACATCGTTGCGATGCGGAATCTATCTGATATTGATGATTATCAGTTTTTTGATAATCGTACCGTTGCAACCGCTGCACCACAACCTTGGGCTGTTGGTTCAGATTACAACCAACAACAATTACCCGATAGTTCTCAAAAGTTATTGGATGCATTGCAGACCGTTGCAGTCGTAAAAATAAAAAGTGACTCCCTCAGGTTTGAGCAATACCGAGATGGTTACAGTGATAGTTCCTTATCGGGATCTTTTTCCGTTGCCAAGAGTATCACCAGTTTATTGATCGGTGCTGCTTTGCAGGATGGTAAAATTAAATCAGTGGACCAACCGGTGGGTGATTTCATTCCTGCATTTAAGGAAGGCGAGAAGGCCAAAGTAACCATACGCCACCTGCTTACCATGAGTAGTGGCACTGATTGGTATGAATCTTATAAAGATCCGCTCAGCGTAACCGCTGAATTGTATTATGGCAATGATGTAGAAAAGACAGCGTTGAGCGTTCAAATGATCAATGCACCGGGAAGCCTTCATTATTATAAAAGCGGAGATACCCAACTACTGGGATTACTACTTGAAAATGCAACGGGTAAGCCGCTCAGTGAATATGCTGCAGAAAAATTATGGAAACCCTTGGGCGCAGTGCACCCCGCCTTGTGGAGTGTTGATAAGCCGGATGGAAAAATAAAGGCTTACTGTTGTTTCAACACCAATGCAAGAGATTTTGCCCGCATCGGGCAACTGATGCTACAGGGAGGAAAATGGAATGGTGTGTCTGTGATCGACAGCAATTATTTTCGTTCCTCCATAACTCCTTGTGGAATCAAAGACAAGGCCGGAAAGGCCTGTGATTATTACGGTTTCCAATGGTGGATTGATCCTGAAAATCCGGAGATTTTTTATGCCAGGGGTATATTGGGACAGTACATCATTGTAATTCCTTCCCGCAAGACTGTTATTGTACGCCTGGGAAGGAAGACATCTCCCGTTCGCAAAAATACGGTACCCACCGAAGTACGCCATCTCATCAATTGGGGGTTATCAGATAGTTTATAAAATTTCTCGTCCATGCTGATAACGCCAAAGGTTGCAGTCGTCTTGCTCAATTATAATGGTCAGCATTGGCTGCAGCAATTTTTGCCCGGTATTCTTTCCACTGATTACCCTTCGCTGGAGGTAATTGTGGCAGACAATGCATCCACCGATGAATCGGTGCAATGGATACAGGAAAATTATCCTGGGGTACGTACCATCCTGCTCAAGGAGAATGCCGGGTATGCAGGGGGCTATAACCTTGCTTTGAAAGATATTCAGGCCGATTATTTTGTTTTACTCAACACCGATGTATATGTGGAGCCCGGATGGTTATTACCTCTGGTAGCTTGCATGGAGTCTGATCCTTCAATTGGCGCTGCACAGCCACGGATACGTGCTTATCACAACCGATCTTTGTTTGAATACGCCGGCGCAGCCGGCGGATGGATAGACATTTTAGGATATCCCTTTGCAAGAGGAAGAGTTTTTGATCACATCGAAGCCGATATTGGACAATACAACGATACCGTTGAAATATTTTGGGCATCCGGAGCATGTTTCTGCGTTCGGAGGGATGCCTTTGAAAAAGCCAAAGGTTTTGATGCTGACTTTTTTGCACACCAGGAAGAGATTGACTTATGCTGGCGACTCCAGTTGCTGGGATATCGGATAGTGGCTTGTGGTTCTTCAGAAGTGTATCATGTGGGTGGAGGAACCCTACCCGTGGGGGGAAGAAAAGTAATGTTGAATTTCAGAAATAACCTGATCATGTTGAGCCGGAACCTGCCGACGGCAGAAAAAATCTGGGTAATACCAGCACGATGGATACTTGATGTTATCGCTGCATGGCGCGCTTTGTTCCAGGGACGAGTTCAAGAATTTATGGGGATAGCAAGGGCTCATTTTGCGGTAATTGGGTGGTGGATGAACGGAAAATCACGTCACATCGAGGGCAAAAAACCCTTGCATTCCTTGCGGGGCGTTCATAAGAGCGTTCTAATTTGGGATTTTTATGTTAAAGGGTTGAAAAGCTTTAGAGAAATAATCAGCAACAGGTAGTATAAATTTGTTGTGTATCACTTATTTTTGCACCGAAATAAAAAATATGTCACAGGAAACAACCGAAACAGTAGAAAAAGATATCCGCGCCAACTGGGTAACTTCATCGCGCTTTTTATTTTATGTGCAGGTTTTCTGCATCCTGGCCTTTGTGCTGGGGGGCTGCTATAAACTGTACAACCACCGTTACAAGGGTAAACCGGATGTAGAAGTACAAAAGAGTTCACAGTACACACCAGAGTACAAATAGTAAATGAAAATTTTGCTTGAAAGCACGTTTTTATTTAATTTTGTCCTCCCTTAGTTCTTATACAACAAGCGAAAGTAGCTCATTTGGTAGAGCACGACCTTGCCAAGGTCGGGGTGGCCGGTTCGAGCCCGGTCTTTCGCTCCAATCCCGTTTGCGATAGCGGCCGGGATTTTTTTTTGCCCTGGTGGTGGAATTGGTAGACACGCAGGACTTAAAATCCTGTTCGCCGCAACGCGAGTGCGGGTTCAACTCCCGCCTGGGGCACAATGGCCAGAGTGAGAGTGGGTGTGAGTATGCACCTCTCTTAATTCTGGCCTTTTCATTTTTTTTCTCCTCCACTCTTTTTTAAAGGTCCATGTGAAGTTCATTGGCTGCACTCTAGGGTGAGCAGCAGCCAAAACGTTATGAATACCTTAAAAACGCAGATCCAATTCAACTCTTCACCTGTTTTTTTTAATTTTATTTCTACGGTCTGATTCAATCCTATCCTATGAACCTGCGTAAGCTCCTTCCGGTGGGTATTATTGGTATGTTATTGGTACATACCCCCACCATTTCCCAGAAAAAAGTTGCCACTTACTTCAATGTAAAAGGATATACCGAGCAAACTGCCCGCAGCTATCTGACAGGTACTTCAATCGACCCCATAGAAGGGATCTGGCAAAGCAACGATGGATTTAAATATGCCATTGAGAAAGACGTACGGGATGGTCGTCGTGTTCCGGATCAATTTCGCATCATTGTCTTATCACACAATACCGCCAGTCCATTTTGGCAAACTTCTTATGTAAAGGGATTTATCGGTAAAACAGCCGTAAACGGTATATATAATATAGATTATTACACCGCTGCCCGGGACTATTACAATCAGATAGATATTCAGGTTCAAACCTGTATTGGAATGTTGGAATCCTCAGTGCTCCTATCGTTCACACGTCAGGATGGGGCTAAGATCATGCTCATTCGACTTTTCCCCAAAGGCAATGACGGAGGTGGTGGTGCTGCAAGGAATGGTGGTCCTTCTGTCTCAACAGGAACCGGTTTTGCCTTACATCCTGCCGGCTATATCGTCACCAATCATCATGTGATTGAAGATGCCCAAACCATTGAGGTAAAAGGTGTAGGAGGAAATTTTAGTAAAAAAATGAAGGCAGAACTGATGGTTTCTGATGAAAAAAATGATCTGGCCATCCTACGAATTAAAGACCCTTCATTTTCTGGTTTGGGGGCTATCCCTTTTGCCTGGCGACAAGGTACTGCCGAGGTAGGAGAGAATGTTTTTGTATTAGGATATCCTATGACAAGCTCCATGGGCGAAGAGGTAAAGCTGACCAATGGCATCATCAGTTCCCGTACAGGATTCAAGGGGGATATTTCTACCTATCAGGTCTCCGCACCCATTCAGCCGGGTAACTCGGGTGGTCCTTTATTTGATAAAAACGGGGCAGTAATTGGTATTGTTAATGCTCGACACTCAAAGGCGGAAAATGCCTCCTATGCAATCAAAGCTGGTTACCTCAAAAGCTTGATGGAATTATTGCCGCAACCAATTGTATTGCCCAACATCAACCAGCAACAAGGTAAGTCATTGACAGAACAAGTAAGAGCAGCCTCCCCATTCGTTTATCTCATTGTTGTCAATGACGCAGATGAACCTGGCAGTGGCATGGCACCTGAACAACCAAAAACCGGAGGAGTGTCTTCCGCTACCCAGCGTGCAGCCCAGTTTTATCAAGAAGCAGAGGAATTATGGAAAAAACAAGATATGAGAGGTGCTTTGGGTAAAATGAATCTATGCATAGAAGCATCACCCGAATATGCCGGTTCGTATTTTTTCAGGGGATATATTTATTATTACGGTATCAAGAATTTTGAAAAAGCACTGGAAGATTTTAACAGGGCCGCACAGATGCAACCCGATATGGAAAGTGCACATTTATACAGGGGCTTGGCCAATGATAAATTAGGAAAGAATACCGAGGCCATTGCAGATTTTTCCAGAGCCATTGCAATTAACAAAGACA
>Ga0315900_10010682_pt1 | contig 11457 bp, 5 predicted proteins | sample LakEriMetagenome_FD_203521 | JGI IMG/M metagenome (GOLD analysis project Ga0315900, IMG submission 203521) | Freshwater fungal communities from buoy surface, Lake Erie, Ohio, United States - Buoy 12 MA114 | ecosystem: Environmental > Aquatic > Freshwater > Lake > Lake biofilm | place: USA: Lake...
TGGCAGGATTGCACGAGCGCATGAGCCATGGGGACTATTTCAAGTCCACGCCAACCGACTTGGCTAGCGACCAGCGTCGTCTTCAGGAACTCGAGGCATCGCTCGAACAAGCCTACGCCCGATACGAAGAACTCGGGCTGCGATCCATTTAGAACCTATCCGAAAACCATTAGCCCCGTCGGTCGGCAAAGTCTTGGAATCGATCGCGTTTCGGATCGAAGTCTCGATCGAAATAATCTTAACCGGGAACCATCCAAGACCTTCACGCCGTCTTCATGCGAGTATGCGACCATCCCCAGTGTATGGTTTTATTCTCCATCCACTCAGGAAGAATTGTTATGAAACGGGTCATTCAGAGAAACGGTTTCACTTTGGTGGAACTGCTGGTCGTCATCGCTATTATCGGAATTCTGGTCGGTTTGTTGCTCCCTGCGGTTCAAGCTGCGAGAGAGGCGGCGCGGCGGATGTCGTGCGGCAACAACATGAAACAGATCGGACTTGCGGCGCTCAATCACGAAAGCGCTTACAAGCGATTCTCACCCTCCCTTTCCATCGAGGTTGGCTTTCCTCCCGGGTCTGCTGGTCAACCTGGCTTTCCTTACCCAGGAGTCGTTCACTCCTGGGCAGTCTATTTGCTCCCTTATCTTGAACAAGGGGCGCTTTATCAGCAGTACAACCTCAAATTTCCATGGGTGTCCTCCCCCGCAATCGTTCCAGGCACTCCGGACAACCAAGCGGTTCTCCGCAATCCTGTTAGCACTTTTATCTGTCCATCGTCCCCGGGCGGACCTAACAGAACTGTATCTGGAACGTTCAACTTTGCCGCTGCGTTTCCCTACCAAAATCTGGCAGTGACCGACTATGCGACCTGCAGCTCTATCAACGGTGGCAGCATTACCTTCTTTGGTTACTCATCCGCGACCACTCAAAACGATACGTGGAGCACCCTGGTTCCCGAAGTCAAGGTTGCCCCAGCCGTCCTGCCACTGCTGGGCGCAGACCCGAGTTTCCCTGCCAAGAAAAATCCCAATCGCATCTCCGATGTAATTGACGGAACGTCGCAAACGATCTTGATGTGCGAGGACGCTGGACGCCCTGAATTCTGGATCAAAGGCAGACTCGACACCTCCAGACGGCAAAATGAAGCTGGCTGGGGCCATCATGAAAATGATTACGGCCTCGATGGCGCTATCAGCGGTACAAGAACCGCTCCGGGCAATTGCGTGATCAACTGCCACAACGATAATGAGACCTATTCGTTCCATGGTCCAGGCGCGATGCATGCCATGACCGACGGGAGTGTTCAATTCACCAATGAAACGATCTCGCCCCAGGTGTACGCAGCGCTCATCACGGCTCGAGGCTCCGGATTGACACCCGCCGAAGTGGCTCCTGGCAGTACTGGTATTTCCAACTAATTCGGGTTGTTAGCTTCGCGTCGTAGATTCTCATCCGTAGATGATGATAGGTTTTTGAGATGAAAGCACTCCCTATGCGGCTAGGTATCATTTCCTTATGGATCCTAGCCGCTGGCTGTAGCCAGCCGGTCAAGACGGTTCCCTCAAGAGGGGTAATCAAGACCAACAAAGGCCAGCCTTGCGAGAAGGCCCTCATCGTTTTTCACCCAACCGACACGAAACGGATCAATGATCCTAAACCGTTAGCGGTTGCGGATGGGACCGGTGCGTTTGTGGTCAGAACATTCACCACGGATGACGGGGCTATCCCAGGAGAATACGGAGTGACTGTCGTTTGGCCTTCTTCCGTAACCGAAGGTGAAAAGCCAAAAATGCCCCTCTTCGGCGAGGAAGGTAGTAGTGGCGGCGGTCCAGATCGGCTGAAAGGCAAATACGGGAATCCGAAACAACCTCGGATCAAAATCACTATCCCAAGTGGAGGCGACCCGAATCTGTCGATTCAAGTTGAGGAATAACGCTGAATCACGATTGTAGAATGTCTTTGACCACACGACCATGGACGTCGGTCAAGCGATGGTCGCGGCCTCCATGACGAAACGTCAATCGCTGATGATCGATTCCCATCTGGTGCAGGATCGTCGCATGGATGTCGTGGATGTCGAGCGGGTCCTCGACAACCGAATTGCCGAACTCGTCGGTTTGGCCAAAAGCAAATCCGGGACGAAACCCACCCCCAGCCATGAAAATCGTGTACCCATTCACATGATGGTCCCGCCCGCACCCCTCGTTGACCGCCGGAGTGTGGGGCGTGCGTCCCATCTCACCCGCCCACAGCACAATCGTCTCATCGAGCAACCCACGCTGCTCCAAATCGACAATCAACGCAGCAACCGACTGCTCGGTGATGCGAGCATTCTTCTCGTGGTTGACCTTGAGTTGACCATGCTGGTCCCAAGGTGAATTGTTGCCATCGAAACTGGGACAGGTGATCTCGACGAATCGGACCCCAGCCTCCACCAACCGCCGCGCGCGAAGAGCCTGCAGGGCATACAACCGCTGATGCTCGTCGGAGGAATCGAGTCCGTACAGCTTGTGAATGTGTTCGGGCTCTTGCGATACATCGGCGACTTGGGGAAGCTCGCTCTGCATTCGAAACGCGGTCTCGTAGTTGGCGATCGCCCCTTCCACCGCACCGGGATCCGACACGTCGCGCGCATAGCTTTTGTCCTGCTCCTCGAGCAGGGCGAGCAATCGCTTCTGCATCGGCTGCGCGAGCGTCGGCACAATGTGATCGACCGGAACCCCTGCCGCCCGAATCATGGTCGCTTGATGCGAAGCCGGAAGATACGAGCTGCCGAAATTTTCCAATCCTCCGTTGGGTACCCAGTCGTTATTGAGCACAACATACCCAGGTAGATGGCTGTTCTCCGAACCGAGTCCATAATTCACCCAAGCGCCCATGCTGGGAGCTTGCCCGAGGATCCGACCCGTGTGGAGGAGCAAGTTCTGTTGGCCGTGCAGCGGCAACTCCCCGACCAGCGAGCGGACGACGCACAATCGATCCGCAACGTCGGCGATGCGAGGAAACAAGTCGCTGACCCACAAACCGCTTTCCCCGCGCTGCCGAAACTCCCACGGACTCCCGAGCCACACGCGGTTGGCATCCGACTGGGAACGAATCGAAACCGCCGATTCGCCAATCTTCTCTCCTTGATGTTTGGCCAGCATCGGCTTGGGATCGAACGTATCGACATGGCTCGGCCCCCCATCCATAAAACAGAAGATAATATTCTTGGCCCGAGGCTCGATCGCCCCTTTGCCCTCGGCGTGCGCGAGCCCCGCGAAGGCGAGCCAGCCAAACCCTGCCGACGACGATTGCAACCACGACCTGCGTGAAACGAGCCGCTGCGCGAAACGAGGATCTGCCATGACGCTCACCGATAATAAAGGAATTCTTTGGTGTTGAACAACGCATGGGCCAGCCGGCTCCAGACCGCGCGATCGGTCATGATCGGTTCTTGGCTATCCGAAAATTCCTGAGCGGCCGCCAGCCATCGCTGCCGCTCCTCGCGCGTTGGAGCCCGCCCGAGAGCCGTCAAGAACATGCGTTCGATCCGCTCGCCGGGATCCGCACTGGAGTCGTGAATCAAACTCTCTCCCCATTTCTGGCTTATCTCGGTCACGAATCGGCTGTTCATCAGCAACAGAGCCTGCGCCGGAACATTGGTCACGTCGCGCCGCCCTGCGGGCAACTTCAAATCGGGCAGATTGAAACCCACCAAAAACTCCGGAGGTTGCATAACCGACATCTCCAGATAAATGGAGCGGCGACCATCCCCGTCCATCGGCCCGGAGTACAGCCGCTTCTGGACATCTACCGCTCCGCGAAACGGCCGGATCGGACGACCGTAGAGCGATCGATCCAAACGTCCCGATGCAGCGAGGATCCCATCCCGAATCGCCTCAGCCTCCAAGCGCCGCGTGGGATAATGATGCAACAAGCGGTTGCCTGGGTCGACCTCGTTTGCCCGAGGCGAACCCAGGCCGGATTGCCGGAACGTCTCGCTCAACACCAAGCGGCGAATCAGTTGCTTCGTCGACCAACCCTCCTGCATGAACTGAAGCGCGAGCCAATCAAGCAATTCAGGATGCGATGGACGCCCACCCAACTTCCCAAAATCGCTCGGCGTATCGACGATCCCGGTTCCAAAGATCCATTGCCAGACCCGATTCACATAAACCCGAGAGGTTTGCGGATTCTCGGGACTCGACAAATAGTTGGCCAGTTCCAATCGCCCGCTTGACGCAGATTGGCCCACAGAATGTCCCCCTGCAAACACCTCCAAAAAGTTTCGCGGGACCGCCGGTCCCTCCTGATGAACATCCCCGCGCACGTTCAATCGGTAGTCGATCGCTTGCACGCCGCGTTCATCCATGCTGTTGACGCTCCGGGGATAGTCAATCGTCGATTCGATCGCCCGATACCGCGCGACCAATTCCGCTATCTCCGGATAGGCTTCCAGCCGGTTGCCCAAAATCCTGCGATCAATCAAACCCTGAATCAGCCTTGCGTCCCCGGGTACTGCCGTTCCGAGTTTCCATCGCTCGATCGCTTGTTTGTACCATTCAGAAATGTTTGTGTTTATTGAATTGTTGCTCGCCGTCGAGGATTCGGCGAACAAAGGCGCATAGACCTCCAGGTCGTCGAGAGGTTTGCCGGGGGCATCGTGAGCGACGACGCGAGTCAGGCTAAACCAACCCGGTTTGTTGTATCCGTTATCGTCGTTGGGGAGGGTGGTGGCTCCCATGCGAGCCACGCCGGTGCGCGGAGGAAAATTCGCGTTCAGGTCCGGAGTCGATATCTCGGAGAGAATGCGAGTGACTCCGTAACGCATGGAAGATTTCGTGAACGGGGTCCAAGCGAACCCAGCGGCGGGGTCAAAAAAGAAGGGGCCTTCGTTGAGGAACGCGTTCTGCGGGATGTGGCGAACACCCGCCCATATCCCCCCTGCCAATCGAGTACTGACGAAGGTTTTTGGAAACCGTTCCGGCTCCGGCAATCGAATCGCGCCTGCCAACTTAGGAGACAGTGCGTGGGTATGAATACCGCGAGGTAGCAAATCGGCGACGATTGCATCCCCCTCGAGCGCGATGCGCGGTGTTCCTTCGGCTACCCAACCGTTGGCGACCCCGGCTCCATCGGCCACCCAATCTTCGGGCAGTTCACTCGAGGAAAAATCGGTAAGGACCGTGAATGCGCGATTGTGCTCGCGCCGCCGCTCGCGTTCTTGTTGCCACTGCGATACGAGCTGGTGCCATCGCGCGGCGATCGTTGGGGGATCGAGTGGTGTGGAGACAGTGTCCGAGCCCATCGCAAGCCGGAATCGACCGAGCGAGTGTCCGCTGCCGAGTTGAAACTGCAATCGGACTCGCCATAGCCCACCCTCGGGCAAGGAGATCGGTTTTGCGAATACAAATCGCGCGGTACGAGCAACGTTGCCACCGAGTCCGATTCCCCAGCCTCCCGCATCGGCGGTGATCGCTGCTGCAACGGGGTAGCCCGGCTGTTCGTAGTCTGCGTGGGCCGATTGCACGGCGACCTCGCGCCAAATCGATTCCCCAAGACTCTGGACTTCGATTTGGATATGCGAGAGGACGAAATTCCCATGCGGGGTCCGTCCCGGTCCGTTCTGACCGAGCGATGGATGGGGCAACGCATGCAATTGCAGTTCGGTGATGGTTGCACCGCTCGTTCGAAAATCAACCGTATACGAATCGGTCGCGGGAACGGGATCCCCTTCGGCTCGTACCGTGAGACCGTCCTCTTCAAGGATCAGACGGGTCGCCCCTTGCTCTGCCACGGCGTGGATATCGCTCATCGGCACCTTGTCCGAGTCGCGGAACAGAACGGTCAAGGGATAACCCAACTCGTCGAAGGACGAATCTCGTTGCGATTTTCTGGCCAGATCCATGAGATCGATCGGCGATTTGCGAAGTTGCTCGAGCCAGGCGGCTCCGAGTCGGGTTTGGATCTCCGATCGCAAGTGACGCAATTGTTCGATGGAGTGCGCATATTTGTCGGGCGTGTCGATGCTGCGGCTGGTCCAGCGCGGAGTCATGAAAACCCCGGCGAGCGCATAGTAATCTCGCTGCGAGATCGCGTCGAGTTTGTGGTCATGGCACCGGGCGCACGCCACCGTCATTGCCAGAAAAGATTTGGAGAACGCATCGATCTGGCTATCCGCCATCTCTTGGTGTACGCCAGCGAAATCGATGCTGCTGCCGTGCCGGCGTTCGCCGAAATGGAAGAACATCGGCCCGATCAAGCTTTCGTTGATCCCATGCCGTTTGTTGAGTCGCGGTTGAGGCAAGAGGTCACCTGCGATCTGTTCACGAATCAATTGGTCGAAACCGACGTCGCTGTTGAAGGCGCGGATCAAGTAGTCTCGGTATTCCCACGAACCTTTGGCCGCGATATCCCATTCGTAGCCATAGGTGTCGGTGTAATGCATCACATCCATCCAATGTCTCGCGAATCGCTCGCCGAAATGAGGCGATTCCAGGAGTCGATCGACCAGGTCGTGGTACGCGCGGTCGGGTTCGTCAGCCCAACGCTGCTGGAAGTCGAGGACCTCGTCGGGACTCGGCGGCAACCCCGTCAGGACGATCGACAGACGCCGCAGCAACACCTCGGGGGACGCTCGCGGGGCGTGCGTCAATCCCGATGCAGCGGTTGCGGCACCGATGAAACGATCGACCGGTTCCCGTTGCCACACTGGATCCTCGATGGCTGGCGGCTCCGATGGAGTGGGAGGCTGCAGGCTCCACCAGCGACTCCGTTCGGCGAGATTCGCTTTCCATGCCTCTTCGGTTGCATCGGTGGGGGAGGGAGGATCGTCGCGAGGATCGACTGCTCCGGTCGCAATCCATTGCTCGAAATCGCGAATCACCTCGTCGGGAAGTTTGCCCGTTGGAGGCATCTGCAACGTGTCGTAGCGAAGGGCTTCGAGGAGTCGGCTTTGATCTGGGAAGTTGGGAACCAATCCCGGACCGGACTCGCCACCCTTGAGTAATCCATCTCGAAAATCGAGTTGCAGTCCCCCTTCGATGGGCTTGGAACCGGTTGAGTGGCATTCGTAGCAGTGCTTGGCCAGGATTGGTCGTATCTTGGATTCAAAGAACTCCCGCTTAGCCGCGTCATCGTCGGCTCGGGCAGTGCTGCAGAGAAAGGCGAGGACGAACCCGAACAGGTAGCCGATCGCACACCAACGTCCGGATTTTGAGGGGATCCGCATGCATTGAAGCGGATCGCTGGAGGGCATCGATTGCATTGTTATCGCCGCTCGGAAACGCGATACGACAAACCTGTGAGGAAATGGTAATATTCTATCAGAACTCGGGTCGCGCCCCAGGCAACTCCAACCGGCTGCGAAGGGATTATGATGGGAAATCCGTAGCGACAAGGCGTTGTAACCTTGACGAGCGAGTCAGGAGACTGTGATGAACCCTTCCAACTCCCCCAAGCCCGACGTGTTTTCGGACTCGGCAGCATCGTCACACCCGCCGGCCCAAGAAGAGCCAACCTTGCTTCCAAAGTGGGAGGAAGCACCGACGCTGTTGCCGGGATCCGATCTCCCGTCGGGCGACGATGATCGGACGAGGAAGTTCCTGGAGACGTGGGACAGCGTTCATCCGGTGGAAGGAGAAACGATCGGCCGATACCACCGATTGCATCGGATTGGGAGTTGGCGATTTGGTTCCATTTACGAGGCGGAGCATTCCCAGTTGCATCGCCGCGTCCGTTTGTTGATGTTGGAGCCTCCTGGGTGCGGAAATCCCGCTTTGAAGCAATGGTTTCTTTCGCAGACCCGGGCGATCGCAGGCATCCCTGCGGCGTCGGTTGCATCCTCGGTACTCGAATGCGACGAGATCGGGGACATTGTGTTTCTTTGTGTGCCCTCTCGAACTCCACCATCCGTCCATCCGCTGCGAGAGCATGCGCGGCACGCGAGGTTCACCCAGTCGATGGAACCCTTGAGCAACGCATTCTATATGCTGCTCCAGGGGCTGCGCACGTTTCATGAGCAGGGGCTTGTGCACGGGGGCATCGATACGTGCCACATCGCCGTCGACAACACTGCGGAAGAGGTTCAATTCGACCCATTCGGTACAGGGATGCCCGAGGCGGATCTCATCGGCGAAAATGGCGAGCCTTGCGAGGATCGCATTGCGATCCAGAGCGAAGATTGCAAACAGTTGGCCCGCGCCTTCGTGGCCATTTTGCTGGACGTGCCGAGCAGCCAGTTGCCATCGCAACTAACTTGGCGGTGGATCGTTAAGCGACTCCCATTTTTTCCAGCCGATCTAGCGAAGCTGTTGTCGGAGTTGTCCGCGTCGGGGTTGCGAAGCAAAAAGGGTGTTACAGCGCTCGCCAGCGTCGGCGAGATGCGTTATTCCGCAATGACGAACCTTCCTTGGATTGACCGTCTTCTGTCCATGTTGCGTCACGGATTGTTCGTCGTGCTGCTCAGCCTCGTGGTCATGCCTGTCTATATTCTACTGGACGGTCGATCGAGCGACGATGGATGGGTCTCAATGCTGTTGAGTTTATTGATCGGTTCGTTTGTGGCGCTCACCTTTTTCGAAATCTTTGCGCCACGACTCAGCCTGCGGTCCGAATTCAGTCGGATCCTGATCGATTGGGACGGAGGCGTTCCTTCGCTTGGCCAAAGGTCCCTGCGAGCACTGGGACGTATCGGCTCGGTGCTCGGTCTAGCGACGCTCCTAACGGTCCTGGTAGTCGTCGCGATACCGTGGCTCAAGGGATGGATTCAGGGAGACGACTTGACGCTGGAAATAGAATGGAGCGTGATTTTCTTCGGGATGCTCTTCCCGGCGATCCTGCTAGCTTGCTGCACTCCGTTGTTGTTTCGCGGTCGCATGTTTCATGATTGGCTGTCGCGAACCGTCTGGGTGCGGCGCAGCACATCAAAACACGAGCCTATTCTCCAGTCAAAACGCCAAGATACGCCGCGGGGATTTCTTGGGAATCCGCTGGCCGAATTCCAATCGGACGACACACCCCTTGAGTTCATCGATGGCATTCATGTGGAGAGGGAATTGGGAGTTGGTGGCATGGGAATCGTCTATCGCGGAATGGACGAATCTCTTCAGCGCCCCGTGGCCCTGAAGGTTATCTCTGCATTCTCTCCAGACACCGAAGAGATCGTTCAGCGATTCCGTCGCGAGGCCCGATTGGGATCAATCATGAATCATCCGAATATCGCGAAAGTCTACCGAGTTGGATTTTGGGAAAACCGTCCGTTCATGGAGATGGAATTCGTCGACGGAGAAACATTGCAACAAATCGTCAGTCGGGAAGGCCCCGTCGACATCGAGCGAGCTTGGGCATGGATCCGACAAGCAGCGTCGGGATTGCTGGAGGCTGACCAGCACGGGATCATTCATCGCGATATCAAACCAACCAATTTGATGGTGCGGCATGATGGCTTGGTCAAACTGATGGATTTCGGGATCTCGAAATCACTCAAGGACGATCCCTCCGAAGACCAGCCACCGGAGGTGTGCCCCACGTCGGAGGTGATAATCAACGAGTCGCCGGATGCAGGTTTGACACGTGCAGGCGCCATTCTGGGTACTCCGCAATACATGTCCCCCGAGCAAGTGCGATGCGAACCTTTAGACCGTCGCAGCGACATCTACTCGCTCGGCTTAACGTTGTACTATCTGTTGTCGGGACGTACCGCGATTGAGGGATCTGGGATTTACGATGTGATGGCCCGGCAATGCACGGACAGCCCTCCACCTTTGCCGCCAAAAACGCTCAGCAAACCCCAGCAAAGAGTGCTGGAAAAGATGCTCGCTAAATCCAAGGAAGATCGATTTCAGAATTACGAAACTCTCATCGCAGCGATTGATGAAAGCAAACCCGAGGAACTGCGACTGCCGAGTACGTCGCGGCGATTTACCGCGTTGTTTATTGACACAGTGCTGGTCTTTCTGGTTTTGATTTTGGTTGACGGCTCCCTCCAAATCGGGCATGCGATATTCGAATCGTTCGGGATACCCTCCCCCTGGGAACGAATCTCTTTGTTGGCAAACCCATGGGTGTTCCTCATCTACCACGTCGGAAGTATGGTTTGGCTTCAGGGGACTCCAGGTCAAGGACTACTGGGACTCCGAGTGGTTCGGAAAGATGGCGGCAGGATCGGTTGGAAAGAGGCATTGGTGAGGTTCGTTGGCAAGTATCCGTTTATCACTCTCTCATGGTTGCTGACATCGGCTTGGGTTATGCCTGAGTCATCCAATCTCACGGAAGCGAGAGAGACAGCGATTGGGATCCTGCAAGTCGCGACCATGGTATTTTGGATCGTTTCCTATCTCGTCGTGAATTTCAACTACGCCACCCATCGCAAGGCGATCCACGATTATCTCGCCGGGACACAAATCGTCTACGCAAAGCGGGGTTGGATTCGCGGCCGATTCTTGAACTCAAAGCGAAGCTGACCCAAACCCGGCGGGCCGCATTCTCTTAGGATTGCAGATGCTGGGAGTATCGCGAAGGATGGATAACACGTTTTTTAAGATTGTTAGATTGCCAACATGGGAATTGTTTTCCCCTCTATCCGTCCTTTTTCAGGAACCCTAAAATCCCAGGAGAAGCTCTTGGTGCCGTCCTGGGCGCCTGAGCGTTTCGATGGAGAGTCATGATGCTGATTTTCGGTTGGGGCAACCGCGCTACGCTTGTGGAGTCGGGTACCTTTGATTGCCCAGTATGCAAAACCAAGACGAATTGCAGGTGCCTTCAGCATCGACGGTGGATGACCTTCTTTTTTATCCCTGTGATCCCCATCTCGAAGTCCTATGAGACCCTAGTATGTGAGAAGTGCCAAACGAGTATTCCGATCGATGCAGTCCATGGCGAGCCGGCCTCGAAAGTTGTGCCCTACCGATTGTCGCTCGCTGCCATGGTCGCTTTGCTTGGCAGCGCGTTCGCCTTGCTCGCATTCTGCATTTACTCGGTTTCGATTCCCCTAGCTCTGGTCTCGGTCCTGCTCGGTCACGCCACGCTGAAGGAAGCGAGACGTGACTACCCCAGATTTGATGGACGCTGGCAAGCCAGAACCGCCTTGGCTTTGGGCTACCCAGCGCTAATTCTTTCGATGATGATCGGAATCTATGCCGTCAGTCAGAAGACTCGCCCCGTTGGTAGAGATTCGTCTCTGGTCCAATCCAGCATGGACGAAATGGAAGAGTCCTTAACGACGAGTTTTGATTTGTCAGAATCGTCGAATGAAGCATTCAAAAACGCAGAGTATGAGATTGCGAGCAAACGCGACAAACCGCCTGGACGTGGAAATAGCCTGGAGGCTATCGAACTGGCAAACACATTTGCCTCTCGAATGAAAGAAGTCTGCGATGAGGCTTTCACGATCAATCGCAAGCCGCTCCTGCAACTATCCGATGGCGAGTTCCTGACCTACTGTCAGCTTCAAGAAGATCGCTGTCTATTCCTCGT
>Ga0315900_10010683_pt1 | contig 11457 bp, 8 predicted proteins | sample LakEriMetagenome_FD_203521 | JGI IMG/M metagenome (GOLD analysis project Ga0315900, IMG submission 203521) | Freshwater fungal communities from buoy surface, Lake Erie, Ohio, United States - Buoy 12 MA114 | ecosystem: Environmental > Aquatic > Freshwater > Lake > Lake biofilm | place: USA: Lake...
CGGACCGGGCGCGGTGTTCGAGGGGCCGTTCGGCGATCACACGGGGTTCTACTCGCTGCCGGATCGGTATCCGCTGCTCAACGTGACGGCGATCACGCGGCGGAAAGATGCGATCTATCCGACGACCGTGGTCGGTTTGCCGCCGCAGGAGGACTACTTCCTCGGCAAGGCCACGGAGCGGATTTTCCTGCCGCTTCTGCGGACGCTGATCCACGACATCGAGGACTATGACCTGCCGATGTTCGGGACGTTCCATAATTGTGCGATGATCCGGATTCGCAAGGCGTATCCGCTGCAAGGGCGGCGGGTGATGCACAGTGTGTGGGGCGCGGGGCAGATGGCTTGGACCAAGAGCATCTTCGTGGTGGATGATGATGTGGATGTCCACGACACGATGAAGGTGCTGCGGTTGGCGGGTGAGCAGTGTCACCCGTTGCGGGATGTTGAGTTGGTGAATGGTCCGCTGGACATTTTGGATCACGCCGCGCCGAGGTTGGCGGCGGGGATGAAGATCGGCTTTGACTGCACGCGGAAGGTGGCGGGGGAAGAGGTGGGGGGCGTCGCAGTGGAAGAGCGAGCGTTGCCGACGCTGGCCGGCCGCGAGGCGATGGATCGGTACGTCGCGGAGGTCGCGCGGCTTGAGGGTGTGGTCGCGGCGAGTGTGCCGTCGGAGGCGCCGGGGTGGCTGTTGGTGAGTGTCCGAAAGGCCGCGGGGGGCATGGGCAAGGCGTTCATGCCTGCGCTGTGGCGGGTCAGGCCCGCGGGCGTGGATGTGGCAACGCTGCCGCGGTTTGTGATCGTGGTGGGAGAGGATGTGGATGTGACGAATGTTGACGCGGTGTTCTTCGCGTGGCTGGCGCACAGCGACTCTTCGCGGGACATGTACCGCTGGAGCAGCGAGCCCGAACCGGCGCGTGCCGCCCACCGCCTGGCCTTCGACGCGACGGCGAAGGTTGCGGGCGATGAGCGGCACGGCCAGCCTGTTCGGCGGTGGCCGCCGATTCTGGGTCGGATGGAGCGGTTGTGATCAGTCGCGTTCGATCGGCACGCCGATGACCGAGCCGTACTCGGTCCACGAGCCGTCGTAGTTGCGCACGTTCTTGAGACCAAGAAGGTACTTGAGCACGAACCAGGTGTGGCTCGAGCGCTCGCCGATGCGGCAGTAGGCGACGGTGTCGCGTGCGGGGTCGATGCCCTTCTGATTGATGTAGAGCTCCCGCAGTTCATCGGCAGACTTGAAGGTGCCGTCGGTGTTCACCGCCGAGGCCCACGGGATGCTGCGGGCGCCAGGGACGTGCCCCGCGCGCTGGGCCGTTTCGGTCATGCCCGGCGGGGCGATGATCTTCCCGGAGAACTCATCGGGGCTGCGAACATCGACGAGGTTGGAAGCGTGGGTTTGTGCGATCGCCACGACATCGAGCAGGCGTGCGCGGAGGTCGAGGTTGACGCCGGGTGCCTTGTAGGCGGTGGGCGTGGGCGTGGGGCGGGCGGGTGTGAGTGGACGCGACTCCTCGTTGAGCCATCGGACGCGGCCGCCGTTCATGAGGCGGACGTCGGCGTGGCCGTAGATGCGGGCGACCCAGAAGGCATACGCGGCGAACCAGTTGCTCGCATCACCGTAAAACACGATGGTGTCCGAAGGACTGATGCCGGACTCGCTCAGGAGCTTTTCCCATGACTCCTTGGTGGGGATGTCGCGTCGAATCGGGTCCTGCAGCTGTGTGTTCCAGTTCCAGCCGACGGCGCCGGGGATGTGGCCAGCGTCGTAGAGCTTCGGGTCGACATCGACCTCGACGATGCGCACGCCGGGCGTGTTGAGGTTCCGCTGGACCCAATCTGTGCTCACAAGAGCCTCCGGATGGGCGTAGCCGCGGGGAATAGCGGGGTCGATGTCGACCTTGAACTGGTGCGGGACGGTTGACGGTGCAGACATTGCATGAACTCCTTGCAAAATTGGGCCCGGAAGTCGGGCGAACGTTTGATGGGACTCGGTCGCGGAACGGTTCCCCGGGTGCGGGCACCGGCTCGCACGCGGGGGGGCCCGGATCGCGACGTGCCTGCGAGAGACGCACGCGGACTCAAGCAAGCCGTAAAACGGCCGCGAAATACGACAGTAATCAGGCGATTTGGAGCTGGTTCTCTTCGCCGCGGGGCGGCAGTGGGCCTGACCGTGTGGCTTGATCAGCGACAACAGCAGGCATGGCGGCAACAGCAGCAACAGCACCACACCAAACGAGCGTTCGGTGAGCGGCCGGCCGTTGACGAATTGCTCGTATAGAACGTGAGCATGACGAAGTATACCCGCCTAATGGGCCGCGGGTTGCGACGACGCGGCATCGGCGCCGGAGACCCGGACTACTCGCCCGCGAGCTCAGGGTGGTGCTTGAGCATGCTGCTCGCGTACTTGAGGATGCTGTCGCAGAAAATCATGACACCGACGCCGTTCTCGGGCAACGTGCCGGCGTTGGCATCGCGTTCCAGAACGGTGCGAGCACCCTGGAAAATCAGGCCGGAGCTCGGGCCGGCCATCAGACCTTCGACTCGGCAGAGGTCGAGCACGCGGTCGTAGGCGGTGTCAAACGGTACTTCGATGATCTCGTCGATGAGCGTCCGGTCGTACAGGCGGCTGACATCCAGTTCGCTCGTGTTGCGGATGCCGGGGACATCGTGGCCCGGAGAGGGCTGCACGGCGATGATGCGGACGGTTCGCCCGACCTCGGCGGCGCGAGCCTTGAGGACGCGGGCCAGACCGGTGACGGTGCCGCAGGTTCCCAGTGACGTGAAGACGTGGGTGACCTTGGCGTCGGTCTGTCGCCAGATTTCGGGGCCGGTGGTGCGAATGTGGGCGTTGACGTTGGCTTGATTCTCGTACTGATTGGGCATGACGTAGCGGTCGGAGGATGCGCGAGCATGGGTGCGTGCCAGCCCGATGGTGCCGTCTTCTGCGCCGGGGAGGGGGCACATCGCATCGTTCGTCACGTCGAGGTCGGCGCCGAAGAGCTTCAGAAGCATGCGCTTTTCGGCCGGGACTTTGCTCGGCGTGACCGCCCGCATGGGGTAGCCGCGAACGCCGCAGATCGCGGCAAGGGAGAGGCCGGTGTTGCCGCTGGTCGGCTCGACGATGCCGCGGCCGGGGCGTGACGGGCCAAGCTCGTTTCGTGCTTCGAGATCGGCGATCATGCTCGCCGCGGCGCGATCCTTAACCGAGCCGAAGGGATTCAGCCACTCGAGTTTGGCGAAGAGGCGGAAGTTTGCTCGTGCCAGTTCGGGTGGGAGGAGGCGGTTGATGCGGACCAGAGGGGAGGGGTTCTCTTCACTGGGGAGCATCTCAAGGATGGAGTCGTAGACGCGTGTCTCGTGGTTCATGGGGCGATTTCCGTGGCCGGTTCCGCCAGCGTGCGGATGGTGCGGTCGGCTGGGTTGAAGACCGGGATGATGTTCAGGGTGTCGCGGCGAGAGCACTGCACGATGTCATCGTTGAGGCTCAGGCGGATGAGGTTGCGGCCGCCGCGAGATTCGCGCATGGCCTGCAGGATCCCGGTGTCGGGATCGGCGGCGCGCTGGCGGGCGTGTCGGAAGGCCTCGATACACAGGCGTGCGGAATCGTCGGTAGCCAGTTCTCGGCCGGCAAGCACGAGTTGGTCGGCGATGGCGCCCGCGGGGAGGCAGTCGTCGAGTGAGACTTCGCCCCGTGTGCCCGCGCAGAGGATGTGCACGGGACGACGGTCGCTCGCGACCGCGGAGCAGACAGCGCTGAGGTTCACGAAGGAGCCGACGAGAATGAGATCGGCGTGTCGCGCGTGAAGCAGCGCGGCCGTGCCGTTGGTCGTCGTGAAGACCAGGGGGCGGGAAGCGATGGCGTCGCGGGTGTATCGCCACGGGGAGTTATCGAGGTCGAACCCGTCGATGAGCACGCCCGCTCGTTCGCCGCCGAGGAGTGGGTGCTGGCCCGCGGCTCGGAGCGTGTCGGCCAGAGCGCGGGCCTCATCGACGGTGGCGGTGGGATGCACGACGGGGCAACCGTGGGCAAGGGCGTGGGCGATGGTGACGCTGGCACGCAGTGCGTCGATCATGATGACGATGCCGCCGGCGAGCGCGGCGGGGTCGATCATCGCGGGCAGGAGATGGACCGCGAGCGGACGCGAGAGGCGGGGGGCATCGGGAACGGGTGCGGCATCGGGTGCTGGCATGTGGTCGGTTCTCTCGGGTTCTCACACGAGTTGGACTTGCGGACTGGATCAGTGCTTCGTGGGCGTGTCGTTGTCGGAGTCGTGCAGTCGATCGAGTTTGCGGACCTCCGGCACGGCCCAGGCCACGCCCCAGACGACGAGGATCGTGCCGATGCCGCCGGAAACGACGCTGATGACGGGCGTGAAGAGCTTCGCCACGAGGCCGCTCTCGAACGCGCCTAGTTCGTTGCTGCATTCGACGAAGACGCTGTTGATCGCGGCGACCCGGCCGCGGAGATGGTCGGGTGTGCGCATCTGGACCAGAACGTGGCGGACGACGACACTCACCTGGTCGACCGCGCCGGAGATCGCCAACGCTGCGACGGAAAGCCAGGCGTTGCGGGAAAGGCCGAAGACGATCATGCACAGGCCGAAGGCGAAGACGGACCAGAGGAGTATGGGCCCGGCCTTGCGGAAGTCGTGGTGGCGGGTCAGGGCCAGGCCCATGAGCAGCGCACCAACGAATGGTGCGGCGCGCAGCACGCCGTGCATGACCGGTCCGGCATCGAGAATCTCATCGGCAAAGATGGGCAGGAGCGCGGTCGCGCCGCCGAGGAGCACGGCCAAAAGATCGAGCAGGATCGTGCCGAAGATCGTGCGCTCGCGGTAGATGTGCACGGCCCCGGCGAGCAGGTCGCGTGCGTTGAGGTTGGTGCCGGCTGAGGGCTGCGGGCGCGGGGATGTGAAGAGGACGCTGAGCGCGAAGGTCGCGGTGCCGATGGCGGTGGCGATGTAGATGGGCCATGCGTGGCCGGTGAGCCTGTCGATGCCGCCGGCCAGGAGGGGGCCGACAATGGCGCTGAACTGAAAGACGCTCGCGTTCCAGGTAACGGTGTTCTGGAAGGCTTCGCGCGGGACCAGTAGCGGGACGAGGCTGTTGCGGGATGGGCCGTTAAACGCCCGGCAGCAGCCCGAGAGCATGAGCAGCACGATCAGGAGCCAGTAGGATTGACCCGTGAACGATGCCCACGCGATGGCCACGGCGCAGAGCGCAAAGCCGAGTTGGGTGATGCAGAGGAGTCGGCGACGGTCGTGGTTGTCTGCGGCGTGGCCGGCGATCAGCGCGAGCAGGACGACGGGCATCGCGCGGGCGAGCCCGACGAGCCCGAGCAGGATCGGATCGCGGGTGCGTTCCCAGACTTCCCACGCGACACCGGTGCTGAGCATCTGCAGCGAGGTCGCGGAGGTGAGGAATCCCGGGGCGTACAGCCGGAAGTTGCGGTGGTGCCACGCCTCAAACGCCGAGCGCTCGGCGATGGTGCTCTCTGGCGGCTGGGGGTTTGACGCGGGATCGGTGGGCACGCGGACCTCGGTCCAGCGTAGCGCGGCGGGCGGGATCTACCATCGCCACATGACCCTCGCGACCAACCCGGCGCAGCCCACCGCTGCGGTCCCGACCCTCGTCAAGATCGTCGCGACCATCGGCCCCGCGTGCGATACGCCGGAGATGGTCGCGCGGCTGATCAGCGCGGGTGTCGGCGTGTTCCGTCTGAACTTCTCGCACGGCTCGTTCGATCAGCACGAGGGGCGGCTGCGCGTGATCCGCTCGGTCGCTTCGAGCATGGGGCTCCCCGTTGCCGTGCTGGGTGACTTGCCCGGGCCCAAGATCCGCACGGGCAGGGTCGACGACCTTGATGGCAGCGGCGGGCTCCGGCTGGGCACGGGCCAGGAGGTTCTGATCGAGGCGAGCAATGTGCCCGCGAGGATCGATCGCGGCATTCCGATGCTCGGGTGCACCTATGGCGGCATTGTGCGCGATGCGCTGCCGGGGCAGCGTGTTCTGATCAACGATGGCGTGATCCGCATGCTTGTCGTTGCCTCGGAGGTGCACGATGGTGCCGCGGTGCTGCGTTGCGCGGTGACGACGGGCGGGGTGGTCACCTCGAGCAAGGGGATCAATCTCCCCGACACAGATCTGAAGATCCCCGCGATTACGCAGCGTGATCTGGAGTGTGTGCAGTGGGCGGTTGGCCAGGGGATCGACTTTCTCGCGCTGTCGTTCGTCCGCACCGCGGACGAGGTGCGGGAGCTCAAGCGGATACTTGCCGGTATGTGTGCCGTGGAGTTCGGGACCGATCAGACCGGCGAGGGCTCGATGATTCCGGTCATCGCGAAGATCGAGAAGCCGCAGGCGGTGGCGCAGATGGAGTCGATCGTCGAGGCTGCGGACGCGATCATGGTCGCGCGCGGCGATCTCGGCGTGGAGATGGACCTTGCGCACGTTCCGGTGGTGCAGAAGCAGTTGATCGCGACCGCGGACAGCTGGGGCAAGCCGTGCATCGTCGCAACGCAGATGCTCGAGACGATGATCCAGAGCATGACACCGACGCGTGCGGAGGCCAGCGATGTGGCCAACGCGGTTTTTGACGGTGCGGACTGCGTGATGCTCAGCGGCGAGACGGCGGTGGGTAAGTACCCGCTCGTCACGGTCGAGACCATGCGACGGATCGTCGAGGCCGCGGAGGGGCGAATGCTCGAGAGCAGCATCGCGCCGAGCCCGCCGCGACGCGTCGTGCAGACGGGATACCGAACGGCCGCTCTTGCCCACGGCGCATGGCATGTCGCCCGGGATATCGGCGCACGTCTGGTTGTGTGCTGGAGCCAGCGCGGCGGTGCGGCCCGCTACCTCAGTCAGACGGGGTTCCGGATCCCGATCGTGGCCTACTCGAGCAGCGCACGAGAAACGCGACGAATGGGCCTGCTCAAGGGCGTGCGAGCCCTTCGGTGCGATGTTCCCGGCGATGAGCGCAGCGCATTGGCGGAGTGGAACCGGCGTGTTGATGAGGATCTGGTGGCGCTCGGCTGGGCGCGGCCGGGCGATCCGATCGTGCTGGTAGCGGGCCGGCCTCTGGGCGTGCAGGGTGCCGCCAATACGCTGGCGGTCCACTTTGTCGGCAACCCGAGTACGGGCTTCCGCACGCACGTATGACCTTGGGCCACTGACGCGATCGCTTCGGCCGGCATGATCGCCGCGAACGCCGGCCGGTCGGTGCCGTTGACTGAAGAGGTTGGTCGATGTGCCCGGCCTGCTCGCTGCGCCCTTGTGCGACCGCGGCAAAGCCGAGAGCCGCCGCGTCCAGGCGAGCGAGCGAGTGGGGGAGTGGAGCGGAAGGGAGTCGAACCCTCGACCTCGTCATTGCGAACGACGCGCTCTACCAACTGAGCTACCGCCCCATTTGCCGGATGTCTCTCCGACAGGGTGGGGACTATATCCGCGTCGAACGCCGGGGTGAAGCGTTCGGCGAAAGTTGTGCCCAGCGGAGAGCGGTTCGCGGCGGGGGCCGGTTGGATAAGCCCCTGACTGCCGCGGTCGCGCGGCGACGAACAGAGCCCCACCCGACCGTGCGATCAGGCGAGGGGTCGAGGGCCCGGCGGGCAACTGGCGGCAGAACTTTTTGGAAACCACGGAAATTGAAGATGGGGCGATGGGAAGGCCTCCGGATTGTGCCGAGAATTCGGCCAGGATGGCTCCCGGACCGGACGCGAGCATCCAGCGGCTGAGGAGAATTGAATGCCGGGCCAGAGTTGACCGAAGACAAACTTGGCCTACCCTCATCGTCCACGGACGACCCGGCGGTGTCCCCATCGTGCCGTCCATGCCAACTCGGTCCCCGATAGCTCAATGGTAGAGCGGCCGGCTGTTAACCGGCAGGTTATAGGTTCGAGTCCTATTCGGGGAGCTTCCTTCCGACCCCGCCTCACGGCGGGGTCGTTTGGTTTACAGGCGGCCCGTTTTGCCCTTCGCGGCAGGTTGGCCAGAAAGCCCGCAGAATCCGGGCGGTTTGGCGATTCGGGCACCTTTGCCGCTGCGCTCTCGGTTCGAGACCGATTCAGAGCCAACCGGTCAGGACACCGGGTGTCTCGTCATGGGTGCGGCGAAATCCTCTCGAACTCTCGGAGTCTCGGGTTGACGGGCAGAGGGGTTAACAGGCGAGACGAGAGCGCTCGATCTTGGTCATCGAGCGCACCGGTCAACCGCCCTGCTGCTGGACAAGTTCGCGAGCGGTCGCCATCGGCAGGTACATGTGGAGGCGGTCGTCGGTCAGGCTCTCGAACCCGTACTTCGCGTAGAACGCGCGTGATTGCTCGTCTTTCGCATCGACCTCAATCGCGGCCGACGCGATCGTCTCAGAGACCTTCACCGCGACCCTGAGCGCTTCGACGAGCAGCGCACCCCCAAGTCCCTGTCCACGGAACTTCAGGTCCACCGCGAGCCGACCAATGAGCGTGGTCGGAAGCGGCATCTTGGCAGGGAACCCATGACCATCGGGGATCACGCTCACCGTGATGCGACTCGCGGCGAGCGTGAAGTACCCGGCGATCTTCCCATCGTGCGAGGCGAGCACGTAGCCGCGCGTGAGGCTCTTCTTGCTGTGCTGCCCCAGCTTGGTCTTGAGGTAGTCGTTGAGCGCGGGGACGCCGCAGTCGAAGCTGTCTCGGTCGTGTCTGGCCTTGTCGAACGGTTCGAACCGGAGCGCGTCAGCCACCGGTGATCTCCCGGTGCCGCTTGGCCGCTCGACGGAGCGCCGCGTTCGGGCGAGCCGGCTTGCTGAGCATCGCGAGCAATGCGGTGCTATCGCGCTCCGAAAGCTCACGGGCCTGGATGCGGCTCAGCGTCTTGTCGGCGGCCAACTCGAGAATCCCGTTGATGAAGCTCGTCACCGTCATGCCGCGGAGCGCGGCGGCTTTCTCCACCTTGGACTTAAGGGGTTCGGGCTGACGGATGGTGATCTTGCTGTACCGGATAGTGCTCATGGCGTACCTCTCCCGAAGTATACGGCACAATGCCGTATCGGGTTCAGGATTCGCCACGGATTCCGCTCAGAGGACGGTTCTCGGCCCAGACCCAAGCCAAACCGAGGTGTCGTCCCGTGATCCGGGCACCGGGAACCGGCCCCGGGAGATGAAGAGTCCGATGATTCCCAGTCGTGCCCCCCGCCGCATCCCCATCGGGCTTCGCCATCTACACCCGCCAGTCGGTGGACACGGCGAAGGACTTCTCGTCCTGCGATGCCCAGTTCCAGACGTGCCTCGACTGCGCCCGCGCCTTCGGCGATCGCGATGCCGATTGGATCGGCGAGCGGTTCGACGATCAGGGCTGGTCGGGCAGCAGCGTCGATCGGCCAGCGCTCAAGCGACTGCGGCAGGCTGTCCGCGAGGGACGCGTCCGCCATGTATACGCGGTGGCGCTGGACCGTCTGTCGCGGACGATGCGGGATGCCGTCGTCATCCTCGACGAGTTGGAAGCTGCGGGCGTCGAATTGCGTCTGGTCCACCAGCCCGGGGTCGGCACCTCCGCCGAGGGGCGATTCCTCCGGCACATCATCGCGTCGTTCGCCGAGTTCGAGCGAGAGCTGATCGCCGCTCGCTTGTCCGATACGAGAATGTCTCTCAAGGCGCACGGCCGGAGGCTGGCGGGGCCGCCGCCGTACGGGTATGACGCCGACCCGAAGTCCAAACAACTCGTGCCCAACGCCGGCGAAGCCAGGCGGCTGCGAGCCATCTTCGAGATGGCCGCCTCCGGCGTGCGGCCGAGCGAGATCGCTCGCCGGATCAACAAGAAACGTTGGACGACCAAGAAACGCCTCTCCACACGGTCCGGCCGCCTGATCGGCGGCGGAGCGTGGACGGCGCGACAGATTGTCGATGTCCTCCGGAACCCCGTGTGCCTGGGGGTCTTCGCCGACAAGGGCAAGCTCCGCAGCGGCGTGCACGCTCCGATCATCGGGCTGGACATGTTCGTCCGCGCCAAGTCCCACCTCGACGCGAGGACGCGAACGCCGCCGGGGAAGCGAAGCTCGAACCGCTTCCCCCTTCGGGGCAAGGTCATCTGCCCGGGCTGCGCCCGCCCGATGAGCAGCTACATGGTGACCCGCAAACTGGGTCCCCGGAGCGGGCGCGTCTACAACTACTACCGCTGCCGGGCGACGTCCGGGGGGCGACCGCCTTGTCGTGGCCGGCAGGTGCAGGCGTTTCGGATCGAACAGGCCGTGTCGTCGGCGCTGCAGCAGGCGGAGCCGTGGCTGAGGGCTTTGAACCTTCGGCCGACGCCGAGCCAGGGGTGTGCCGCCGAAGACCTCGCCCGGGGATGGACCTCTCTGGATTACGCGGCCAGAGCCCGATTGATGCCCCGACTGATCGAACGGCTGGAGTTCGATGAGGCCCGCGAGGAGCTGATCATCGTCCTGTCGCCGGACGCTTCAGGAGTCGGAAGTGCCTGCTTTGCAGGCACTTCCGAAGGCGACTGTTAACCGGCAGGTTTGCTGTGAGTCAGGGCGATTTAGAGCTTCTGACCGGCCCGCGAAAGCGGGCCGGTTTTCGTTTTGGAAGGCGAGAGCCATTGGTGGCCGACCAGGTCGTCGAAACTCGCGGGATTGGCGGGGATCTTGGCAGCACGCCGGTCAGACCACGGTTCTCGGTTCCTGGACAGGGGTCAGGGGGCGGATCAGAACACCACGCCGTTCGGATCGGATATGGCCCAGAGACTCTCGAACTCTCGAAGTCTCTGTTTCACGGCGTCGGCTCGTTTACGCGCAGTTTGGCTCGGGCTAACCGCCTGCGGCCGGGATTCTGAACCGTGAAGCGACCGAAAGACCACACGCCCGACGTGGGGACGTCTTTCCCAGCACCAGCACCCGAGCGTGATGTCCTCATTCGAGCGCAAACCTTGGCGACGTTTGCTGGACGTCCGGGTCGAGGCATGACTGGCTATTGGCTAGGCAACCAAGTGAGGCTCATGAACCAGCGACAGGGCGATGTTCGGCGGGGCGCTTTGCGACCCTCTCGCGCAAGGCCGCGACAATGCTGGCACAACCCTTGCCGAGGGAGTAGACGAGGCGATCTGAACCGCTGATCGCAGCCTTGATGGCGTCGGTCGCTGCATGTGTAGCAGACTTGGATGTGAGCACCACATATTGCGCCTGAGCGGCGGCTTCCTTGAGCCGCTGGGTAGCAACGGTGTCGTTGGATAACGTTACTCTGGCGCGCGGAGCGATGACAAGGATTATCCTTTTAGCCCTTTCGCCAGCGCCTCTGGTCATTGTGTAGATTAGGATTGATGCACCATTGAGTCGCTCCAGAGAATCGTCATCCGAGGCGTCGCCTTGGGCTAGTGTCCTGACCGCGAGATAGCCGCACGATTCTTGGCAACGCGACCGAGGATGGTGTTGGCGTCGGCGGTCCAGACGAACGGCCTGGCGTCTTCGTTGCGGGCGTCGAGGTAGTCCAG
>Ga0315900_10010684_pt1 | contig 11456 bp, 18 predicted proteins | sample LakEriMetagenome_FD_203521 | JGI IMG/M metagenome (GOLD analysis project Ga0315900, IMG submission 203521) | Freshwater fungal communities from buoy surface, Lake Erie, Ohio, United States - Buoy 12 MA114 | ecosystem: Environmental > Aquatic > Freshwater > Lake > Lake biofilm | place: USA: Lake...
CCGGCAGAACTGGGAGCTCGTAACCTTCTTCGATTCGCTTGAGCACTTCGATTTCCTTCCGTTCCGGCGCGGCTGGCAACCCGAGACGGTCATGGTCTCGGTGCCTTGGTTTCATCCGTATTTCGGGGCGGCATGGTTTGCCGAGTGGAAGCACCGCCGGCCGGGCGAACATCTCTGGCACTTCACGCCGGAGACTCTCGCAAAGACCTTCGATGATGTCGGCTACTATCCGGTTTACGTTGGGAACCCGGAAGACGACGTGCGGGTCGGGAACGGCAAGCACCCGAACATCCTGACCATGATTTTCCAGCGGTGAAAATCTGCCTCGCTTACCACCAGCGCCTCGGCGACATCGTCCGCATCTTGCCGATTGCTCGGCATCTCGCCGGTCAAGGTCACGAGGTTTTCATCGAGTGCCTGCCGCAGTACGTCGGAATTTTCGGCGCGGTCTCCTACGTCAAGCCGAGCCTGCCGGCGCAACGCGAGTGCCAGAACTACGACCGGATCTACGAGCTCGAGATCTGGCCGAACCGTTACGACGACTTCCGACGCAGCGGGAAGGCTTGGGGCGAGTACGTCTTCGGCATCTATCCCGAGTTTGCCGGCGTGCATCGCAAACCGGAGTTCGACTTGATCGAGGAGAACGGCCGGATCGAGGACTACGGCTTGACCTCAGATGTCTGCATCTTCGCGCCGTTCGGTTACTCGCAGATGCGGCACTTCCGGTTTTCGGATCTGCTCAAGGAGTGCCGGCGGTTGGCATCCCGGCGCATCGTCATTCTGGCCGACGCAGCGCAGGCAAAGCGGTTGATCGAGGCCGGCGTCGATCCGTCCGACATCCTGCGCGCACGGTCGCAAGCCGACCTCCCGCGGCTCCTGCGAGATGCGGCCGAGGTCTTCGCGATAAACTCGGCGCCGTGCGTGATTGCCGGCGCGGTTCGCGAATCATTCTGGCACGTTCCCTCCGGGTGCGCGCAAGACGATCACTTCACGCCGGCATCGCGAGTTGTGACAATCTCCGCCTAGGTATGGCGCTCAAGGACTTTGACACGACTCAACTCGGAATCGACGCGCTGTCGATTGGCGGACCTGACGGAACCGCGTCGGAAGCTTTTGTCTTCTCAAGCACGACCTACTACGGCGTCTTCAATCAGACCGATCGGGACGTGATAATGGAGACGACCGGGTTTGCTGACGAGCGGCAGATCACGCTCTGCATCCCGCGGGTCTCGATTACGGCCGGCATCGCGGCGAACTCCTACATCTACCGCGTCTTCGATTCGACGACGTGGCAAATCGTAAAGCCGAACACCGACGAGCAATGGCATGAGTACACCCTGCGACGGCCGCTGCAATGAAGCTCACGTTTCAGATGAACGAGGCGCGTTACCGCGATGTCCTCAATCGTTTTGTCCGCGAACTAAAGGCGGACGCCGATCAACTTTTGCGCGAGGAAATGAGATTGCTCCTGCGCGACATGATAAAATTCACGCCTCCGAAGAACAAGCGGCAAGGAGCAAAAGCCGTCGAGGCTGACATACAAAAGGCGGTCGGGCTATTAGATCAGGATTCGTTCTCTCGAGCGAAAGAGGAAGTGCGTTTGCCGATGCGCGAACTGATTCGCCGCAAGGATAACGAGACATTGCAGGCGGCGCTTCGCTCAATGGATAAGCGGAACTGGATCGTGAAGACATTTAATCCTTCCGATCATACGCGATGGCGCAACGCTTACGGAAGAGTGAGGCGAAAAACCTATGTGATGACGACAGATCGAGTCGCGTACAACCGCTACGTCCGTGAAGTAAAAAAGCGCGTTGGACTCGCCAAGGCCGGATGGCTCAAAGCGGCGGAAGGAGTTGGGCTTACTTTACCGGGATGGATTCGGCGTCATTCTGGGTACGCAAAAGGAAGTTTCATTCCGCCAACGCAAAACCGCCTCGAGATCGTTGCGAAAAACGGTTCGATCAAGATTCCGAATTACGCCGAGAGAGTCGTTCGCGTTGCGATGCAGTCTCGACGCATCTCGCTTGAGAGTGAATTGCGTCGCCTAATGTCTGGCGGAAAGACACGACGCGCTTCCTTTGCTTCTACAAGTTCAGCCGAACCGAACGAATGAGCACCTACGCCGCACTTTACAACGAGGAGGGCAACTGGGTTTCGACCGTCTTGACCGTCCTGCAAAACGGCGGAACGACTGTCCCGACCGCGAACATCCTGCCGGCGCAGAGCGTCAGCTTCGCGACTTCGCCTCGCCTCGAGATCGAGGTTGAGGAGGTTGGCCGCGCCTCCGCGCAGATGGCCTACGCCAACGGCGAATGGTATTACTCACACCGCTTCGCGACAGTTCGCGTGGATGTGATCACGCAGCGCACGGCGACCGTGTCGCAGAATCACGGCACAATCCGCGGGCGCGTGCGTTACCTCTTTTCCCGCGAGGCGCAGAAGTTCGTTTCTCCCGCGGTCACTTGGTACACGACGCTCGACGTGCAGGAAACCGGCTCCGGGGTTTCAGTCCGCGACCCGGAGGGCGACCGCGAGGACACGACTTCGCTTCGGTTTCGCTTCGAGTACGGCATCCTTCCGAGCGTCGTTCCGACAGTTTGACAATTCCAACAACTTAAAGACCTCCCGTCATGCCCATTCCCTACGTCTATCCGACAACTTTCCCTTACGGCTCCCGCGTCGTGACGTTCACCTTTTCCGGTGGCGGAACGGGCTCGGCGATCCTCGAGAGCTTTGAGCCGACCGAAGGCACCTTCGAGATTAACCGTCAGGATCAACTCGGAGCGCCGAACGGTTTCGTGCTGATCTCCGAGCCGCGCACGGCGACGGCGACCGCGCAACTTGCGACGACCTCGACGACCTTTGTCAGCCGCGGAGATTACACGAACGTCTCGATCAAAAACGGCACCAGCGTGACCTTTGTCGTCACGCAGGCTTCGCAGCCGGAAGGCAATCGCGAGGTCAAGCGTCAGACGCTCACGCTCCGCGAGGAGATCTAAAGCCTGCGGCTGTCGCTCGTGCGGCTTGCGCTCACGTCAGCGGTGGCCGACATGGAGCGCCGCGATGGCACCCGACGAACTATGGCGAGAGAAGTACGCGCCCCGCTTTGCTGAATCGCGGGCGAAAGAGGAAGCTCGGCGCGAGCAAGCGTTCCTCACGTTGCCGGTTTCTATCTGCGGCGAGGAGATCCGGCCGATGACGGCGCGGGATCTTCTGATCTTGAACGGCATTGAGTCGCCTTTCGTTTGCCCCGGCGAGGTCGAGCCGGTGCATCTCGCGACGTTTCTCTGGGTCTTGCACGCGGAGAACGACGGAACGCAGGGATGGGGCAACCGCCGGCGGCGCGACCGGATGTTTCGCCGGCTCGGTCCGCAGAATTTCGACAAGTGCGTCGAGGCAGTCCGCGACTACGTTGACGGCATCTTTCAAGACTCGCCGAAAGGCAGCGCCGAACCGGGCGAACGACGTCCGCTCGGAACGTGCTTTCTCGTTCCGCTTGTGATGCGGATCGCCAAGGAGACCGGATGGGACCGAAACGCGATCCTCGACACGCCGCTTGCCGAGCTCTTCCAGTATCTCAAATACATCGCCGCTCGCGAGCAGGGGAAAGACTTCAACGATTGGTCGCCGAGCGACGCGATCACGAACGAGTTCTTGTGCGAACTGAACACCCGCTGAACGATGGCTTTCCTTTCCGAGATCACCGCCAAGCTCGGGCTTGATACGACAGGACTCAATGCCGCGCTCACGAAGGCGACTGCCGACGTCGGGCGCGCCGGCGATGATATCGGTCGGAAGCTCAACCGCGCTTTCGGTGCCGGCGATGTCTTCCGCGGACTACTTCAAGGGCTCGGGATTCAGAGCGTGCAATCTCTCGTCGATAAGTTGACCGAAGGTTTCAAGGAGGCCGCGGACCACGCAAAAGACATCGAGAAAACGACGGCGGAGACCGCTTCCATCTACGAGCGGATTTTTGCTGCGCGAAGGACTGACGAACAGAATCTAACCAAGGCACGCGAGACCGATGCACGCCTCGCTCGCGAGGCTGCGGCAATTCAAGAAGCGGCAGCAAAACCAGTCGAGACCACGACGCTCGGCGCAAACTTCCAAGTCCGCACGACTGTAGCCGTCGGTAAGATGACGAAGGAGCAGGAGAAGCGAATTTTCGAGATCGCGAAGGAACGGGCGCTCGTGATGGAAGAGATCGAGAAGCTAACACGAGCCGTTGCAAAGGCCGACGAGCAGCACTCGCAGCAACTCGAGCGCGACACGCAATCGTTCGCCAAGGCGCAGCAGGAACTCGACCGCAGCCGCCGCGACTTCGAGCGCGAGCAGATGGACAATCAAGACGCGCTCCGCGAGGCCGTGATGGAGCGGATCGACCTCGAGGCAAGTCTCGCCGACGACATCGTCCGCAGCGACGAGGATCAGATCGAACGCAAGAAACGAATCCTCGACCTCGACCGGCAGATTCAGCGCACGCAGGAGAAGATCGTTGAAGACAACATACGCGCCGCGGAAGCGCAGATCAAAAACGCGAAGGCGCTGCGCGATGCTCAAAATCGAGTTACGGAAGGTCGTGCATCTTTGCGCGATGCTCGTCTGGATAGATCTGGTTTTACGGTATCAGAATTAGCACAAGGCGGGAAAGGAATCACGCAAAGCACCAAGGCAACAGCTCGAGAAATTCTTCGCCTTGAGAATCAAGCGCGGCGTCAGCGAGCGGAAGGCTTTGATGGGTCGGCAGAGAAGAGCATGGAGCGAGCCGAGAAATTGCGGTCGGGACTTAAGCTGCTTACTGCTACGGAAAGAAATCCGCTCAGCGCTCAACTCAAGGTGCTGAAGGACAGCGAAAAACATCTCAAGGATATCAAAGCGAGTTTGATTCCCGTGAACACCGAATGAGCGTCACCTATTACAAGTCAGCCAGCCAGCCAGCGTTCTCGGTCGCCGTGACCGCTTCGCTCCCGGTTTGGGAACGTGTCCTTCCAGAGCCTAACGCAAAGATCGTTTTTCGACAGACGCATCAAGTCGCCGTCTCCTATTACACGCCGCTCACGCTCAATACCGTGTACAGCGCCGGACCCGTCACCTACGGCGTTCCGGCTACGACGACTTACTTCCTCGTCGCCGAGGACAACTTCCGCGACATGAGCGGAGGGATGCTGTCCTTCGAGCGGCAATGGGCGGCGGTCCCGACAACATGGTTCGACCGGGAGGACTTCCCGTTCAACTATCCGGGATACATTGTGCCGATCTCAATCGGAACGCGGTACCTTTCAAGCGCGCCGACCGAGTGGCCGACTTACTACACGATCCCTTACACGCCGTCGAATGTTTCGGCCGGTGATCGGATCTATCTCGACGGAAGCTACACGCGAAATTCCATCAGCTATCGGGTGAACCTTTTCACTACGGCAAACGATAGAACCGCCGGCGGTCTTTACGTCGGCGTCGGTAAGATCCTGCCCGGGACTGGGACTTTCTCGAGCGGTGGCTTATGGGTTCGTCGAGCGGATCAAGGAAGATCTCAACCGGAAACAATCGTGATTCCGTCGATGCTGCAAAACGATTATGCGCTAACAAGCGTGACGCAGATCGACGTTGATCTGCCGGCGATGGCTCAATTTACTCCGGTTGATTCTGTAGGCAATTCGGTATCCTATCTATCAACCGGAACTGCTACGGCTCCGAACTCATCCGAATACGCGACAGCGATTGCGACGAACTCAAATTTGATCGCCGAGTGCATCCGCGAACGCTGGCTCGGCAACATCTACGTCCGAAGAATCCGGCTCGTGCCGGCGCAGTAACATGGCACAGGGCGACGATCTCAAAGTTGAGAAGATACCGGCGGCGTTTCGCGAACTAGCCGAGAAGCACAACGCGCTCGTCGATTTGATGATGACGATGTACGGAAAAAACGGCGTCAACGTCTACAACTCGCAAGGCCGAATCGTGATCGACGGCTCAGGCCCCGGAGGAATTCCGACAGGATACGGTCCTGTTGATCTACAAGTCTGCGTCAACGGATCTGCCGTGACGTACACTTTTCTAGCCGCAAGTTGATGCCTTCGCTGCTGGCACAGCCGCATGATTATTGGAACGAGGGCGCGGTTTACTCCGGCTTTTGCTCTATCGACCCGTGCTACCACGGATGCTTTTGCGGACTGATCGAGGTCGAAGATAGCGGAGGCGACGAAGGATTTTCGCTGACGTTCAACTTTAACGCGGTCGGGAACAATGCGGTTTTCGTTGCAAGCGGAGACATGATCACGGTCAAAGATCAACTCAAGGTCTGGGCTGACACGACTGTGCTTTACGATACCGGCTGCATCGCAGGGACGTTCAACTCAGGCGAAGTCTCAATCCCACAAGGAACGACAACAATGAAGGTTGAGGTGATCCCTAATTGTGATGGCGGCACCGGCACGCTTTGGTCGTTCCTCGTCCAACTGTATTGCACATGATCATGCGCATTGCAAAAGAGGCGATAGTTGAATTCTGCCGACTTCGGAAAATCCCGCAGGAGAAATTCGAGGCCGCGGGCGCTTACGCCGCAGACGGATTCTTCGAGATCGAGCGCGAGAAATTTCGAGAGCTCACGCGAACATATCGTCGCACCGGGCTGGGCGATATCGTGGCGCGATTTGCCGAGCCGGTCGCAGAAGTGATCGACGCGGTCGCGGGAACAGAGCTCAAGAGTTGCGGAGGATGCGCGAGGCGGCGCGAGATCTTGAACAAGTTTCAGATCTGACGCCCTTTTTTCGTCACGCGTAACTCGCTGCAAATGCGCGACTTACGAAAGCTCAGGAGATTTTTTCGCTTTTGGTCTTGGCAAAGCGGTTCGGTTCGGATTGGGTCTGCGTCGTTCAGCAACGACCAACCAACAAAACAACGACGACAATGACCTCCACGATCCTGACCTCCAGCGCCCAGACCGATGCCGCTTTTTTGACCGAGAAGGAAAAGGCGTTCCTCAAGATCTGCCTCAACTACGACAACCTCGAAACGCAGATCAGCGACAACTTCAGCAACGGCGGAATCGACGAGGCGATGGATCTTTTCGAGGGCTCGTCCGCTTCTCGCCGCAAGGCGGCTGGCGGTCTGCTCACCAGCTTGCAGAAAAAGGGAATGGGAGAGCTTTGGACCGACAATGATCAATTCCAATTGAGTCATCGCGGCATCCGCGCCGCGTTCGAGGTTTGAGACCTCATCGAGCCTTCCCACGCGGAGGGCTCCATTGAGCCCTCGACCAAAACCAAAACCAACAACGACAATGACACCCATCGACATGATTCCCAGCGCCGGCATCCGCGCCGCGCTTGCCGCCACCGACGACACCTACGCGACGAAGGTCGGCACCTACGAGCACCCGGAGCACGTCGGCTCCGATGATTACCGCGTCACGCTCTGGCTCCTGCCTTGCGGCGAGTTAGTTCTCGAGACGAATGGCGAACCGATCTTCGAGTGCGACGGGTCCGACTTCGCTGCGACCTGCGCGGAGTACGGGATCGGCGAGGAGGTGGTATCATGAAGCGCCTCGCCTTGCTCCTCGCGCTTGCCGCGACCGCGCACGCCGCGCCGCCGGAATCATTCTGGCGCGCTCTCCATCTCGTCGAGACCTCCGGCCGGCACGGGGCGATCCTCGGCGACAATGGCCGCAGCCTAGGGCCGCTCCAGATCAGTCGCGCTTACTTCACCGACTCCCGCGTCGGCGGCACTTACGAGCAGGTCTCGGACCTCGGATTCGCTCGGCGAGTCGTCTCGGCTTACCTGCAACGATACGCGCCGAAGGCGTGGGCCGCGGGTGACGTCGTCACGCTGGCGCGGATTCACAACGGCGGGCCGGCCGGCGCTCGCAAGGCGGCGACGGTCAATTACGGCGCAAAGGTCGCGAGGCTTTCCGGAGGTGCGCGGTGAACTACGAGACTTTTCTAGACGCAAAGAGACACGTCGGCGCGCAGCACGGCTTCGCACCGACCTTCATGCCGGAGAAGCTGTTCGACTTTCAGCGGGCGCTTGTGACATGGGCGGTTGAGCGCGGCCGGTCTGCGATCTTCGCGGACTGCGGGCTCGGCAAGACCGCCATCCAGTTAACGTTCGCCGAGAACATCGTGCGCCAGACCAATCGTCCCGTCCTCGTGCTGACGCCGCTCGCCGTCGCTAGGCAGGCCGTCGAGGAGGGCGTGAAGTTCGGCATCGACTGCGTCCGGTCATCGGATGGCAAGTTCCCGGCTAGCGCTCGCGTGGTCGTGACGAACTACCAGCGGCTCCACCACTTCGACCGGGCTCAGTTCGCCGGCGTGGTCTGCGACGAGTCTTCGATCCTCAAAAACTTCGACGGCATGACCAAGGCCGCGGTCACCGACTTCGCCCGCAAGATCCCGTACCGGCTACTCTGCACGGCGACCGCAGCGCCGAACGACTACATCGAGCTCGGAACCTCAAGCGAGGCGCTCGGCGAGATGGGGTTTTCTGATATGCTCGGACGCTTCTTCAAGAAGCAGGGACCGACGACCTCAAGATCCGACGAGCACCGCGCCGGAGTCTGGCGGTTTCGCGGCCATTCCGAGCGCGACTTCTGGCGCTGGGTCTGCTCGTGGGCGCGGGCGGTTCGCCGGCCGAGTGATATGGGCTGCGATGACGGTCCGTTCAAATTGCCGAAGCTAACGACCCGAGAGCACGTCGTCGTCGCTCGCAGTCAACGCGACGGAATGCTGTTCGACCTGCCGGCGATGTCACTCGGCGAGCAACGCGAGGAGCGCCGCCGCACCATCTCGGAACGGTGCGAGCTTGTCGCGAATCTCGTCGGAAATACCGGACGTCCGGCGGTTGTCTGGTGTCACCTCAATGACGAGGGCAAGATGCTCTCCAAACTCATCAAGGATTCCGCCGAGGTATCCGGCGATGACGAGGACGACAAGAAGGAGGAGACCTTCGAGGCATTCTCGAGCGGTCAGTTGCGGGTGCTTATCACTAAACCGCAGATTGCCGGCTTTGGTCTCAACTGGCAGCACTGCGCGCACCAGACGTTTTTCCCGTCTCACTCCTTTGAGCAATGGTACCAAGCCGTTCGACGGTGTTGGCGCTTTGGGCAGAAACGGGACGTAGTGATCGACGTCGTCGCATCCGAGGGCGAGTCCGGCGTCGTCTCGAATCTGCAACGCAAAGCCGACCAAGCCGACGCGATGTTCAAGCATCTCGTCTCACTCATCAACGAAGAGCTCCGCATCGAGGGAGCAAAGCACGCTCAATTCAATCCCAGTTTCCCGAAATGGTTATGAACAACGACAAGCAACATATCACGGAGCGGTTCGCGCTCTACAATTCAGATTGCATCGACGTCATGCGCGCAATGCCTGACGGGTCGATTGATTTCTCGGTCTACTCGCCGCCGTTCTGCGGTCTCTACAATTACTCCAGCAGCGAGCGCGACCTCTCGAACTGCCGGTCCTACTCGGAGTTTTTCGAGCATTACGACTTCGTGATCTCGGAACTGGCGCGGCTTACTAAGCCGGGACGCATCACCGCAGTTCATTGCATGGACGTGGCTGGCACTGGCAATGGGCCGACCGCAAAGATGGGAGTCGCCGCGAACGTAGGCTCGGGGCTGATCGACTTTCCCGGCGACATCATCCGCTCCCATGAGAAACACGGGTTTCAATTCTGTATGCGGCGCGTGATCTGGAAGGAGCCGCTCGGCGTCCGCCTGCGGACGATGGCGAAGGGACTTGCGCACGCTCAGATCGTCGAGGACTCGACGTTATGCGACGTCGCCGGTGGCGACTACCTGCTTTGCTTCCGCAAGAAGGGCGAGAACCCCGTGCCGGTCGAGCACCCGACAGGGCTGCACTCCTACGCCGGCGAGCGGCAGATGCCGCGTGAGTTGCTCGAGTGGAAGGGACACGAAGGCAAGCAAACCGAGAACCGTTTCTCGCATTGGATCTGGAGACAGTACGCGTCTTGCGTCTGGGACGACATCCGCATCGACAATGTGCTCGCCTACGAGGAGAGCCGCGACAAGGACGACGAGCGGCACGTTCACCCGCTGCAACTGGACGTCATCGAGCGCGCCGTTGTTCTCTGGTCGAATCCCGGAGATGTCGTTTTCACGCCTTTCATGGGCGTCGGCTCCGAGGTTTATGGCGCGGTGCTCAATGGCCGCAAAGGTGTCGGCGTCGAACTCAAGTCGAGCTATTACCGGCAGGCCGTGCGGAATCTTTCGCAGATTGCACGCGACGGTAAAACCGAGGAACTCAAACTGACATGAACTGCGACATCCGACTCTACGATATTCGCACGCAGCTCGACTCGGCGCTGCGCAAGGGAAAGACGCCGAAGGAATTCGCGCACGACGCTGGCATCTCTGTCTCGTGGGCTTATCGGCTCGCGTGGGATCTAGGCTTCAAGTCGATCTACGTTTCAACCTACGAACGCAAACTGATCGAGCAACTCCGACGCGACGGCTATTGATATGACAAACGAACAGTTCAACGAACTCCTCCTTGAGATCCGCGCCATCCGCTCGGCACTCACGCAAAACAAGCCGGCCGCTACTGCGGTCGCTTCCAAGCCGGCAAGCGCCGGTCCGAAGGAGATCCCGCCACCCTCCGAGGTGATCGACAACGCGACCGACGTGCCGGTGCATTTCGGGAAGAACAAAGGCACGCCGCTCGGATCGCTCTCGCCGAAGTCGATTGAGTGGTACGCGCAGGAGCCGGAGCCGCGTCTCCGCAACGATGGCACGCCGTTCCCGCCGCGGCCGGATGACGTGCTCCTTCGCAACGCAGCGCGGACCATCGTTCACCGCGGTCGCGGCACGTTGCCTTCACCGCCGATCAAGCTCGAGTCGGCGGCGCCGATCTCCGAGGACGTTCCCTTCTGATCTTAAAACCCGACGCGCCGCCTCATCCGCGACGCGCCGGGGAAAACACAAAACACAACACAACAATGCAAGACGACAAAACGACAGACCTCGCGGTGGCAACCAAGCCGACCGTTTCCTCGCCCATCAGCTTCGGTGCCTCGGGCGTGCAACTGACCTCGCTTGAAGACGCTTTCCGATTCGCGAAGGCAATCGTGTCCTCCGGCTTCGCGCCGCGAGGAATGGAGAAACCCGAGAGCGTGCTCGTCGCGCTGCAATGGGGCGCGGAGCTCGGGCTCACTCCGATGGCCGCGCTCTCGAACATCGCGGTTGTGAACGGCCGGCCGTCGCTCTTCGGCGACGCGGCGCTCGCTCTCGTGCGTTCGTCCGGGCAGCTTGAGTCCTACGCCGAGGAGGAAATCGGCGAAGCCGGCAAGGACTCGCACGGGTACAAGGTCACGGCGAAGCGCCGCGGCTGCGAGCCGCAGACCGAATCGTTCACGGTCGCCGACGCGAAGACGGCGAAGCTCTGGGGCAAGAACGGACCGTGGTCCGACCACCCGCGGCGGATGCTCAAGTTTCGCGC
>Ga0315900_10010685_pt1 | contig 11455 bp, 23 predicted proteins | sample LakEriMetagenome_FD_203521 | JGI IMG/M metagenome (GOLD analysis project Ga0315900, IMG submission 203521) | Freshwater fungal communities from buoy surface, Lake Erie, Ohio, United States - Buoy 12 MA114 | ecosystem: Environmental > Aquatic > Freshwater > Lake > Lake biofilm | place: USA: Lake...
TCCCAACCATATTTTTGAAGCGAATTATATATTTTAGTTTGTTTATTATTTTCCTTTAAATGTTTATAGTTTTTAAATCTACTAATAATATTTTTACTTTTACCTATATAAATTGCTCCTAAAGGATTGGTAATTTTATATATTCCACATTTTATCATAATATATTGTTTGCAATAAATATGTGGTGCTTGTAGAGAACAACATTATTTCATGGGTGTTCCATTCATGTGGATAGCTGACATTAATTCTTCTCTAACAAGATTATCTTTTTCAAGAAAGACACCGCTGAATTTATTTGTGGTCATTGTAGAACCATGCTTTATTCCCCTTGAACTACAGCATGTATGTTTACAAGCAATACTTACTGCTACTGATGGACAATCCATTTTAGTAGCTAAATAATCATGAATTTGTTGTGTTAATGATTCTTGCATTTGTGGTCTACGAGAAAACCATTCAACAATACGATTTAATTTACTTAAACCTATTACTTGTGCACCTGGTACATAGGCTAATGTAGCATAACCTGTAAATGCAAGATTATGGTGTGCACACATACTAACAATAGGAATACCTGATTGAATTACTAATCCATTATATCCATCATCATTAGGGAATACTGTAATATTTGGTTCGTCAGTAATACTACCTACAATTAAATCTTTAAGCCATGCTTTAGCTACACGACGAGGAGTATCTACTGTTTGTCTATCAGCTTCATAATCAAAACCAACGGCATTTAGGAATTGTCCATATGCTTCGGCAGCTTTATCAATCATTTGCTCAATTTGTTCTGGTGTACGAGCTAAATTACCATTTGATTTTTTTAATAATTCCATATTATATTTTTAATGTTTATAATTCTTCCTCTGTCAACTCTATTAAATTCTCAGTATGTAATATAGCAGGTATTCCTGTTTCTATATTTTGACAATAAGAATGACCATCCATACCTTCTACCTCTCCAAAACAGGCAAATACAGCTCCTTCGAATGGATTTGGATTATTCTTTTTCCAATTATCGTCGAAAGAATCATAATCGTATTTAACAAGTTTTATTTTCATATTTATTCATTTGATTTACAACATCTTTAATACTCTTCACCCAAGCACCTATAATATCTCTTCTCCAGTTCCAAATTGAGTTATGCGCATCCCAAATTTCTTTTGGTACTTCTACATATATGATTCTTTCCTTTTTCATATTAATTGTTTAATGTTTTCTCAAATAATACTTTCAATTTATCTTTAAAGATTGTCATCACTATATCTTCAGCTATGAGGTACCCGTATGGACTAAGCATATCTTCACAAAGTTGATATCCTAAGAAATAGTTTTCTTCGATGCCTAACAAAGCCATTTTAGTTAAAACTCCTAGTTGGCCAATTGGATAGTGTTCTGATGGTTCTGTTCTAGTCATTTCACCTATAATCTCAACTTCTAAATCTTTATTGACATGTTTCAATAGATTAATGGCGGCTATAATAACAGGACTGATTTCGTTATTCATACTATACGTTTAATGTTTTATTCCAAGCCGCAATATGCAAACGAGTTAAACCACGGAATCTATATTTCTTTGCCATTTCAAGACAGAATTGAGTACGCTCTTCAAAATCTTTAACATCGTCTAAACCAGGCATACAAACTACATTTTTAAGTGGGATATTGAATGGTTCTACAAAATCACGGAATAGTTCCTTAACATCATCTTCTGTACTAATAACAAATTTGAATTGGTAATTTTTATGTTCCATAATACGCTTAATAGCGGCAGGTACAATACGTTGTTTTTCAGTCATACCTGAGTTTGATAACTTAGGTGAGCAGTTGATTTGATCTAATATGTCAAATAGAGGTTGATCGATATAAACTGTACCATTTGTTTCTATTTCATTATATTGGTTGTTTCCATTTCTTTTTCTATATTTAATACTCTCTCCATTATATAATGGAACTTGTACATGGTTAGCAAAATCAACCATTGCCCAATATTTAAAGAAATTAACAATAGCTTCTTGATGACCTTTAATTGTAGGTTCACCACCAGTCCAAATAATGTGAATTAAACCACTCTTGATATCATCATATATACCCTGTTCCTTCCATCTGTCAATTAGATATTGAAACTCTTTATCTTCACCTCTCCAAGCCCATTGTGAGAGAGAATCACACGTCCATGTTGCTTTACCTTCAGCATGAAGATCACCAACAATTATCTCTCCATCTTCTAATAATTTATCTTTAACTATTTGATTCATATGTTTTTTGGATAGTCCGCAGCTAAGATTGCATATTCCTAGTCTTACAAAATATGAAGGTACTCCTGTGCTTATTCCTTCTCCTTGAACGCTATAAAAGTCGCTACTAATTAATAATTTATTTGGGTCTATCTTACTCATTTTCTACAATTTAATTTCATTTCTAATTTGTTCTAGGGCAGAGCTGGGCATATGTCTTACGCAGTAGTCCACAATATGCTTCAATTCATGTGGTTGTATAATCATAAATTCTAGGGAGTATTCTACATTTTCACCTAATTCAACTTCCCTTATCTGTGGTGCTACCTTAGGGTTCAATTCCACTGCTATTTTTTGAATCATGGCATCCTGAACTACATTTAATCCATAATGCATTTTAAGTTCTGATACAAGCTCTTTAGGATACTGTACTTTAACAGTGTAGAAGTTATTTTCTAGTACCTTACCCTGTTTATAATCGGTTAGAGCTTTAAGCAAGTCTCTATGTAGTTCTATACCTTCTAGATTTACACTCATTTTCTACGATTTGATTTTTTAGCAGGAGCTTTTTCTTCAGCTTGTACTTCAGGTTTTGGTTCCGGTTCGGGAGTACGATTAGATGACTTCCACTCTGATTTTGAAACATACTGCCAGGTACGGCCTACCATTTGATAGGCCTGTCTATCATCTACTCTAACGATGTTACCTGTTTTTGAATTTTTGATACACTTCATAGTTTCCTCCATGTTTTTAGATAATTAAATATACAAAATAAATTTGGCCATTCAGTAATTGCTATAAGACTAAAATGTTTTTCACCACATAATCCTAATATATGTTCTATAATATGTATCATTTTTTCTTTTTAAAATATACAGTACCTGCAGTACCGATAAACGCACCTAATACAGCTGCTATAATTAATGATTTATCTTCAACATAACTAGTAGTAATAAAAGAACTTGCTACAATAATAAGAGAGGACCAAATACCAGCAGCTATTGCTTTACGTTCTTCTACTTTAATAAAATAATAAGTCCAACAAACATCAGCTATAATCATAGCTACCATAACACCTATAAAACTTAATATATAACTCATAATTTTAAAATTAAAAATATCCCCTTAATACAGGGGATATTACTTGAAATTAGTGAATTAAGCTAATTCACTGTTTTTGATTCTACGACGAGACATGTTATACATCGCACTTGCAAGATCACCGTTTACTCCACGTTCACCACGTAACACGTAGTTTACATAACGAGAAGTAAGACCAGTTGTTTCTGCAAGACGTGTAGTGTCTCCTTGGCGTTTGCGTGCTGTAAAAAAAGCAAGCTTAGCTGTTTTGTTTAGTCTTCTTGACATAACTATATTTGGTTTTGATTTAAATATTCTTCTATCTTTATTCCTTTTTCTTTCTCTTGATGATGGAAATCTCTATGACAATTGGAACAAAGAATAACACATTTATCTATTTCTTGTTTTATTCGTTTCCAACTATATCTAAAACCTTGGCTTATTTTAAAATTTTTTTCTTTAGGATCAATATGGTGAAAATCAAGTAAATGATTTTTATCTTCTCCACATTTTAAACACGACAATGAATTTTTAAAATCATTTATTTTTTCACGTTGTTGTTTTACATATGTCCTTCTATAGTTTTTTTTAACTTCTAACATTGTTTAGTTTACTATGTTCAACTAAAACTTTTAAAACATGATCACGAGCCGTTTCCCAACTTACAGGTCCGTTTTCTAGATCTGCATATGCTACAGGATCAGGACGTCCTAGTTTAATAAATGCTTCTATACGTTCTACAGATGCTGCTGATTTATAATCGGAATACCATGTACCTGATGTTACTATGTCTGCCCAAGCATGTTTAATGAAAATTGGTTTATAAGACGTATTGGTACGGCTATATACTTCATCAAAGTTTAAACCTAATTTTTCACAACATTTCAAACCATCTTCCAATATTTCAAATTTACTTCCTTCAAGATATGGAGTATAGAAACTAACTAATTCTGAATCCCAATTTCCGATTTTAAATGCTTCAAAATCAGCATCTCTAAATTCCTGTCTACAATCAGGGTATATGGCATGGTCACCAGCGTGAATACCTAATGCAATTTCTACTGGTTGTTTTTCACCTTTAGTTGCTAATGACAATGCTACTGCTTGAATAATTGAACTAAATATCTTATTACGATTAGGAACAACAGTTTCTTTCATATTGTCCTGTTCGTAATGTCCTTCAGGAACATCTTGTCCACCTGTTACTAAAGCTGAATTTAGTAATTGCTGTAAACCATCTAGTTTGATAATCTGATGCTTAATTGGAGTAGTCCATTTATCTGAATGTTTAGCAAATTCAGTTTGAATGTACTTAACTAATTCAGTAGCACGCTCTAATTCTACTTTATGTTTTTGTCCATAATCAAATGATAGAGCTGTTACTTCATAACCGTTTGCAAGTAGGTGTAATAATAATGAACTGCTATCCATACCACCTGATAGTGATAATACTGCTTTTTTATTTTGTGACATATGAATTATTTATTGATTTAAATTACCTGCAGCCTTAAAATATAATTCTAAAAATGTTTTTGGATATAAACAAACTTCTCCTGAATAAGATGGGTTTGAAATTGTTCTTGTTTTAATTTTAATACCAATTGATGTAGCTACTTCTGCTACTTGTTTTCCTAAATTTTTACCTGCGGCTTTACCTAAGAAATCATAAAGTGATACAAAATTTTCCATAACTTAATTTGTTTTTTATTTAATAAATGATTTAAACCTTTGTACATTAAAGATAATATCTTCTATTTTGTCTTCCAAATTTTTCTCAAAATAATATTCTAATTTATGTTCCGGTTTGAAATTAATTCCACTATCATGATAACGAACACCTTCAGCTCCAACTAAAATAGGATTAGACGTATCTACTGATTTAATAAATGGCCAATCTTTATAAGACATGAATTCTTGAGGTAATGAACATCCTAATAAATGATGATATATGTCTTTTCTTATAGTATTTTTTTCAACTAAGCGTCTAATAAGTTCCATTCTACCATACATTTGCTTTTTTAATTTAGGCATACTACTTTCATATTCTTTCTCATATGCTATACTAGAATGGTTAAAAGCAATATGAGTATATCCTAAGTCAACCAATGTTTGATAAGTTGTAATTAATTCTCCCATAGTTTTACCCTGGCATACAGCCATTAGATTTGTTTCTTTAGGTAAATATTGTTTGTAATTAATTATCCAACTTTTAGCATTAACTAAAGTAGTAGTAGCATCATTCCAGGCATCAGGTACAATGAATATATTTGGTTTAATTAAATTAATTTTTTCTAATAAATCTTCTATTGTGTGAGTTACTCCCTCAAATAGACCATTATCACAGATTATAAATGAACCTGGTTTTTCTCTATATTCTAACATATGAGTTTTATATTGAGGGTATTGGTCTGTTAAATGAGGTAAAACATATTGATAATCATTCCATTCTAAACTTTCCTTTAAAAAACATAAAGATACTTCATGACTAACCTTCATATATAGCTGTATTTTTACTATGTTCCATAAATTCTACTCTTACAACTTTAACTCTACCACTAGTTTCTTCTTGAATAAATGTATTTAATTTATCATAAATAAATTTAGCAAATTGTTCTGCTCCTACAGCTGGTATTATTCTTAATTGTATTATGCCTAGTTGATCCATTGTTTTAAATCCACCTAATCCTGGGTCATCTTCTGCTACAATTGTAGTATGATCAAACATATAATCCATCCATGCTTTAGGATTTTTACCATCAATAGTACCTTTAGCTCTTTTCATCCCTCCAAAATCCCAAACCCAGTTTCTTTCATCTAAATCACCTTCAAACCACACTCTAAATGATACTCCATATCCGTGGAGAAATTTACAATGAGTTCCTTCTGCTTTCCATTGGCGAAATACAGTACTATATCCATCAAACAATTTTGTTGATTGAAATTTTGGCATAATTTAATTTTTATAAGTAACGCTTGGTCTAAACAATATAGTGGCTAATAAATTTAGTCCTACTGCTTGCCAGAATGAAATAGAAGGCAAACTAAATAAACTAGGCATTAACCAATTCCACAATAGTTGTAATGGTAATCCTAATAATAAAACTACTATTAAAACTAAAAATACAACGTACAAAACAGTGTTAAAATTATTCTTCATTTTCTATATTATTTATTATTCCATTTAATGATTGTTCAATTTTAGAAACAATTGCTAATAATTCATTTAGCATATCCATTTGTTCTTCAGGAGTTGATACACTTATATTTTTTTGTATTTCAAGTACTCTTTCGTGTACTGTTTTATCTATTTCTTCCATCTTAATCTTTATTTTTAAATTTAAGAAATTCTTTTGACATTACCACATTTCCTTTTTTATGCTTAGGTTCATAAGGACAATGTTTACATCCATTACCACAGCAACTTCCACGTTGAATGTGAAATAGGGCAGTAAATACTACCCTACTTCCATCCATTGTATAATGTATTCCTTCTATAAAACCATCTTTATAATGAGAATTCATCTGTTTCCTTTTATAGAACTATAAACACCATTAATTATATTTTGTACAAGATTGTCATGCATAGTTATATATTTAATCATCTGATTCAACTACATGATTCATCACAGTAACACTATTAATATTACCAAGTGGAGGTGGAGTTCCTGTAGTAATAGTTGCGTGAGTCTGTTGAGGACAAGCAACACACATAATTGTAGTGGGAGAATACACTCTTTTACATTTAGGACATTCCCAACCTTGTTGTATAAAATTTGTTTGAAACATATATTAATTTTTAAATATTAATTTCATCATTTATAATCCCATTTATAATTTTTATATTGTTCTCTTCTACCTTTACAGCATTGAATAATATATATTTCACTTAATTTTAAAGAACTAGATGCTTCTTTTATTGTGTTCCACTCTTTAATAACGTTTCCCTCTAAATCTTTTTGATATACTTGTTTATTATTTTTTCTATTCTGGTATGATGGGTGGTTTTGTTTAGCTAATGATATTTTAAGATTATGTTCTGGTGTAAATTTTCTACCTTTTAACTTTTTATTTCTGTTTTTAATAGATTGTTCAGACCATTTTATTCCTTTTGATCCACTTTCACCACCTTCACTTTTATTAACTAATATACCATTTTCTTCATATCCTACTCTACCATATAATTTAATATAGTATTGTTCTTTATTAGCAGCTTGTTCTAATGTTAGATCATTATGAACTAATTCAACAATAGGATTACCATGTTTTTTAACATAATTTATCCAATGTTTATTTCGTCCTCTGCCTTTATCCCATGCTCTTCTATCTAATCCTAATCCAACATAGAATATTTCTTTTGTTATTGGATTACGATGGAAGTAAATATAATATGTATTTATCATCGATATTTGTTGTTTTAGTCGATAATAAATATTAGGGCCCTCAATGAGGGCCCATTTTATTTATATTTCACAGTTATTCCCAGCGCAGGCGAGATTTTCCCCTAACACTGTATTGTCGTCAAATTCTACCACCTTACTTAAATCTACAGAATGAAGATGATTTACCATTTTGTTAAATTGTTCTTCAGTGATTGTTTCAAAAGGTGCTTGAGTATAAGTGTGATCTGAGAAAGGCAAAACTGATAGACCATTAAATGTGTCCTTATATTTCCACATCCATTCTCCTACTTCTTTCCATTCTTCATTTCTAACAGATATAGTTGCAGATACATTATTTGTATTAGCTCCCTTACGATGGCCTTTTCTTACCCACTCCATATTAAACTTTCTAACACGTTCTAATAACATCAATGCTGATTCTTCACTGCGTATAATAGCACCTTCTGGTGCTTTTTGTGGAATAGATATTACAGCTTGGATAGTAGGTTTAAAGAAATCGTCTTCTAATAGTTCTGGGTGGTGAATTGCTAGATGAGTATAGATTGCTTCGTTTTTGCCTACTCTAATACGTCTGATATAATGTTTATCATGCCAGCTATGAATACCACTGCTACTTCCTAATACTAATGATGAAGTACCTGATGGTTTAACTGTAGTTACACGAGCTGCTTTATTTACACCAATAAGTTCAGCAACACGAGCATTTTCTTCTTTAGCTAAATCAGCTGCTTTCTTTAAATCATATTTTAGTACAGCTCCTGATCCAATACCTGTCATACCAACACCTAATAAAGCATCTTTTTCAGTTGTTTTTTGCCATATATCTCTTAAGTAATGGAAATTAGTATAGGCGGCTTGTAATGTACCAATAAAGGCACCTACACGTACTCTTTCATTTAAATCTTCTTGTGATTCAACATTTGAAACATTTATTTCACATAAATTACAAAATTGGAAAGGACGTAAAGCAATTTCACAACATGGATTTGTTCCCCAATCTTTATCATTGCTAAAGTAAATACCCGGTTCACCAGATCCACTTAATTCAATTTTCTTCCATAATTTATAAAATTCTTCTTCATCAATTTTATGACGTAATACTACTGCTGAGTTGTTGGCACGGCCACGTTGAGGGTTTTCTTCCCACCAGTTACCAAATTTACAAGTCAACATTTCTTCATCATCCAAATCAAATAATGCAATAAGAGCAGCACGACGAATACCTCCACTTAATACAGCATCAGCAATATGACAAGCCATATCATGAACTTCTACTGATGATAATTTTTCACCATTTTTCTTGCGCTCAAATATTTTTTGTAAATTAAATAAACATTCTTTTAATGGCTCAGGACCAGGTGCTTTACCACCTACAGTAATTAATTGAGCACCTTTAGGACGAATATCTCTAAAGTCAAATAGTGGAAGTGGAGCTCCCTGAAAATATGCTTTGCAAAGCATTCTAACAGCATCTGCCCATCCTTCAATACTATCTCCTACTAAATATCTTTTATGTTTAGTTGGAATTTTAATTTCAGGTAGTTTTTCAATATGATGTGTTTGAACTGAGTATCCTACTCCACATCCTGAAAGTAATAAAAACATTATTTCACTAAATGCTCTCCAATCATCAATAGGAAGAAAAGAACAATTAAATATACGAGCATTATTAAGTTCAATGGGCTTACCAGCGAATTGCAAACTGCGCATTGAAGGCAAGACTTTTTTAGCATAAACCAATTTATAGGCTTCTTCGATTTCATCTTTTAATTGAGGGAATTTATTTTGATGCATTTCTTTATTTCTCGTAACCAATTCTTCCCAAGTTTCTCTTCTATTTACTTCAGGTCTGAATTTTGCATACTTCATATAAGTGGTAATATCACTTAATATATTTTGTGTTACATCCATTTTTTTATTGTTTTTGTTATTAAATAAGTGAATTAATAGTATCTACATATATAGATTTTGATTGTATCCCAGAAAAACGTTGTTTAGCAACTCCATCTTTGAAAAATATAACTGTTGGTACACTAGTTATCATATTATTTGATACTTCATTAGGAGATGCATCTACATCTATTGTTTCAAATTGTACATTTGGAAATAATCCTTCTAATTGTTCAAAAAGAGGAGCAAGCTGTTTGCATGGAGAGCACCAGCTCGCCGTAAATCTTTTAACCTTTATCATAATTTTATTTTGTGTAGTTATAAATATAGCACATATCACTAATCCTTACTAAGTTCAAAAAACTTTTGTTGAAGATAATCTCTATCATCTGTTGTTACATTACTAAAACTATTAATAGGTTTAGAATCATCTTCATCATCGTCATCTAATGGATTTTCATTTATTTCTATCTTTCCAGTTGAAGTATCTATTCTAGATCCAAATGTTAATCCATCGGGACCATATCTATTTCCCATAATATGCCAATTGCCAGTTCCATTAATTCTATCTTTTCTTCCTCTAGCTAGAGATATAAGTATATCTGCTATCATAATTTTATCATAGGAACCAGCAGCGTGTTTACCTTCTAAAATAGCTTCACCAGCACCAGTTCTATTTGCTTGTGATGGAGATACAAGCGGCACACCTTTTTCTGCTGCTAATGCTTTAGCTTGAATGTAAACATCATCAATTTCATCTTTGGTCCCTTTTTTACTTTTAGATCGAACATAATCTAAATAATCAATAATAATTAGATCAGGTTTAAAATCATGTTGAGTTTCTAATTGTTGAATATGAGCTTCTATTGTATCAAATGATGCTCTTTTAGGTGGATAAGCTTTAATAATAACTTTACCTTTTACTTTAGTAACAATTTCTGATACTTTATCTCTATGTTTTTCTAATTGATCAACAGGTATCCCAGTAAATATAGCATCGTATCGTTTTCCCATGTAACCCTCACTTAATTCAAGCGAATAGTGTAGTACATTATAACCTAAAGCTGCAGCAAAAGCTCCCATTGCAGCTACGGCCCATGATTTACCACCTTTAGGATTACCAAATATTAATACTAAATCACCTTTACCGTATCCACCTTGTGTTAAATTATTAAATGTTTTCCAAGGAAATGGTATTGGGTTTCTATCATCTTCTCTATAGCGTGATTCTATATCTTTATCATATTCGTGACCTATATTCTTATCTTCACCTGCTTTAAGTGCATTATTAATTAATGTTCTAATACTATCATAATCTCCCATATTAAGCAAATCGACTGATGTCATAATTGCTTTTTTCATTTGTTGATTTTTACAGAAATTAGTAAATTCTGCTTCTACCCATTCTAGATCTTTTGATTGGGATTCTTTATATGCTTCTCTTAATCCTTCAGTAATAGCTATTTTTAATACTTCATTATCCATTTTTTTAACTTCTGTAGCTAATACTTCTATGGTAGGTACAGTATGATATTTTTGAAAATATTCTTGTATTTTACCTATAATCCATTGATTCGATTGATTTTCAAAATATTCTTTTTCTAATGAATCTGATACATTTATTAAGAAATTCTTTTGTGTTAATAATGCACCAATAACTTTAATTTGAAATTGAGGTCCGTATTGTACTAATTTTGCTAGGGTTGTCATAACTTTTTTTAAATTTACTTAAAAGAATTGAGATATCCAAAAACTTCATTTAACCATGACTCTACATTAGATATTGATTCTCCTAATTTATCATTAACATATAACTGATGAAATAAGTATTTATTTAATTCATA
>Ga0315900_10010686_pt1 | contig 11454 bp, 22 predicted proteins | sample LakEriMetagenome_FD_203521 | JGI IMG/M metagenome (GOLD analysis project Ga0315900, IMG submission 203521) | Freshwater fungal communities from buoy surface, Lake Erie, Ohio, United States - Buoy 12 MA114 | ecosystem: Environmental > Aquatic > Freshwater > Lake > Lake biofilm | place: USA: Lake...
ATTCCTAAAAAAATTAATGGATATATATTCGAATGAAATACTTAAAAAGATTTAACGAGTATATTGAAGATATAGATTCTATTTGTAGAAAATATAGAATAACTAATTATACTATCAATCAAGATGGATCAGTCGATGTTGATGGTGATGTTTATTTATCTTATAAAAAATTAACTCGACTCCCACTAAAGTTCGGAAAGGTAGGTGGTGGTTTTTTTTGTTACAATAATAAATTAACTACATTAGAGGGTTGTCCGAAAACAGTAGGTGGTAGTTTTTGGTGTTACAATAATCAATTAACTACATTAGAGGGTGGTCCAACAGAAGTAGTTGGTGGTAGTTTTTATTGTTACAATAATCAATTAACTACATTAGAGGGTGGTCCAACAAAAGTAGGTGGTGATTTTAGTTGTTCCAATAATCAATTAACTACATTAGAAGTATGTCCGAAAACAGTTGGTTGTGATTTTAGTTGTTACAATAATCAATTAACTATAATAAATTGGGATGATGTTTATACTTTAAACCCTATCAGTTTCAATTTGGAATCTAATCCGATTTTTGAAGTTTACAGAATATTTCCAGATTTCAAGACATTTAAAGATAGTCTTGAATGGAATTACTTTAAAGAGCCAAACATAATTATTAAAGAAAGATTTGTGGAAGCATGTGAAATCTTATCGGAGGAAACAGGTAAAACTATTAGTATACCAGAAAAAATAGAAGGATATATATTCGAATCAATAAAAGACGATTTAGGCATCAGTGAAAACAATTCTCGGTATTAATATGAAAGTTTTAGACACAACTTCAAAAAATAAATAAAACTTATTTCACTTTTTATATTATAAATATAATCATGCACGATACTAGAAGCACTAACACAAAAGGTTATATAGACGAATATAAAGACTTAGGAGAAAAGATATTTGTAAGAGGGTGGATTCTATCACCAAATAAAAAGGAATCATTACAAGTCATTTGTGATGGTTCCTTACTTATTATAGAAGAAGATATTCTTAGAGAAGATGTAGCCAAATTTTATGGAATTGAAGAAAATAGATTAGGTTTTAGTTTTGAACTTCCTAAGAAATATGTAGAAGCAAATCTTATTTGTGAAGAAGTTATTTTTAAATTCCCAGAGGATGCACCACAATTATCCAACTCATTTGATCCATCTATATTTAACAATAATAATGAATGGAAAAGTTTTATATGTGTAGATAATTTTTATGATAATCCAGATGCTGTTCGTAGTTTTGCACTTTCACAGAAATTTGAATATCACCAAAAATATCATAAAGGCAAGAGAACAGATTTTGTTTTTAGACCAGAAAGTTTGAAATTGAAATTTGAAAAACTTATAGGTAAGAAGATTATTTCTTGGGACCAATATAATGTGAATGGTTGTTTTCAACATTGCACGGCAGAAGATCAAATTGTTTATCATTATGACACACAGAATTATGCTGGTGTTGTTTATTTAACACCTGCGGCTCCAGTAGAATCTGGAACTACATTTTTTAAATCTAGAGTGAATGGTTTAATGAAATTGATGGATTCACCACTTGCGGATGCCACTGGTAAAAGTTTTGGTGAATTGGCTGCAGAAACATTTAAGACTGGTTTTTATGATTCAACTCAATTTGAGAGAGTTGATGTGGTTGGGAATGTTTATAATAGGTTGGTTTTATGGGATGCTAAGTTGTTACATGCTGCCACTTCTTATTTTGGTACAGATTTGTATAATTCTCGTTTGTTTCACCTTTTTTTCTTTGATGTACAAAAATAAATCTTTATTTTAATGAAATTGGATATAAAAAAAGTTAGTGGTTATTTAATTGCTCTAAGTGATGAAGAAATTATGGTTGGTGATTGGTATTTATTTAATTGGTCTAATGAATATCAAATAGAAAGGTTTTCCGATGAGCAATTAATTGATAGAGACAACAATCCATATTTATATAAAAACTCATATAGAAAAATAGTTGCACATTTACCATTAGGTCAATCGCCAATTATTAGTGACTTGAGTTTGTTGCCTAATTTAGATCAATCTTATTATAATGATAATTGGAGTGAAGAAGATGTTAGAAGAGCTATTTTATCGGGATTTATGATGGGAGTTGAGAGAAGAATTTATTCGGATGAATTAGAAGATGAGATAATTCAGATGATAAAAGAAGGTAAAAATTCTTCTGATAATATACCGATTGAATTTGAATGCCAAACAATTTGGATTAACTCTTTAGGAGTGAGTGGAGATAATTGGGGTGAAATTGCTTTATACGAAGATTCAATTGGTGACTTTGACGCTTGGTTGGTTCTGAAGAAAGTTGATAATATTTTAGTTGGAAATTGGATATATTAAAAAAGCTCTAAAAATTTAGAGCTTTAAAAAAACAAAAATACATATATATGAAATATTTAAAACTTAGTAGAATCCAATAATCTTTACTTTTTCTTTTTTTCCTTTATTATATTCTTTAACTAAAGATTCTATTTTCGTCCAGAAATATCTTTGCATTTCTTTATCATAACGAACCTTACTTATTAGCTTCAAGACTTGAGAAGGTGTAAATTCTTTCACTTCTTCAGAACCTTTTTTAGTTTTGTTACTTTCTAACCAAGTTTCTGTTTCTTTGAAAAATTCTTTCATAGAAAAATTAATTGGATTGATTAAATTATTTATAATCATCGCCATTTTACTACATTCAACATCCATATTTTTAGTCATTAAAAAATCAAATAAATCATTTATTGATTCTTTATTAAGCTCTTGAGCAGCTTCATTTATAGAAAATTTTTTATAACTAATCAAGTTTTTCATTTTTTTTGTTATTTTTTATATAATCTATATATACAGTTTCTGAAATATATTTTTTGTATATATATAAAATAAAAAAGTTAGAAATGGAATATCCTCTAATAAATAGAATCTATAAAGACTCAAAAGGCGAGCTTTATCAAGTCTATACAACTATGACTCACATCGAATCTGATGAAGTTTTAGTAATTTATAAGTCGTTAAGTCTCGGTACTTTTTTTGCAATACCATTACAATCTTGGTCAAAAATAACTAATAATGGCTCGAAGAACTTTGAATTAGTTTCTTAAAGCTGAAAAGAATATCTATATCTTAATATATAAATTAAAAAATTCATTCTAGATGAGCAATGAGATCAATTGGGTTTATGAACACTATTTAGCTCTTAACTCACCATCAACACCAATGTCAGTTGGATGGTCATCAAAAGAAACTCAATGGGAAAGATTCAAAGTTATATTTTCATTTATAGAAAACAACTCTTCTATTTTAGACTTTGGTTGCGGTCCAGGTCACCTAATCGATTATATAAATGAGATAAACTATAATATAGAATATTGTGGCATTGATATAAATCCCAAATATATTTCACACGCCATTCAGTCTTATCCAGGTAAAAAATTCATTTGTTCGGATATTGAAGAAGTTACAGAACGGTTTGATTATGTAATTGGTTCTGGTTTATTTTGTTGGTTCATTCAAATAGATGATGTAATTAGGAAGATCGAGTTTTCATATAATTTATCTAAGAAGGGTGTTATTTTTAATTTTCTTGATAAGAAGTCTGGGTTAGAGCCACTTAATTTATATGATGTAGAAGATATGAAAGTTAGGTTATCTCATCTTGGTGAAGTTGAAGTGGTTGAGGGTTATTTAGGTGATGAGGATTTCACTATTTTTCTGAAGAAATTATAGCTTAAATAATTTAATATATAAAAGAAAAATAGATATTATGAAATATTTAAAATTATTTGAAAATTTCAACCAGTCTGTATTAAGACCAGGTATGAACATAGAGGAATGCTATTGGGATGGAGACGATATTAAAATAGAAACTAATGAAGGTGACTTTATGATAAGTTGTATTGGTGAAGAACTTCCTGAAGTTAAAGTCACTGGTAATATTAATAGAGATGTTGAGGCTCCTGTAAATCCTGTTCAATGGGATGAAGAAGATGATGATCCTGAAACTTTTAGAGTGTCTCCGCATGTTTTTTATGAAGATGATCCTGAGAGTTATATATCAGAACCTGATTATTTAGATCAATTTAAAGGTGTAATTAAAGATGTAAAATTTGTTGATGATGCACAAGTAATTGTAACAAATGATGGTAAGATTATGAAAATAATTTTTGGTGAATTAAGTGCTCTTTAAGATATGGTTAAAAGTTTTTACAAATTCATAAAAGAAAATTTAGAACCTGGCTGGGATAATATAGAAACTATATATCCAAATCAAAGAGGTGATTTACAATTATTAGGTGATTCTTTATTTATTGAAAAAAAACACCTTTTAAGAGATGGTTTTTGTGATTCACAATTGACTCAAAAAGTAAAGGAATTGTTGGTGATTGGATATGAATTACCAATATTTTTTGATACCGATGATGGTAAATCAGGAGCAATAATGGGAACCGAAGAAGATATGTTCTGGACAATTATGAAAAAATAAAACAAGACAAAAGTCTTGTTTTTTTAATTATTGAATTTTTTTAGACTATCTATATATCATGATCTTGCATGAAAACAGTTAAATACACAAGCAACAAACTAAAACGAGAACACCTTACACTTGGGAAACCTTACAAGGTATTAATGGAATATCCTGAAGGATATGTTATCTCAAATGAATTAGACATACCCACTTGGTATGAAAAAAAACATTTTACCTGTATAGATAAGCTAAGATTAGAAAAATTAGATGACATACTCAAATAAACACATTTTCGGATTACTGTAAAAAAGATATTAAATTTAATATATACAATAAAAGTTTTGTACTAAATGAAATATTTAAAAACCTTTTGGCAAATAAATGAACTAAAATCATTAGATAGTTATAATCCAGTAACTTATGTCCTAAATAGAGTAATGTCTGCACTAAAAAGATTAACAGAACTAAAAATTGATGAAGAAGGCAGAGCACTCAGTGGTATGCCAACAGAAACACAATTGATTAAGACTACAACAAATGCAATTGTAAGTTCCATATTAGAGTTCTATGAATTAGAAGATAACAAAACAAATAGAAAAAAAATCAATTCTACTTTTCATATTTATTACAACATAGTTCAAAATCTACAACTACACATTAAAAATGCGAAGAAAGATTTCATGACAATTTATTTTGGTAGGAATAATCGTATAGATGATTTAGCACTTGAACAGACATTAGAAATGTTAATAAAGGAAATTGAATCGAAAAATCCCGAATGGAAAGAGGGAGCTGAATTCAAAAAAACCGAGATATTACCATTCAAGAAAACAAAATTCATAACCGATTATGATAATATACAAATCTATGATTGGCTAACCACATTCGAAACATTAGAGAAGTTATTTCTTAATTTCTTATTCGAAAATTTAGATGATACACAATTCGAAAAATATAAAGATATTATTGATAGAAATATTGATAAATTAAAACAATATGTGGAGGATAAAGATTACAGAGCATATATTGCTTATGATAAGATGTTTCCGAACATTATGATTAGTCCGCTTGATCAAAACAGAATATATGATAAAAAATATCTTTCAAATTACATAGAAACTATACATGACATTGGAATTGATAAGAATCTATTCGATAAAAAATTCGTTGAGTTTTTGAATATTTTCATAAAATTTATAAAGAATAAATAATAGAATTAAAATGGGTAATAAAATGTCCTTTCTAATGGATTATAATCAATATCTAAAAAATATTGATATTCTATCTGAAAAAGATGATATTTCTATGTATGAGAATTTTAAACAACATAGTAAAAATGGATATTTAGTATTAACAGAAGGCTTAATAAAAACATATCCATTGGAAAAGTCTATAAATATTATAAAGAAAAGATTTCCTAATCTAATCATAGAAATAGAGAAGGATGGTGAGATATATGTTGAAGGTGACATGATAGAACTTAAAAACTATATACCACTTTTTAATAATCTTGGATACTTTATATCAACATATACTATAAATGGAACAGATTGGATAAAAGACTATGATGATAATACAAAACCATCAGCTATTTATTTAGAACCTAAATATGACATTGAAATAGATAGTATTCCTAATATTTTATATCATGCTTCTCCTTTAAAATTTAAGGAGAAAATATTGAAGATTGGATTTATACCAAAAACAGGTAATAAGCTATCCAAACACCCCGATAGAATTTACCTAACAGATAATTTAAAAACTGCTGTTTATTTTGGGGAAAATATTAAAAAAGAACAAGGTGGTGGTTATTGTATATGGAAAATAGATGGAAAATGTTTATCTAATCTTTATAGTGATATAAATTTAAGAAATAATGGATATTATACTCTTAGTAATATTTCACCTATATATTTTGAGCTAACAAAAGAAATTGAATAAACAGATGAAGAAAATTAGAATAGGACTTTATTTAACAAAAGAAAAATTAGATTTTCTTTTAGATAATTCTAACAAATAAAAAAACGACTATTCAGTTGTTTTTTTTAATCTTCTTTTTTCTGCATGAGCCATAGCCGCCTCTCTAACCCAAGCTCCTTCTTCCCACGCTTCTTTTCTTACTTTTTTTTTCTTCTAAGTTATTTACTACTTCCATATAATTATATATTAAAAATGTGGAAAAAGAATTAAACTTTTTATCTAATTTTCTATATTTTTAATATCAAAAAAATAAAAAAATGGCAAACCATTGTGACTATAGTGCAAAAATAATTGGCACACCTGAGAATATACAGAAGTTATATTTAAGATTGAAAGAACAAAAAAACTTTTTGTGTTACGATAATTATAATAAAATCTTTGATGATCCTGAATCAGATGATTATAATTGGGGTTCTAAATGGCAATACTTTGATGACTTGGATTATACAGAAGGTGATAACATACTTCATTTGTATGGCAATTCTGCTTGGGCACCTGCAGAAGGATTTTGGGAAAAACTTTCTTTGGATTATGGATTAGATATTGAACTTGAATATAGTGAACCTGGTATGAATTTTGCTGGATTCTTGGATTGGAAAAATGGAGTTTTGACAAGGAATGATGAAATGACCTGGTGGGAATATATTTATCAATATGATAACGAATATTTTTGGGAAAACATCACCGATCAATGTGAGAGTTGTGAACTGGATGAAATATGGTCTACTTTAGAAGAAGTTGATTTGTCGGATGATGATAAGATTAAGATAGAAGAGATTCATAAAGAAAGATTTAGTAATTAAATTTAAATAGTTTATATATGTTACAAATAAGAAAGTGTGAAAGTTTTACAATACATCAGGCTACTGGTGTTGCCCATTTAGATCCAGAGAAGTTTAGAAATCTAAGTATTCCTTATGAAGGAGATAATGACAGTGACTTCTTATTCTATATTTCTGAAAATAGATATGAATTAGAAGAAATTTGGGATGAAATAGATGAAGAAAGTCAGAATCAATTAAATATTTTATTAGATCCGGAATGGAAGGAATATTATAATTCAACTTGGAAATGGGAAGATTCTTGGTATGAATCTGGAAGAGAAGATGAAACTTGGACAAAAACAGGTGGATTTGAAGTGATAGAATCAACTGCTCTAAATTAAATTTCTATCATCGGAACTTCTGATAGGTTTTTTCAGTTATATAATTATTCACTGACACTTAAAAACTAAATTATATGAACGAGCTTAAAGAACTTATCAACGATTTATTCATTGATGGATTAGATGTTTCCGGAATAACACAATTTTTGATGAATGATCCAGACTTCGCTGGTGTTGAAGACTCATCTATTTTCTTTTATGTTGAAGACACACTTAATACTCTCAGAGAAGAGTGGGAAGCTGATATGGCAGGATTTTAAACAATAAATAATGATTGAATTGCCCTATAGTTATAATGAAAGAATAGAGTTTCTCCGTGAAATAACAAATCTCAAAGACCACCCTCATTTAGAAAAATGGGTTGAATGGGTTGCGAGTGAACCACATTTCTTTTATTATAGTGATTTGCCGATTATCTATTTCGAAGATCATTCTGAGACTGTTAACTCATATCACATTGATTTTTATCATAGAGCTTTTATTGATAGATTCAGACATGGTCAAATATTTATACTTTATAAAATTCTGGGTCAAAATAACGCTTCTTGGATAAGAGGTCTTTTTTTGGAAGATTCGGATATAATTTCAAAGTTAAGAATAATAAATATAGATAGAATTTTCTAACATAAAAATAGACAATTATGAAAACATATGAAAGCATAATTGAAGGAATCAGATATTGGTATTTTTACGATGTTCATATAAAGAGTTGGACAGTTTTTAAAGTTGATAATAATAATTATCAAGTTGGAGATGCAGAACATTATGCTAACAAAGAAAGTTTATTGAAGGACTATAAGTTCAACTTTAAGAATTGTGTAAAAGAAAAAGAAGTTTAATATGAAAGAATTAGAAAAAGAGAATGAAAAAATTGAACTCACTTACGATGAATTGCTTGCACTATTAAAAGAAGCATATCGTAATGGTTATGCAACTTATGAAGTGGTTGATGCTGGATTAGAACCTTATGATGCAGATGGTTATGCGAGATGGGTGTTATTAGGAATCACAAAATTTAAAAATGGCTAACAAATAGAAAATTGTCTGGTTTCAGAATTGAGAAATATGGTATCTGAACTAAAGGGTGGAACTTTGACAGAGGAATTACTTTACAATTATTTCAGGAACTTTATGTGTGATGCTGAAGTTGATTCTAAAATAACTGTAAGTGTATTAGAACAGTTTGGAGAATTAGGTAAGAATGAAGCAAGAAGTATTAAGATCAGTGAAGGCTGGTAGAAAAAATTTGTCTCACTTAAAATAATTTTTTATATTTTATATATAAAAATAAAAACTATATGAGAATTCGTAGATTCAATGAATCATTTTTGTCACATGAAATCACTATACGGAAGTTTTTGAATGAAAACATAGAAAGAACCACATACAATGGTTATAAAATTGGTGATATTATTGATGGTAGCCAATTAGATGCTTTATCTGGTGGTGAAGTTGGAAATGATAATAATCAGTATAAACTCGTTCAAAAATCATTATCAGATTTTTCATTCACAAGACAAGATTTAGATCAAGAATATGCTGATGAAGAAATTTGGAGATTGGAATCTATGAAAAAAAATTTTGATAAAACGCCACCAATACCACAAGAAGGTGATGGCATGCACAGAATTATAGCAGCAAAAGAACTTGGGTATAAAACAATATTAATGTGGGAACCAATTGAAAGTTCAGAACCAATTAAAACTTGGGGAGGTGATAATTTAGGAGATATTGCAGTGGTCAGGAATGGTAATACATCAGAATTACCAGAAACACAAAATGAGGATATTCCAGATGGTGAATATGTGTTGTCAATTATACCAATCAATAAAACCACTTTATATAAAAAGGGATTATTAACAAGAGATGCTTTTAAAAAAGATGATTATGATGGGTGGCAAACAGAACATTTAAACGACATCAAAAAATCTTTTGATAGTTCATATAGAACACCAATAATTGTCTTAGAAGACAAAGATGGTAGTTATTTTGTTATAGATGGACACCATAGATTAACAATTGCTAATGAAATTGGCAGAGAAACAATTTTGGCATATGTTAAAAAATATGGCATTGAAAATGATAAACATATATTCTTCTAAAGTTGAAACAGATAAAGAAGTTACTAAAATATTTTAGAACTTCCGAAATAAATTGGAATATTAATAAACAATCGTTTTAGTATCATATCTTATTAAATTTCAATTTACCGATACCGTTTATACATTCAAGTTGCGAATGATATATTGGAAAAATGATATGGGAAAGAAGGCAGTAAATTTTATTACCTATAACGTCCGATGATAAACAATCGTTTCTTGGAACTTTTGACGGTCTAATGTTGTTTATCATTTGTTATAAGTATGTAAAACAAAAATTATACAAATTATGAAATTAATTGGTGTGATAAAAAGTGATGGGTTTGTTGAAACTTCAGATGGTAAACTATTTATTTTACCAATAAGAGGAACTGATGAAAGTGGATTTCCAGAAGTTTTAATTGATGCTACATCTGTTAGTGGTGGTGGAACTGTCAAAAGACAATCTATTAAATCATTAATAGGTATGGAAGTCGAGTTTACCACAAACTATGGAGGGTATGGTTACAACTTCACTATTAAATCATAATTTTTGTTTCAAATCTTAAGAGAAAATCAAGGATTAAAAAAAATGGTGTAAATGGGATTTCTTTTACGGTGGGTTTTCCCTGCAATTTTATCATCCGAAACAATCGTTTTTTGGAACTAATGTCTGTCTAATGTTGTTTATCATTTGTTATCTGATTTTTTAATGTTAGATAACGATTGGGTGTATATGTAGTTTTTTATTTGGAAATGTCAAAACTTATTCATACTTTTGTAAAAAATTACATATACACCTTGTTATATTTAGTATCAAAAATTTTATACCTATTTAAAAATTAAAATTATGAAAGATAATCAAGCATTTGTTATTTGTGTTCAAACTGAACTTGGAGAATGTTATTTAGGACAAAGAGATGGTGTTATGTCTAAGATTAGAGGTGCTGTTTTTTATCACGATGAAATGTATGCTAAATCTGAATTGGGTAGAGTGATTAAAGAATTCAAAAACACAAATAACACATTTTTTAATGATAGTAGTAAATTATCAATTAAAATGGTTGAAATAAATATTTCATAAAATTTTTGATATTGAATATAACGTTTTGCAGCTAACAGAAGTGGCTGCTTGTAAGAACTTCTGAATTAAAAACAAATGCTCGTAGCAGCCATTTTTGTTAGGTGCTGTTATAGGTAGTAAAATTTACGGATTATGAATGAATATTCTATTAGATGCACAGATTGTGATTGGGAAGGAACTCCCGAAGAATTAGTAAGTGAAACAGATTCTTTAGATGATAGAGATTTTTGCTGTTGTCCAAGATGTAATGGGAAAAATATAGAGGATACGGACTACGATGATGATGATGAGATGTAGTGAAATTTATTTGCCTATAACGTAACGCAAATATGAGAAGTGTGGCATGGTAAACGGTGTACTGTCCCGAAAGGTTGAAATCACCTTAAATAGTGCGGTTAGTCTCGTTCAGACGGTACAGCCACATTTCTTATATTTGATGTTATATGATAGTTGCGGTATCCTTGCACAAGGTGGTAACTTTGATAGGGTGTAAAAGTAAAGTTGTGCGACTTATTTTTCCGAAGTCAAAACCGCAATTTCATATAACGATTTTCAGATATATTTAGGTTTTCATTTTTTAATATATAAATAAAAAATAAACGAGTTATGAAAGATTTAAAACACATTAAAAGATTTAACGAGTCAGATGAAAACTTGAATATATCT
>Ga0315900_10010688_pt1 | contig 11452 bp, 10 predicted proteins | sample LakEriMetagenome_FD_203521 | JGI IMG/M metagenome (GOLD analysis project Ga0315900, IMG submission 203521) | Freshwater fungal communities from buoy surface, Lake Erie, Ohio, United States - Buoy 12 MA114 | ecosystem: Environmental > Aquatic > Freshwater > Lake > Lake biofilm | place: USA: Lake...
GCGAGGTTCGCCTCTTTGCCCGCGGGCGCTATGGGCTCGACGGCGACTTCCGGCGCTTCGATACCGAGAAGGACGACACCTATCGGGTCCGCACGCCCGGTGGAGACGCCTTTGTCCTGAAGATCGCCAATCCCGCTGAAAGCCAGCGCGAGATCGATTTCCAGGTCGACCTGCTCCGTCATATTGAAAGTGCGGCGCCCGACCTTCCCGTGCCCCGGGTCGTCCCCGACCGGCAGGGACGCCTGACCTCCCTTCACCATGCCTCCGATGGCAGCCTCCGCATCGTACGGGTGGTGAGCTATCTGGAAGGCACGCCGCTCGACAGCACCACATCGACACCCGCCGAACGGGAACGGGTCGGCGAGATCCTCGGCCGGCTGCGCCTCGCGACCGCCGGCTTCCGCCATTCCGGCGAGGACCGGGTCCTCGCCTGGGACGTGCAGCACCTGATGCAGCTCGCTCCTCTCGTGGAGGGGATCGACGATGCCACGCAGCGACGCAGGCTCGAGGCGGGGCTCGCGCGCTTCGCCCGCATGACCGGCGGCCTCGCGACGCTTCGCCGCCAGGTCCTGCACAACGATTTCAGCCGGTCCAACATCGTCGTCGACCATGCCGATCCCGCCTTCGTGAAGGGGATCATCGACTTCGGCGATGCGGTGCGGACGGCCATCGCCGTCGATGTCTCCACCGCCCTGCTCAACCAGTTGCCGGCGACGCCGGTGGAGGACGCCTTCGGGGCGGGCCGCGACCTGCTGCGCGGCTACCTGCGGGTCGCGGACCTCACCGAGGAGGAGCTGGCGCTGATCCCGCACCTGACCATGGGACGGGTCATCGCCCGCATCCTGCTGTCGCACTGCCTTGCCCGGATCTTCCCGCAGAACGCGACCTATGTCCTGCGCAACACCCCGCCCTGCTGGTGGCAGCTCGGATGGTTCCTCGATCGCGACCCCGAAGAGGTGGGCGCGGTTTTCATGCCGCAGTCGGCGGCGTCGCCCCCTCCCCCAGCACGGATGACAAGGACAAGGCCATGAACACGACCGCCACCGCCCGGCAGCCCGGCAACATGGTCAACGCCTTCGACCCCAGCAATGCGAGCGGCGTGCCGCAGCGGACGCGCGACATGATCGCCCGCCGCCAGCGCCTGCTCGGACCGGCCTATCGCCTCTTCTACGCCAATCCGGTGGAGGTCTGCCGCGGCCAGGGCGTGCTGCTCTATGATTCCGAGGGCAACGAGTATCTCGACGCCTACAACAATGTCGTCTCCATCGGCCACGCCCACCCGAAGGTCGCCGAGGCGGTGTCGCGCCAGCTCGGCATCCTGTGCACCCACACGCGCTACCTTCAGGACGGCATTCTCGACTTCGCCGAGGCGATCCTGCCGACCTTCGGTGGCCGCATCGGCCATCTCATGATGACCTGCACCGGCTCGGAGGCGAACGATCTCGCGGTGCGCATCGCCAAGCACCAGACCGGCCGGAGCGGCATCATCATCACCTCCGAGGCCTATCACGGCAATTCGGAGCTGACGGCCAGCTTCTCGCCGTCGCTCGGCGAGAGGTCGCGGCTCGGCACATGGGTGCGGCGGGTCGACGGCCCCGACTCCTACCGGCTCGACCCGGCGACGCTGGGCGAGCGCATGGCCGCTCAGGTGGCGCACGAGGTGCGCGAGCTCGAGCGCCGCGGCGAGGGTCTCGCCGCCTTCATTGCCGATTCCCTCTTCTCCTCGGACGGCATCTACTCCGATCCGGTGACGCTGCTCGCCCCGGTGGCCGAGGTGGTGCGCAAGGCCGGCGGCCTGTTTATCGCCGACGAGGTCCAGTCCGGCTTCGGCCGTTCGGGCACGCATCTGTGGGGTTACCAGCGCCACGGCATCGACCCGGACATCGTGACCATGGGCAAGCCGATGGGCAACGGCTTCCCCGTCGCCGGCGTCGCGGTCGCGCCCGAGGTGATCCAGCGCTTCGGCCAGGACATGCGCTACTTCAATACCTTCGGCGGCAACACGGTGGCGGTCGCGGCGGCGCAGGCGACCTTCGACGTCATCCGCGAGGAAGGCCTGATGGCCAATGCCGACGCGGTCGGGCGCTATCTGCGCGACGGGCTCGCTGCGCTGGCGAAGCAGTACGCTGTCATTGGCGATGTGCGCGGGACGGGTCTCTACATCGGCGTGGAAATGGTCCGCGACCGCGACACCAGGGAGCCGAACCGCGAGGCGGCGCTCGCCGTGGTCAACGGGCTTCGCGAGCGCCGCGTGCTGATCTCGGCGACCGGCTATCACGCCAATACGCTGAAGATTCGCCCTCCGCTGGTGTTCGCGAAGAGCCACGCCGACCGGCTGCTGACCGAGATCGACGCGGTTCTGCGGACGGTGGCGGCCTGAGCCCCCGGGAGCGAGGCGTCCCATGGCCCCGACATCCGGCCCCCTGCGCGTGGAGAGGAAATCGGCCGAGCAGCAGGCGGTCGACAACCTGCGCCGCTTCATCCTCTCCGGCGGCATCCCGCCAGGGGCCCGTCTGACGGAGGCCGCCCTCGCCGAGCAGCTCGGCGTGTCGCGGGCGACCACCCGCACGGGCATGCAGCGTCTCGCCGCCGAGGGCATCCTCGTGCAGGTGCCCTACACGGGCTGGCAGGTGGCGAGCCTCACGGCAGCCGACGCCTGGGAGCTCTGGACGCTGCGGGCCAGTCTCGAAGGCCTTGCCGCGCGCCTCGTCGCGCAACATCCGGACGAGCGGGGACGGCAGGCCGTCGGCGCGGCCATGGACGACCTGCGCGCCGCCGCCGGGAGCGACGACGCCGACGCCGTCAACGACCGGGACTTCGCCTTTCACCGCGCCGTGGTCGAGCAGGCCCGCCATGCGCGGCTGCTGAGCCAGTATGTCCAGGTCGAAAACCAGGTGCGGATGTACATCACGATCAGCAACCAGCTCCTCGGCGACGATCTCCTCGCCATCGTCGCGCAGCATGCGCCAGTGGCGGAAGCCCTTCTCGCGGGCGACCCGGAAAGGGCCCAGCGCGAGGCCTGGATCCACAACGAGAGCGAGGGCCGCAAGCTCGTCGCGCATCTGGAGCAGAGAGCCGCGACCTGACACCCAACGGGTTGGATCGGGGCCCGGGCCCGCGGGTATCCGCCGTGCGACATTGTGGCCCGCAGGTGAGCCATGCGCCCTCCTCCATCTTGCAATTCGGCGACTTCGCCTGAAGTCTCTGCAGCCGCGTCATGACGCTCCGCAGCCCGCTCGACCGGGCCATTTCAAGGGAGCGCTGCGCGGCAGGGGCGTGGAGATTCCGCGCCTGATGGGAGGACGGATGGGACGGACGAGCCGCATCAATGCGGCCCTCATCTTTGTTGCGCCTTTGGCCGTGCTGGTCGCCCTGTGGGCCATCATCGTGCCCGCCTTCGGCGTCCGGCCGCAGATCTTTCCGGGCGTCGGGGCCGTCGGCAAGGCGGGCATCGACAGCCTCATTGACGGGTCGCTGCTCCGCCACGTCGGCGCCAGCGTGGCGCGGGTCGCCATCGGCACCGTGCTGGCCGTGCTGGTGGCCGTGCCCCTCGGCATCCTGATGGGGGTCAGCCGCGGCGTCTCCGCCTTCCTGACGCCGCTGATGCGGTTCTTCTCCGTGCTTGCCGGCATCGCATGGATCCCCATCGCGACCCTGTGGTTCGGTTACGGCTTCGGCGCCATCGTCTTCGTCATCTTCAATGCCGTCTTCTTCGTCGTCGCCTACAACACGCTGCTGGGCGTCTCGACCATTCCCATGCCGCTGCGCCATGCCGCGGCCTCCCTCGGTGCCGGGCGCCGGGCCATGCTGACCGACGTGCTGCTGCCCGGTGCCCTGCCGAACATCGTCACCGGCATCCGCACCGGCCTCGGCTTCGCCTGGCGCGGGCTGATCGCCGCCGAGATGATCGCGACCGATGTGGGCCTCGGCTACATGCTGTTCGTGGCCCGCGACTTCTACCAGACCGAGGTCATTGTCCTCGGCATGATCGTCATCGGCACGCTCTGGCTGCTGATCGACCGGCTGATCCTGGTGCCGCTCGAGCGGGCGACCATCGAGCGCTGGGGGCTGGTCAGCGCATGAACACCCTTCTCCTCACCCTCTGGAGTATCTGCGTCAGGACCTCGGTGAAATGGCCGATTCTGCAGACGCTTGCGCCCTTCGTGCCGGTGGTGGCGATCTGGTGGGCGGTCGCCGCCTGGGGCCCCTTCCCGCCGGCCTTCTTCCCCTCCCCGCCGGATGTCTGGGCCAAGTTCGTCACGCTGATGGAGAAGGGCATCCTGCCCGACTATCTCGGCGACAGCGTCACCCGGCTCGCCATCGGCGCGGCGGTGGGCATCGGGCTCGGTGTGCCGCTGGGACTGTGGGTGGGCCTCAGCAAGGGCGCCCACCGCGCCCTCTGGCCGGTGCTGCTGTTCTTCCAGGCCATCGGCGACATCGCCTGGCTGCCGATCCTCATCATCTGGTTCGGCTTCGGCCTGACGACCATGACCTTCGTCATCGTCTACACGGTGCTGTTCCCGGTGATCCTCAACACGGTGCTCGGCGTCCGCTCGGTCAGGATCGAACTGCACCGCGCCGCCCAGAGCCTCGGCGCCTCGCCGGCGCGCATCCTGACCGAGGTGGTGGTGCCGGGGGCGCTGCCGAACATCATGACGGGCCTGCGCAACGGCCTCGGCTATGGCTGGCGGGCGCTCATCGCCGCGGAGATGATCGTCGGCACCAGCGGCATCGGCTTCCTCATGTTCGACGCGCGCCGCGCCGGGTCGGTCACCGAAATCGTGCTGGGCATGATCGTGCTCGGCATCCTCTGGTACATCGTCGACGCCTGGATCCTCGCTCCCATCGAGCGGGCCACGGGCCGGCGCTGGGGATTGGTCACGCAGTGAAGTCGCTCAGCCTCAAGAACCTCGCAAAGACCTATTTCGACGCCTACAAGGGCGAGCATGTCACCGCCATCCGCGACGTGTCGCTGGAGGTGCCGGCCGGCGAGTTCGTCTCCATCGTCGGACCGTCGGGCTGCGGCAAGTCGACCATCCTCAACATGGTCGCCGGCTTCATCCCGCATTCCGGCGGCGACATCCTCGTCGGCGGCGAGCCGGTGAAGGGCCCCGGTCCCGATCGTGGCGTCGTGTTCCAGTCCTTTGCCCTCTTCCCCTGGAAGACCGTGCTCGACAATGTCGGCTTCGGTCCGAAGATGCGCGGCGTGCCGAAGGCGGAACGCGATGCGATCGCCCGCGAATACCTTGCCCTGGCCGGTCTCTCGCACGCCGCCGACCGCTATCCGAACGAACTCTCCGGCGGCATGCAGCAGCGCGTCGGCGTCGTCCGGGCGCTGGCCAACGAGCCGGACGTGCTCCTGATGGACGAGCCCTTCGCCAGCGTCGACGCGCAGACGCGCATGACGCTGCAGGATGAGCTCTCGCGCATCTGGGAGGAGCGCCGGCCGACCGTCGTCTTCATCACCCACGACGTGCCCGAGGCGGTCTTCCTCGCCAACCGGGTGGTCGTGCTCTCGAAGGGCAAGGTGCTCGCGGAGGTCGACGTGCCGCTGCCGCGCCCGCGCGTCTGGGACCGGATGGTGGCGGATGATCAGTTCAAGGACCTGTCCAACCAGGTCCTTGCCCTTGTGAGGTCGGCATGAACCTCCTCCGCTCAGCCCTTGGATCGCGGCGCGGCCTGATCCTTCTCGGGCTGGCGGCGGCATGGCTCGCCTGGCAGGCCTGGCTCTTCGCGATCGCGCCGGGCAAGGTCGCCGGCGGCTTCCCGGATCGCCAGAGGGTCAATGCGCTGATCACGTTGCCCTTCGCGCCGGAGCGTTTCCATATCCTCGTGTTCCAGCGCTACGGGCGCGTTTCCGGCACCGAGGGCAACAGCGTCGAACTGCGCGGCATCGACAGGAACCAACTCGGCGCCATCGCCCGATATTACTGGGTAAGGCGGATAGAGCCACTGCAACAGGGAGGATGACCATGATCACGAGACGCACGGCAGTCGCCGGAACACTGCTCGCAGCACCTGCGCTGGCCTACGCCCAGCCAATGACCAAGCTGAAGGCCGGCATGGTCACCGGCATCGACCAGATCGGCCTGCCGATCGCCCTCGAGCGCGGCTTCTTCGAGAAGCAGGGCCTCGACGTCGACATCGCCCGCCCCTACGCCACCGGCGTCGACGCCCTGAACGCGCTGCAGGCGGGCGAGAGCAACATCGTCCAGGTCGGCGTGCCGATGATCGGCGCGGTCGTGCGCGGCATGGACCTGGTCGCGCTCGCCAACTACTCCGGCAAGGCGACCGCCCGCGGGTCGGACGCCACCATGGCGCTGGTGGCGCGCAGCGATTCCGGCATCACAAGGGGAAATCTCGCCAGCCTCAAGGGCAAGCGCATCGCCGCCTCCTTCGGAACCATCAACCACCTCTACATCCTGGCGCTTCTGGAGAAGGGCGGGCTGACGCCGGCCGACGTGACGCTGGTCAACACCCCGCCGCCGGACATGACGGTCGCGCTGCTGGCCAAGGGCATCGACGCCTTCGTCGGCTGGGATCCCTGGCCGATCGTGGCGCTCAAGGACGTGCCGGGCGCGGTGGAGATCATCCGTGGCGGCGACGCCATCGCCTATGTCGGCTTCAACGTCGGCCTGCGCCCCTGGGTCGCGGCCAACGGACCCACGATCGAGAAGTTCCTCGTCGCGGTGTCGGAAGCCGACCAGTGGATGCGCAAGAACCCGAAGCCGGCCGCGCAGGTGGCGACCCGCTGGATCCCGGGCCTGAAGCAAGAGATCGCCGAGGCGGCGATGGAGTTCAACATCCAGCAGGCCGACCGGCGCCTCTCGGCGAACAACTACCGGGCCATGCACGAGGCGCTCGACCGGCTGCACCGGCTCGGCTTCCTGCGCGCGACCTTCGACGTCAACAAGCACTTCGAGCCGAAGCACATGCTCAAGGTGATGCAGGACCATCCGGCGCTGTTCGCCGACCTGCCGCCGATCCCGGCGGATGCCGCCATCGGGCCGGGCTACGTCTTCAGGCCCTGATCGAGGTCGCGGTGGAGAGATGCCCACCCGCCACGCTGGGGGCCCGCCATCGATTGCGGTGGCGGGCTCATGGCCCTGTGCCACGCCATGGCCTTACGTCCGCACCAGGGCGGCGCGGGCCACTGTGAAGTCGACCGACACAGGCAGTTCGGGGAAGTTTGGTACAGCCGCCCCGAATTGAACGGGGGACCTCCAGAGCCACAATCTGGCGCTCTAACCAACTGAGCTACGGCTGCACATGCAGGGGAGGGAAACCGTCCCGAGCGGCGCGCAACCTAGTCCGAAGGTCCGGGCAATGCAAGGCGCGCCGCGTGACCTTCGTCACGGATCGGCCGATTTCTTCAAGCCCCTGAGAGAAAGAGGGAATTGAAGGGCCGGGCAAGGAAAAAGCCCGGGCCGAGGCCCGGGCTCAAGGTTCTGGTCGCAGCTGCAAGGATGCGACCGGGGAGGAACGTGTGCTTCCGCCGGGCGGAAAGCGAAATCAGTTGACGGACGCGGTCTTGATGACCTTGCCGACCTTCTCCTTGACCGGCTCGATCGTGTCGGTCGCGGTCTTCTGGGCGACGGCCGAAAGGTCCTTGCCCTGCGCCTGCATCGCCTCGAACATCTTCCGGATATAGGCCGACTGCAGCTCGATCATCTCGGCGAGCGACTTGGCGCCCATCAGGTCACGGGCGTGGTCGAAGCCGGCGTTCATGTTGACGCGGGCGGCCTCGATCGCCTTGAGGTTGAAGTCCTTCACGCCGGCGGAGGCCGTCGTGTAGGTGTCCTCGACGAGATCGGTCGTCTCCTCGGCCGCGGCCTTCAGCTTGGCATAGCCGTCCTTCATCTGCGCGACGGCCTTGTCGGCGGCCTCACGCATGGCAGCCGGAACCTCGACCTTGGAGAGGTCGAAAGCGGCGCCGTCGAACTTCGGCATCTCGAACTTGGGCATCTCGAACTTGGCGATGTCGAAGGTCGCAAAGGGGAACGCCTGGGAAGCGGAAACCGGCTTGTCGGTCTTCGGCGCTTTGGCAGCCTGGGTCATGGTGGGTCTCCTCGCGGGGACGCTTGAACGATCTCGCCGCCGCTGCCTCTTCCCCGCCGGAGTTGACAATGGCGCCCGATCTGCACGCTGGCCGATCCGGTATCGCCTCTCCATACACCCGCTCCTTGTGCATTGCAACAATATATTGCAACGCACAATGTCGCACCGGGGCCGCGCTTCAGCCCTTGCGGTCGGTCGTCCGCGGCGTCAGCGACGTTCCAAGTTCGCGCGCCTGTTCCGTCATGGTCTTCATCTGGTCGCGCAGGAACTCGCTCTGGATCTGCATGACCTCGGCCACGTCGCGCGCCTGAACAAGCCGCTGCGCATAGGCGAAGCTGGCGGCGACGTTGGTCTCGGCGAAGGCGATGGCCTTGCGGCCGACATCCTGGGTGCTGGTCTGCACTGTCCCGGCGGAATCCTCGATTCCCGACACCGTGCGGTGCGCCGCGCCGACAAAGCCGTCGAAGGCCTTGCGGGCCTGTTCGACGCTCTTCTCGGCGAATTCCCGCATTTCCTGCGGGATTTCATAGGAACCAGGGGTCTTGCCGGTCATGCAAACCTCCCGAATCGCCAACCCGTCTGGCGCTTCCGACCTTCATCTGTAGTCCTCGCGACGCCCGGGTGAAAGGCGGACGCCGGTGGCCTGTGGATAGTGGACCTACGCCGGGAGGGTTCCGGTGGATCGCAGGGTGCGGTCAGCCGGTCCGGCTTCGTCGCCCAAGCTCGGCCCTGAGGGCTGCGAGCTCCTGCATGACGGCATCGAGGCGTGCTGCGATCTCCGCCTCCGAGCCGGCGGAATGGGTCAGCTTGGGCTGGGTCTCGTCGGTTTCCGCATCCAGCGCGGTGACGACGACGCCGATGAAGAGGTTGAGCGCCATGAAGGCCGAGACGACCATGAAGGTCATCATGACGAACCAGCCACTGGCGAAGCCCTTTTCCGACAGTGGCTTGACGATGCCGTTGGACCAGTCGTCGAAGGTCATGGCCTGGAACAGGGTATAGGCCGAGGCGCCGATGGAGCCGAACTGCTCGGGCAGGGCCTCGCCGTAGAGCTTGGTCACGATGACGGCGAAGACATAGAAGATCAGCCCGAGCAGCATGCCGATCGAGCCCATGCCCGGCAGGGCGGATATGAGACCGCCGACCACCCGCTTCAGGGACGGCACGGCGGTGACGAGGCGCAGGGCGCGCAGGATCCGCAGGGCGCGCAGCACCGACAGCGAGTCCGTGGTCGGGACCAGCGCAATACCGACCACGAAGAGGTCGAACAGGCTCCAGGGATCGCGGAAGAAGGCACGCCCCCTCACCAGCATGCGTGCAGCGATCTCGGCCACGAAGATCGCAAGGATCACACTGTCAACGGCGTGCAGCAGCCGGCCGGCGCTCGCCATGACCGTCGGGCTGGTCTCCAGACCGAGGGTGATCGCATTGATGACGATCAGGACGACGATGAACGGCTCGAAGCGGGGGTGCTCGATGAGGGCTCGCAGCTTGTCGATCATGGGAATCGCGGCTTTCGTGGGTGGAAGCGTTTGCGTAGCATGGCCGCGAGGTATGACGCTACGGCAGCCTCCTCCCGTGTGCCGCGGGCATCGGGCGGATTAACCCTAACCACCGGTTGACGTGTGGTCATGGCCTGCCCGGCGTGGACGTTTCGGCTCTGTTCCGACACAATCTGGCAACACATCCTTCACCAATGCGGTCGCCCTGGCGGTGCGCCGCGCTTCGCGCACGGGATCGACGGCATGACATCCCACAATTCCAGCCTTTCGACGATCCTGTCGGAGCCGGATGTCGCGCGCCTGATCGCCGAGCCGGGTCCCTGGTGGATCTGGTCGTCCGACGCCTCGAAGCTGCTTCTTGCCAATTTCTCGGGGGCCCGTGCCATGGGGGCGACCGGCGTCGCCATCGCCATGGAGCGCGACTATGCCCCGACCCATGCCTTCGCCGGACAGGTGGCCCGGCTGGCACCTTTGCTTCCGGCTGACGGAACACCGCGCTCCGAGCGGATGCGCATCGCCGGCCGGTTCGGCTCCGAGAGCGTCGTCGCCGAAGCCCGGCGGCTGCGGGCCGGCGATGTCGGGCTGATCGCCCTGCGCCTGCCCGCAATGCGTCGCGGCTCGCCGCGCGCAGCTGCCATCGCCTTCGTCACCGATCTCAGACAGCCGGCCCTGGCCTTCGACGCCACCGGCCACCCGCTCGCGGCGAGCGAAGGCGCCGCTGCGCTCGCCTCGACGGCGCTGCGCGACCTTCTCGGACCTGACACGGACACAGCGCTGGCCGCGATCGCGGCCACGGGGCGGGCAACCATCCCGCTGGTCAACGGACCGATGACACTCATCGCCGTCCCGGCTGCCGACGCCGTGGTGGCGGTCCTCGCGACCCCGTCCGGTACGACCGTCGCACAGGGGCTGCGGCTCGTGGCGCCCCCGGCTGCCGAAGAAGCATCCGCAAAGGCCGCCACGCCCGAAGACGCGGCGCCGGAGTCCGTGACCGGCGCGTCGCCGGCGATGGAACAGGACGCACCCGAACTGGGCGCCACCGAAGACCCGCAAGCCGCAGCCGCTGCCGCCGCCACGTCGGCGGAAGTCGACGCCGCGGCCGCTGAACCGGCCGCCGTGCAGGCCGGGACTGCCCCCGAGCCCCTCCCGTCCGGGACGCCGGCGGGAAGCGAACCCCAGACCGACGCCGATGCAGAGGCGGCCATCGCTCCTCTCGAGGTGCCGCAGCGCTTTTCCTGGCGCCTCGACGCCGACCTGCGATTCCAGGCCATCGTCCCCGAAAGCGTCGCGGCTCCGGCAGAGACGCCTTTCGACGACGCGGTACGACGCTTCGGTCTCGATCCGCAGGGCGCGCTGGCCGATGCAGTCGCGGCGCGGCGACCCTTCAGCGGTGTACCCGCCGTCTGGCCGCTCGGCTCCGGCGGACGCCGCCTCGCGGTCACGCTCGCGGCCTTCCCGACGCTGCGCGACGGCAGCTTCCAGGGCTATGCGGGCTTCGGCCTGATCGTCGAGGAACTCGCAGCTGCAGAGCGGGCGGTTCCGGCCCCGGAAGAAACCGGTCCGGCACAGGCCCAGCCGCCCATCGAGATGGCGGATACCATCACCGAAGCGGACACCCGCCCGGATCAGCCGGTGGAAGCCAGCCGGGACGTTCCGCTCGCTGCGGCAGATGAGGCTCCCGACGACGCCGGCGACACGATCGCCGCCGACACCGCGGGCTCTTCCCGGCAAACCGCGGATGCGGTCCCGGAGGACACGGGTCCAGCGACGGACAGCCCCCCGGTGCAGGCTGCGGACAAGGGTGAGCCGGAACCGGAAGGCCCGCGCGGCCCGGCCGCCGAGACGCGCCCGGTGCTCACCGTTCATACCAATCCACCCAACGTCGTGGCCCT
>Ga0315900_10010689_pt1 | contig 11451 bp, 11 predicted proteins | sample LakEriMetagenome_FD_203521 | JGI IMG/M metagenome (GOLD analysis project Ga0315900, IMG submission 203521) | Freshwater fungal communities from buoy surface, Lake Erie, Ohio, United States - Buoy 12 MA114 | ecosystem: Environmental > Aquatic > Freshwater > Lake > Lake biofilm | place: USA: Lake...
AGATTTGAAATATTACGGAGTAAACTGAAATGAGATTTAAAAAATTAAAAGACGCTTTGAAATGCAATACTCCCAGATCATCTACTAGACCGGGTAAAAAAAAGATGGTAAAAGCTTGTGAAGACGGTCAAGAAAAACTTGTACACTATGGTGCAGAAGGGTATAAACATAACTACTCTAAGCAAGCAAAAAAATCGTTTAGAGCAAGACATTCGTGTGATCAGAAGAAAAGCAAGCTTAGCGCACAATATTGGGCTTGCCGTGATCTATGGGGTAAGTCTAAGAAAATAGGTGAAAAATAATGCTAGATAAAATCAAAGAACTCATAAAAGAACTACAAGAAAAAGGAATACCTGTAATTTTCCTTAGAGACCCAATTACGAAACAGCCAAGCGTTTCTTTGTCTCTTCTTATTGTGGCTTTTGTTTTGAGTATATTTGCGCTCATCAATAAGTTTGCTAAAATAGTAGACGGCGTTGATGTTGAGAATACTTTACAGCTTTTAATTATATGTGCGTCTTTATACTTTGGACGTTCTCTTTCTAAGAAAATGAACGATAAGGGATAATTGTGAATATTAAAATGGGTCTAAATAAACAGATAAAATCAACTGGATCACTTGGTCTTTTTGACATTACGGATGATCTAACCATTCGTATTGCAATTGAAGGAGCAGGAGTCGAAAATTCCATTGCTGTAAGAGGCAGAATTAAATTTAGAGCAACAACAACTAGCGTATAATATGAGCAAAAACGATAAACCCTCACCATTAGATTATACAAATTCCATTACGTCGGCATATAATCACGACGCTAGAGCTTTAAATGTCGTTAATGTAAATAATCTAGTTCCAGTTCGATTTGGAAAGGTGGAGGTTCAGTATATCACTTCTGGAAACGGAGCAGGTCAAGTTGGACGAGCCGACTATTACTCCACAGGAGTTTATCAAGAAACCAGCATTATATGCAGAGGAGACTCCCTTGGGTTTGCTCACAAGACCACAATTAATTTCATAGGTAGAACCCCAGCGTCTTTAGCAGGTAAAGCTATTGTATTGCATGATGATGGTGGAGCGGTTAATGTGTGGTTTAATGTTGACTTTGCGAACTCTCAACCAACAGTTCCGGGAACTTATAGAGCAATTGCCATAAATCTTCTATCAAGTCAAGACTCAGAAACGATAGCTAAAAAAGTGGTACAAGCTTTAGCCATGGACCCTTCATTTCTTGGCGTGTATAGCTTAACTTATGTAATAATTTCAAGCAGTTCTTCTGGGATCAAACCGGATTCATATGATTTTAATACACAATTATTCCTAAAGAACACATCGGGTTCACCCCCTCAAACTTTAAATAATAGGTATTTTTTTATAAATTCAGCAGAAAACGCAAACCAATATTACGTATGGTATAACGTAAATGGTACAGGAACCAATCCTTCTGTATCTGGTAAAACCGGGATAATGGTAGCGATATCAAGCGGTTATTCTGCCAATCAAGTAGCTGCAGCAACCAAAGCTGCTCTGGACACTACAAATAAATTTATAACAAATATAAATGGAGATACATTAGAAGTTTCTAATCAACTAGTTGGACCTTCTGATCCCGCAAAAGAGAACGATACCGGATTTGTAATATTTGTACAGAAATCCGGAGAAGCTAGGCAATTATTGGCATCTGTAGTTATAGCTTACGATGCAGATTGCAATATAGTATCGGCAGAGAGATTATAAAATGTCTTTATATTTTAACCCTATAACTGGTAATTTTGAGAATAGTGCTTGTTGCGACAATCAAGGCGATACTCCCCGAGGTCTTATAGTTGACCAAGTTAGCTCTACTGTGATATACTTAGGTGAGGGATTATTCGGAGCCTTAACATCCGAGGCTAAGTGGAGAATAAGCAAAATCGACTTATCTACTGGAGTACGAATTAAACTAGCATCCGAAGACTTTGATCAAATATGGGACAATAGAACGAGCCTTACCTATGTCTGATTTTAAAATTGTAAAACTATTAGATCCTGCGGTTCAGATCACAACGAACGTCACGCCAAAAGGCGTTTACAGCGCATCGACTACATATGGAGTTGGTGATACAGTTTCATTTGGAAACTCGTCTTATATCGCAATTCAGCCAACGACAGGCAATGCTCCGACTAATACAACCTATTGGCAATTGTTAGCGTCTTCCTCCACTAATAAACTAACAACTACAGCTAGAAACTTAACAGGGTCAACTATTCCAGCAGGTGCAGTAGTTTACTTCTCCGGAGTAAACGGAAATCTCCCAACTCTTGCACTGTCCCAAGCAAACACGGAAATGGGGTCAACTAAGACTATCGGTATTACAGCGGTAGCGATAAACAATAATGCAGATGGTGAGGTAGTTGTATTTGGTCTAGCTGATAGCCTAAACACATCGGCATTTACTGCCGGTTCTGCCTTATGGTTATCTCCTACCGTTCCCGGCGGTATGACCATGACAAAGCCATCAGCACCTAATCACGCGGTGTTTATCGGCTTTTGTACGAGATCTCACCCTACTGACGGCACTATTGAAGTAAAGATTCAAAATGGATTTGAGCTTGAGGAGCTTCATAACGTAGCTATTTCATCCATAGCTAATGGTCAGGTTATTCAGTACGAGTCATCGACTCAACTATGGAAGAACCATACATTAACTAAATCAGATGTCGGGCTTGGGAATGTCCCTAATGTAGACGCGACAAATCCGGCGAATATTGTTCAAACGTCTTCCTACAGATTTGTGACCGACACAGAGAAGGCTATATGGAACGCAAGTGTTGATGAAACATTTGAAACAGTTTCTAAGAATTTAAAATCATATCCTTATGTTCTTAATTATACAGGATCTCAGTTAACTTCTATCGTTTATACACTTCCAGCAGGATCAATTACAAAAACTTTGAACTATGCCGGAACAAAGCTAACATCTATTGTCCTATCTGGCAGTACCCCTCTAGGTATAAATCTGACTAAAACTTTAACTTATTCTGGTTCTACATTAACGGGAGTATCTTATGCTTAGTTTAAATAATCCAATCGACCATGAAGGAAAAACATACGATAAGGCAGTTATAATGCTAGCCATTTCTCCGGTGAATAAGGGGGGAAACTACAGCGCAGCGGTATCCATGACGATCAAGCCGTTTAGGAAGGATGCTTCTGGGAATATTGAGGAACTAGAGGAGCATGATAAGTACGTTATCATCGCAGACATTGACCAAACCATGTTAACCGATTCATCGCTCCAGAGTTCAGTCGCAGGCATCCTACAGTCGCTTCAGTCGTATCTCAACGCGAAGGGGATTTAAATGCCTATCGCGATTGCTCAGACTAGTGGTAACTGGAGTTCCGCTGCAACATGGTTCGATGGATATATTCCTCAAGCTGGGGATTTTGTTTTTGCAAATAACTTCACCGTGACGATTGATCAAGACTTTACCGTTGAACGTATTTCAGTCTCTTCCTACGCCGGAGCTAGAGCTAATCCAAACATGTCCAGCAACTCTAGCCCGAGTGGAACGGCTTCTGCGTCTTCCAACGGGTCCAACGCATGGATTGCCTTCGATGGATCTGTTGCTTCCACTGGTAACGCATGGGTATCGACAGCCGGATCAGGTCCAACTGGATGGGTGGCATATCAGTTTCCATCAACGAGAAGGATGGTTCGCTATTCACTGACCGCATCAATTGATTCCACTAACACGAACCAAAACCCTACTGCTTGGGAATGGCAGGGATCAGATGATGGGATTACGTGGACAACTCTTCAAACAGTTACAGGACAATCCCTTGGTCCTGGGTCTATCTATGACTCTGGAGTCTTAACCCAACCTAACTCTTACCTTCGGTATAGAATCAACATCACTGCAAGTGGTGCAGGTGCAACGCAAACACGAGTTGGAGAACTATCTTTTTTTGAGTATATCAACGGAGCAAGAACAGCCTCCATTGGGGGCAATTTTTTAGCGAGTTCTCCTCGAACGATAAATCTTCAAGCCACTACTCCACTGTTTCATGGAAATAACATTCCAGTTTTAACAGTGAATCACTCTGGGGCATCTCCATTCGTCTTAAACGCAGCGAATACCATTACGGGCAGCTTTTCATCTGGAGTTATTTCTCACATCAACACTGGAGCGTTAACGATCACTTGCCCGAGCATGGGAGGATCAGGATCAAACAGCGGGAACACGTTGATTCGATCAGGGTCAGGAACGCTGAACATTAACTCAGTTTTAAACGGCGCAAGCTCAAACGCGAGTAATGTGACTCTTTCAAATACTGGCACAGGAACAATCAATGTCGTAGGCAATATCGTCTCAGGTTCCGGAGTCAACTCCGCTCAGGTTATCGTATCGACTCAAGGTGATATTAATGTGACTGGAAATGTTTTCGGTGGAACTGGAGCAGGGGTCACAGGCATCTCGCTTTCAGGCGGTACGGTAGTGGTTAACGGAACCGTAACTGGTGGAACTGCTACGGCAATCAACCACTCTTCAACTGTGACGGTGAATGGAAACGTAAACACAATCGGATCAGCGTTTGGGGTTTCCTCAAGCGTTGGGGGCACGACAAATGTTATCGGTAATGCCACGGCAGGTGCAAGTGGGGCTGCGATATACCTGAGCAATAACGCTCACACTCTTAACTTCACTGGGAACATTATTAACAACCTTTCTAGACAAGCTATCGTATCGACGACTCTTAGATTATCTGATTCGCTGCCATCATTCTGGCAAGCGGCGACAGTAACAAATGCAGCGAAGACGTTCTACACTGAAGACACATTCCCCAACTCTCCGGCGGCACTAGACGTAAGAAGCGGAACTACTTACGGACCTGGACTTGCATCGACAGGAACGCTCATCGTACCGTCACCAAGTAACGTAGTCGCAGGTGTTCCTACTGACAACACAGTAGGAACATATTCAACTACTCCGACACTGATCGCGACAGAAATCTTCACAAAGCTCCTATCTAACTCTGACTTCAACACCGCTGGAAGCTTCGGAAAGCTAGTGAAAGATAATCTCGACGCCACAGTATCAAGCAGATCTACTCAGACAAGTGTTGATTCAATCCCTACAAACCCACTTCTTACCACCGACTCACGCCTTAATAACCTCGATGCTACTGTATCTAGTCGACTTGCTTCGGCTTCTTATACCGCTCCAGATAATACTACAATTGGAACTATTAACACTAAGATTGGGACCCCTGTTTCTACAGTATCAAGTGACATCGCTTCAGTTAAGTCAGATACAAATGGATTAAGAACTGATTACACAACGTCAAGAGCAAGTAATCTAGACAACCTAGATGCGACTGTTTCTAGTAGGCTAGCATCAGCGTCCTATGTTGCTCCTGCTAACTCAGACATTGCTGCGATTAAGGCTAAGACTGACAATCTCCCATCTGATCCGGCTAGTGAGACTACCGTTAACACTCGTCTGGCATCATCGTCTTATACCGCCCCAGATAATGCGACTATCGGCACTATTAACACGAAGCTAGGTACTCCTGTCTCATCTGTTTCTAGCGATATTGCAGCGGTTAAATCGGACACCGCAAGCATTGACGGTAAAGTGGATGTAACACTCTCGACTAGAGCTACGCAGACTAGCGTTAACGCAATCCCTACTAATCCGCTACTTACCACAGATTCACGGCTTGATAATCTGGACGCGACTATCTCAAGTCGCCTTGCTTCAGCTTCTTACGTTGCACCAGACAACTCTGGAATCACGGCTATCAAGGCTAAGACAGATAACCTCCCGAGTGATCCAGCAGATAACTCTGACATCCTAGGGGCTATCTCTGCTATCCCATCCGCTCCATCAGCTTCATCCGTCGCCTCTGCAGTACGTACGGAGCTGACTACTGAACTAGGGCGTATTGATGTGGCTACCTCAACAAGACTTGCATCGGCTTCTTATGTTGCGCCTGCAAATTCTGACATTGCCGCAATTAAGGCAAAGACCGATAATCTTCCATCCGATCCGGCGGATAATTCTGACATTCTTAGCGCAATTAGTTCAATTCCATCTGCCCCATCAGCCTCTAGTGTAGCGTCTGCCGTTAGAACAGAACTTACTGTTGAGCTTGATAGAATTGATGTGGACGTATCGAGCAGATTAGCGTCTAGCTCCTACACTGCACCCGATAACTCATCGATCACAGCGATTAAGGCAAAGACTGATAACCTGCCAGCAGATCCGGCAAGCGAAGCCACAGTTAACACAAGGCTTGCAGCAGCAGCGTATACTGCTCCAGATAACACAACTATTAGTACTATTAATACTAAGCTTGGAACTCCAGTATCGTCCGTATCTAGTGACATTGCTGCGGTAAAATCCGATACTAGTAGCATTGATGGCAAGGTCGATGTCACGCTCTCTACTAGGTCAAGTCAATCAAGCGTTGATGCTATTCCAACTAATCCGCTGTTAACAACTGATATAAGGCTCAACAACCTCGACGCTACTATCTCAAGTAGGCTAGCTGCATCGTCTTATGTTGCACCGGACAATTCTGGAATCGCAGCAATTAAAGCGAAAACTGATAACCTTCCAAGTGATCCAGCAGATAATTCTGAGATTCTTGGAGCCATCGCTGCAATCCCAGCAGGAGCTACCCCTGAACAGATTGCTGATGCGGTCAGAACTGAGCTTACTGTTGAACTTGACAGAATCGACGTAGACGTATCTAGTAGGCTTGCTTCTGGCTCATATACTGCACCGGATAATACTTCGATCGCAGCAATCAAAGCGAAAACCGATAACTTACCCGCAGATCCTGCTAGTAATACTAATGTAAACACCAAAACCGAAGAAATAAAACAAAACACAGATTTAATACCTGCGATAATTTAATGGATAAGTATTTGATTTTAGTATAAAATGATATATTATATTTAATAACAAATATAACTAGATACGGGTTCTGGTTATACATAAGGGGAAATGGTATGATGGAAGAGTTTATGAAGCTTTTAGCTAAAAAGGCTAGAGAGCAGAAGGGACCAATGCACGGTCCAAAAATGGATGCTAAAGCTGCTATGGCAAAGGAGCTTTCTGACTCTCTTGGTTCCGACATAATGGACGGAATTAAGGGTATGAAGAAAGTCACTGTTGCCTCCAATTCTGAAGAAGGTCTGAAGGAAGGTCTTGAAAAAGCTGAAGACGTTCTTGAGTCTAAATCAGAAGACGAAAGTGAAGATGAGGTTGAGGAGCGCGATTCTGATATGTCCGAAGATGACATGGAAAAAGATGAGGAGTCAGAGAGTTCCGATTCTATCGAGTCCGAGATTGCCAAACTAGAAAAAGAGCTAGAAGATAAAAAGAAAAAGCTTAAGAGATAAAAATGATTAGCTCAGTAAAGGCTGGTCTAACTACCTCTGCACTCTTGAAATCTATTAAGCGCAGAACACTAGTTCCAGATAATCAAAATACTTTTAGTGACCAAGATTTCATCGATCTAATGAATGAGGAGATGATGATTGGCATTGTTCCCTCTGTTTTACAAACAAAGGAAGAGTATTTTATTTTCAGGCAAATTACCCCTCTTGTTCCAGATAAGTCAAACTATCCTATACCAGAGAGAGCCTTAGCTAATAAATTAAGAGAGATTTGCTTCCGTGATACAGCCAGTACTAACTTTAATAACGAGTATGAGATGACTCAGATCGCTATTGACGATAGATATACGGGGCTATCAAATGGAACAGGATCTAGCGATTTTACTGGATTTAGACGTTTTTATGTAATGGGAAGTGACGTAGTTCTTCATCCGAATGTAGGACCAACCCCTTATGGAGCATTAGCTTTTTATTATTATCTAAGACCGAATACTCTGGTAAAAGATAGTCAGGTTGCTAGTATTGTAGCGATTAATAGAACTAGCGGAGAGATTTCACTATCCAGCATCCCCTCTGGATATACACTGTATTCTGCCGCTTCCAATAATGTGCTACTCACTGGATTTGATTTTGTAAAAGCCAAGTCGCCACATAACATTCTTAGCATTGACGTAACAGCTACTAACATAAACAATACAACTAAAGTCATCACAGTCAATCCAAGTTCTATTCCAAAAGACTTAGAAATTGGAGATTATATGACTCTAGCTGGTCAAACTTGTATTCCAAATATCCCAACCGAACTACACATGGTGCTTGCTCAAAGAGTGGCGCAGCGCGTGTTAGAAGCGATTGGAGATTCTGAAGGATTAAATAACGCCACGGCAAAGGTAGCTGAAATGGAAGGTAAGCTTTCTACAATGTTAGATAACAGAGTCGAAGGCGCTCCACGTAAAGTTGTCAACCGAGCGTTAATGACTGGGGTTGCTAGAAATAGACGGAGATAGTCGTGGCTACTCAAATAGTAAATCTGAAAGCTGCTGGACTTCAAACATATTTTCAAACACTCATGGAAATATCTCCGGGAGCACTTCTTAAGGCAAATAATACGGTAATCAATAGAAGTGGGGTAATTGAACCCCGCCGTGGAATAAAAGCCTATGGCTCTAGCTTTGGAGTATCTTCAGATAGATGCAAACAGTTATTAGAGTACAAGGGTAGAATTATTCGTCATATAGGCAATAAGCTGGCTTACGATGATGGCACTGGAAACTTCACCAACTTTTTAGGAGACTATCTAGAGCCAGCATCTGGTTATCGAATAAAGTCTACAGAAGCAAAAGGAAACTTCTACTTTACTACTAGTGAGGGAGTTAAAAAAATATCAGCACGTTCTCCCGCTGATTTTAATTTAGTAGACGCTATTGAAGACGCTGGAGGACCGAAAGCAATTGCTGGAGTCCTATCTTTAAATGGAGCAAGCGGGTTCCTCTTAAACAACAACACTGTGGCGTATAGAATACTTTGGATCTATACAGATAGAAATCAGAACCTCATATTCGGAGCGCCGTCTGCGTCTATGACGATCAGCAACACATCTGGAGGAACTAGAAACGTACAGGTAAATTTTCAAGTTCCGTATGATGTCAATACTACGGACTACAAATATCGCTTATATCGATCCGAAATGTCGGCATCAGGTACACCGTCAGACGAACTATACCAAGTATACGAAGGAACCGTTACACCCGCTCAGATTACATCTGGAACCATTAGTGTAATAGATTCCCTAGATGAATCTCTTCGCTTAGGAGGAGTTCCCCTTTATACGAACCAATATAGTGGAGAAGGCATTCTTAGCTCTAATGAACCGCCTCCGGCAGCTAAAGATGTAGCTCTCTTTAAGGGGCACATGTTCTATGCTAACACCAGAACAAGACATTCTACTCAATTTACCATACTAGACCTATCCTCTTTTGTCGCAGGAACAAGCACATTTGTAATTGGTACAAGCTCCCCGGCTTCGTCATTTACATATACATTCAATACTACAGAAAATATTGCAACAAGAACAGCAAAATTAGATCCACTAAGCATAGAGAATACAGCAAACTCCTTGGTGCGAGTTATAAACGGTAATAGTGCGGAAATAGTGACTGCGTATTATTTATCAGTTTTGGGTGAAACCCCGGGAAAAATTCTATTACAAAGGAAAACTCTAATAGATAACCCTTTCTACATAGGAACTACTCATGCTGCAATAACTACTTCGTTTAGCCCCGAACTTGGAACTGGAAGTAGCCTTACTACAAAAGTATTAAGTAGTACGGAATCAATTGGAAATAGACTATACTATTCAAAATTTCAAGAAATCGAAGCGGTCCCTCTTTTAAATTACATTGATATTGGCTCGCAGGATCAGGAGATACTAAGAATTATATCTCTAAGAGAATCATTATTTGTATTAAAGGGAGACGGAGTATATCGACTAGCTGGAGACCCCGGAGCAAATCCAGTATGGGACATTGGAGCTTTTGACCTTACCTCTATTATCAAAGCCCCGGACACTGCCGTAACGTTATCTAATAGTTGCTATTACTTTAGCAATCAAGGAATTGTAAAATTAAACGAGTCTACTCTTGAACCAATTTCTGATCCCATTAAAGACAAACTAATTCCATTCCTATCTACGAATCCAAATTCAGTTAGTGCTTCATTTGCGGTTGGATATGAATCAGATAAAGCTCTTTTGGTGTGGACAGTGCTAACTAAAAATGATACTCAATCGACAGTGTGCTATAGATATAGTCTACTAACTCAAGCTTGGACAGAATGGAAAATTCCAAAAACTTGTGTAGTTTTAAATAGCCATGAAGATAAATTGTACTTCGGTTCTGGAGTTGATAATTATATAGAGGCTGAGAGAAAAAATTTCGATAGATTTGATTACGCAGATCGAGAACTACCACTCTCATTTTCATCAGCCGGACTATCTGGAAATGTAATTAAGCCATCTGGATTTTTTCTGATATCGGTAGAGGACGTATTGCTGCAAGAACAATATGTCACTATACACCAATATAATACATTATTAAGACATTTAGATTTAGATAATGGCTTACTTGTTCATGACTTTTATAATGAACTTAAAATGGTTCCCGGTGATAATTTAACATTTAAGATGTCCCAACTCGTCGCCAAGCTCAACATAGCCGACCCAACCACGAACTATAGCGCCATCTGGACAAACCCATCAGCATTTAATGTTATCCAAACTCAGTTTAATCAAATCGTTGTAGCTTTGAATGCTTCATCTGGAGCCATTTTAGCGAACTATGTTTTGTCAGTTGGAACTATTAAGTATGAGGCAATTGTCAACTCTCTTGATAGTATTAGACAAGAGGTAACCCTTAACGCTGTTCCATCTTTTATGGTAGGACCGCTAACACTATATAAAGGAATTAAAACAGAAATAGAGTATGCCCCTCAACATGCTGGAGATCCCGCTAGTTTTAAGCAATACTCTGTGGGAACTTTTATGTTTGAGAGGCGTTCATTTTATACGGCTCAAACTGCTTACAAAAGCGATATAAGCGATAGTTATGAGGAGATATCTTTCCAACCAAATTCCGCAGGAACGTTTGGAACCAACTCCTTTGGGGATAGTTCTCCATTTGGAGGACAGGGGGATCAAGGACAAATACGAACTTATATCCCACTAAAGAAGCAGAGGTGTCGCTTCCTCGGATGCAAGTTTACACACGGAGTGGCATTAGAATCATATCAACTTTACGGACTAGCTTTATCTGTTCGTCAGTATGCTATTCCGGATAGGGATTATAAGTAATGAGACTACAATCAGTCAGAATAAAAGCTAACGACTTTCCAGACGATCAGAGAGAATTTGCAGATGCACTAGGGGGAGCACTTAATCCATTCATCGACAAACTAGTGATCGGATTTAATAAAAACTTCACGGTAGACGATAATCTTCCGTTTGAATTTAGGACGCTAGACACCAAAGTTGATGCTAACGGCATTCCTCAAATAAACTCAGCAATCAAC
>Ga0315900_10010690_pt1 | contig 11451 bp, 12 predicted proteins | sample LakEriMetagenome_FD_203521 | JGI IMG/M metagenome (GOLD analysis project Ga0315900, IMG submission 203521) | Freshwater fungal communities from buoy surface, Lake Erie, Ohio, United States - Buoy 12 MA114 | ecosystem: Environmental > Aquatic > Freshwater > Lake > Lake biofilm | place: USA: Lake...
CTCGGCTCGGCCCTCTGGTACGTGATGCGCGACCGCGGCGGCACTCGCGCCGTCAGGGCCCTCACGCTCCGGATCACGCTGTCGGTCGCGCTGTTCGCGCTCGTGATGCTGGCCCATTTCACCGGCCTGATCACGCTCAACGGTTCGGTGCGCTGACGCGGGTACGCCCCTGCCGGGGCGCGTCGGGCGGCGGGCCTTGCCGCCCCGAGTATCTCGCGGGCTGCGTGTTCCCACCGCTCCCGCGTTCGCGTCCGGGGTAGTCGTCCGGACCGCGAGTCCGCACGATCGCGGGATCGCGCGCCGATCGATCCCGGCGCGGTCCCGCTCCGGACGGCGCGGCTTCGTTACATCGCGTAGACGACGATGAACAGCAGCAGCCAGACGACGTCGACGAAGTGCCAGTACCAGGCCACGCCCTCGAAACCGAAATGCTGGGTCGGCGTGAAGTGCCCTTTCGCGCAGCGCACGGTGATGACGATCAGCATGATCGTGCCGATGGTCACGTGGAACCCGTGGAACCCGGTCAGCATGTAGAACGTCGCGCCGTAGGCGCCCATGTCGAGCTGGAGGTTCAGGTCGCGCCACGCGTGGGTGTACTCGTAGCCCTGCACGAACAGGAAGACGACGCCCAGCGCGATGGTGGCGACCATCCACCGCACCACCGCGGGGCGGTTGTTGGCGATCAGCGCCCAGTGCGCCAGCGTGATGGTGACCCCGGAGGTGAGCAGGAGCAGCGTGTTGAATGCCGGGAGCCCGAACGCCGGGATCGTCTCGAACCGCTCGGTGATGCCGGGCCCGGCCACCGGCCAGGCGGCGTTGAACTCGGGCCACAGCAGCTTGTGGTCGAGGTCGCCCAGCCAGGGTACCGAGATCACGCGCATGTAGAACAGCGCGCCGAAGAAGGCGGCGAAGAACATCACCTCGGAGAAGATGAACCAGCTCATCGACCAGCGGAACGACACGTCCACCCGCTTGCTGTAGAGCCCGCCCTCGCTCTCGCGCACCACCGTGCCGAACCAGCCGAACATCATGTAGAACAGCAGGCACAGTCCGGCGATCAGCACGTACTTGCCCTCGCCCACGTCGTTCATCCACAGCGTGGTGCCCAGCGCCATGAACAGCAGCGCGAACGAGCCGAAGATCGGCCAGGTCGAAGGCTGGGGGATGAAGTAGCTCGGGGCTGTGCTGGCCGTCTGGCTCATGGCGTACTCCGTTGGATCCTGGTGTCGCGGGCGATCGGTTGCGTAGGGTTCGGCGGGCCCGGTCGAGGGTCAGCTGCGTCCGCCGCGGGCGGGCGTGGCCGGCTCGGCGCTGGCCCGGCCTTCGACCTCGAAGAAGGTGAAGGACAGGGTGATGGTGTTGACTTCGGTGGGCAGGCCCGGGTCGACGACGAAGGCGATCGGCATCTGCCGACGCTCGCCCGGCGCCATCTGCTGCTTGTCGAAGCAGAAGCACTCGACCTTCCGGAAGAACTGTCCGGCGAGCATCGGACCATAGCTCGGGATCGCCTGCCCGGTGACCGGGCGGTCCGAGGTGTTGGTGACTTCGTAGATGACCGTCGCCAGTTCGCCCGGGTGCACCTTCACGCTCGACTCCAGCGGGCGGAAGGTCCAGGGAAGGTTGCTGCGCAGGTTCGCGTCGAACTCGACCGTGACGCTGCGCGAGGCATCGACCTGCGTGTTGGCCGGCCGGTGGTCGTCGCGCTTGACGATCCGGTTGATGCCGGTGACCTCGCAGATCTTCTCGTAGAAGGGCACGAGCGCGAAGCCGAACCCGAACATCACGGCCGTGACCACCAGCAGCTTGCGCAGCGTGACCCGGTTGTCCTCGGCGACGCCGGCGGTCGCCTCGGTCGGGGGCGGGCTGTTCGGCGCGCTCATGCTCCGGTCGCCCTCGCCACCTGGACGATGTAGATCGCGAAGATCGCCACGACCACCGCGAGCAGGCCCCACGCCATGCGCAGGGCCCCGCGCCGTTGCTGGCGGCGCAGTTCCTCGAGGGTCGAGGCGGGGACGCTCACGGAAGGATCGCTCGTCCGCGGCCGGCGCTCAGCGCACCACCGGCGGCGTCTCGAACGTGTGGTAGGGCGCCGGGGAAGGCACCGTCCACTCCAGTCCGCGGGCACCCTCCCACGGGCAGTCCGCCGCCTTCGCGCCGCCGCGGATGCACTTGACCACCACGTACAGGAACAGCAGCTGCGTGAGCCCGAAGCCGAACGCCCCGATCGTCGAGATCATGTTGAAGTCGGCGAACTGCAGCGCGTAGTCGGGCACGCGGCGCGGCATCCCGGCAAGCCCGAGGAAGTGCTGCACGAAGAACGTGACGTTGAAGAAGATCACCGACAGCCAGAAGTGCAGCTTGCCCAGCGTCTCGTCGTACATGTGCCCGGTCCACTTGGGCAGCCAGTAGTAGGTGCCCGCGAACAGCGCGAAGAGCGAACCGGCGACCAGCACGTAGTGGAAGTGCGCGACCACGAAGTAGGTGTCGTGCAGCTGGATGTCGATCGGGGTGATGGCCAGGATCAGGCCGGTGAAGCCCCCCATCGTGAACACGAAGATGAAGCCGCAGGCGAACAGCATCGGCGTCTCGAAGGTCATCGAACCGCGCCACATGGTGGCCACCCAGTTGAACACCTTCACGCCCGTGGGCACCGCGATCAGCATGGTCGCGAACATGAAGAACAGCTGCGCCGTCGCGGGCATGCCGACCGTGAACATGTGGTGCGCCCACACGATGAACGACAGGATCGCGATCGACGCGGTCGCATACACCATCGAGGTGTAGCCGAACAGCTGCTTGCGTGCGAAGGCCGGGATGATCTCCGAGACGATCCCGAACGCCGGCAGGATCATGATGTACACCTCGGGGTGCCCGAAGAACCAGAAGATGTGCTGGAACAGCACCGGGTCGCCGCCGCCGGCCGCGTTGAAGAAGTGAGTGTCGAAGTGGCGGTCGGTGAGCACCATCGTGATCGCGCCCGCGAGCACCGGCATCACCGCGATCAGCAGGTAGGCGGTGATCAGCCACGTCCAGGCGAACAGCGGCATCTTCATCAGCGTCATGCCCGGCGCGCGCATGTTGAGGATCGTGGTCACGATGTTGATCGAGCCCATGATCGAAGAGGCGCCGAGGATGTGCAGCGCGAAGATGGCCAGGTCCATGCCCGGGCCCATCTGGATCGACAGCGGCGGATACAGCGTCCAGCCACCCGCCGCGGCGCCGCCGGGAACGAAGAAGGAGATGACCAGCAGGGCGGCTGCGGGCGGCAGGAGCCAGAAGCTCCAGTTGTTCATCCGCGCGAACGCCATGTCCGGGGCGCCGATCTGCAGCGGCAGCATCCAGTTCGCGAAACCCACGAAGGCGGGCATGATCGCGCCGAACACCATGATCACGCCGTGCATCGTGGTGAGCTGGTTGAACACCTCGGGCTCGACCACCTGCATGCCGGGCTGGAACAGTTCGGTGCGCAGCAGCAGCGCGAGCACGCCCCCCACCAGGAACATCACGAAACTGAACCACAGGTACATCGTGCCGATGTCCTTGTGGTTGGTCGTGGTGACCCAGCGCATGATCCCGGTGGGATGCGCGTGGCCGTGGTCGTGTCCGGCGGCGTGGTCGTGGGTGGCCTGCATGGTGCTCTCCTGGGATTGCATGTCTCGGTGCGAGGCGTCGGGGGGCTCAGTTGCCCGTGCGGGCGGACGCGGCAACGGTCTGGGGTACGGGGGCGCCGGCAGCGGCCGAGGGCGCGGGGGCGCCGGCGGTAGTGGCCTTGCGCCGCTCGGCGGCCCAGGCGCGGAAATCCTCGAGCGACTTCACTTCGACGACGATCGGCATGAACCCGTGCTCCTTGCCGCAGAGTTCGGCGCACTGGCCACGGTAGACGCCGACCTTCTCGGCCCGGAACCAGGTGTCGCGCACGAAGCCGGGGATCGCGTCCTGCTTGACGCCCAGCGCAGGCACCCACCAGGCGTGCAGCACGTCGTTGGCGGTGGTGAGGATGCGTACCTTCTTGCCCACCGGCACCACCAGCACGTTGTCGACGTCGAGCAGGTAGTCGGCGTCCTTGGCACGCGCGTTGGTGCGCTCCTCGAGCGTGGTCGACAGCGTCGAGTAGAACGAGATGCCGTCGGCCACCTCGCGCAGGTCGCCTTCGCCGCGCAGGTAGTCGTAACCCCACTTCCACTGGAAGCCCGTGGCCTTGATCGTCAGGTCGGGCGCGGAGGTGTCCTTCATCGCGATCACCGTCTTCGTGGCCGGCCAGGCCATCAGGATCAGGATCAGGAAGGGCACGACGGTCCAGACGATCTCGACCGTGGTGTTCTCGTGGAACTGCGCGGGCTGGTGGCCAACCGACTTCCGGTGCGCGTAGATCGCGTAGAACATCGCCCCGAACACGGCCACGAAGATGATCCCGCAGATCACGAGGATCAGCGTGTTGAGGTCGTAGATGCGCGTGGCGATCTCGGTGACCGGCGGTTGCAGGTTGTACTTCGAGGCCGGCTCGTAGGCCGCGCCCTGGGCAAGGGCGAGCGACGCGGCGAGGGAGGCGGCGATCCCGGCGAGGATGGACGGGGCTCGGCTGCGGGCAGTGCGGTTCATGAAGACTCCGGAAGGCGTGGGCGTCTTGGCCTGTGAACTGGGGAAACGGTTGCCGCTCAGGCGGTCGCCGGGCGCGTCCCGACGAGGGTCTCGCAGCGCAGATGGCGGGCGAGCAGGCGCGCGGCGGCGCTGCGCTCGGCTTCGGTCATGTGTTCGCCGATCGGGTGCAGGCGACCGTGCGAGCGCAGGGCGAGCGCACCCTTGCGCGCGATGCCGGCGGGCAGCACGACCAGCCGGACCCAATCGGCATTGAAACGTTGCACGCTGGTGCGGCCACGTACCGAACGGCGCACCTGCACTTCGCTGCCGGCGATCTCGACGGCCTCGAAATCGCCGTCGCGCTCGGCCAGCCACTGGGCGGCGGTGAGGATGAGCGCGATCTCGACGCCCGCGAACGGCAGCACCCACCAGCCACCGATCACCGCCGCACCCAGCGCGATCGCCGCCACCGGCACGCACATCGCGATCGCGACGCGCTGGCGCATCGCCGGCGAGAGCGAGCGGTTCGGGCGTACCACGACGCTGAGCGAGCCGGGGTCGCGCTCGAACGCGGTGGACGATGTCAGTGCCGCGGTGATCGCGATCGATCCCGCAGCTGCCTCGATGGTAGTGATCTCGAATCTCCCGGCCGTGTCACGGCCCCGACAGGCTCGACGCGGACAGCGACCTGCGGCGGCGCTGTCCTGCGGTGGCCGCGAGCCTCGCCCGCAGCCCGGCTCCGGCAGGGCGCCGGGCCGACGGGCCGGGTAGCACACGGCCTCTTTTATCGGCCCGAAATCTAGCACAGCCCCTGCTGCGGCATCAACCGAACGGGCGCGTCCCGGCCACCGGCGCGCGCGCGGCTGCCGCCGGTGGCCCGAGGGCCGAGACCAGCCCGGCGAAATCGAGCTGCAGGGCGGGGGCCAGCGGGCCGCCGCGCCCGAGGTGGGCGAGCCGCGGCAACGGCATCCAGGCGTCCAGCGTGGCGAGGTTCTCCTCGGCGCGCTCGTAGGCGGGATCGACGGCGCTGGCCACCCAGCCCGCGAGGCGCAAGCCCCGTCGCTCGATCGCCTCCGCGGTGAGGAGCGCGTGGTTGATGCAACCCAGCCGCAACCCGACCACCAGCAGCAGCGGCAGGCCGATCGCGGCCGCCAGTTCGGCGGTGTCCGCGATGCCTCCGGCATCGGACCGCGCGCGCAGCGGCACGCGGAAGCCCCCGACCCCCTCGACGAGCAGCCGATCGCAGCGGGCCGCCACGCGGCCCACTGCCTGCAGGATCGGCTCCGGCTCGATCGCGACCCCCGCCTCGGCCGCGGCCAGGTGCGGCGCGATGGCGGGCTCGAAGCGGTAGCAGTTCGCGTCCGACAGCGGGAGGGGAATGCTGGAGGCCGCGATCGCGGACTCGATGTCCTCCCAGCGCGGCCCATGCGGCCCGGGCTCTGCGCCCGAGGCGATCGGCTTGAGTACGGCGACCCGGGCGCCGTCCCGGGCGAGTATCCGGCCGAGCGCCGCGCAGCCGTAGGTCTTGCCCACGCCGGTGTCGGTACCGGTCACGAACAGCCCCCGCGCCCCGCTCATTTCGTGCCCCGGGCGGAGGGGTCGAAGCGCACGATCGCGCGCCCGTCGGCGCTGCGCCGCGCCTCGGCGCGCCACGCATGCCCGTAGACCACCTCGTAGGTCGCGGGCAGGCGGCCCTCGCGCCGGTAGCGCTCGTAGGCGGCCTCCACCCTCGTCCACGCGTCGCGCCCCATCAGGCCGGGACGGCGGCCCGCGGTCGCATTGCGCGCCCCGATCGCCTTGAGGTCGCGCATGACCGCGCGCAGGTCGGGATAGGTCATCGTGATCCGCTCCATGTCGATCACCGGGTCGGCGAACCCCGCCGCCACGAGCATGTCCCCGATGTCGTGCATGTCGGCGAACCGGCTCACGTGGCTGTAGCCATCGACCGCCGCGAAGGCCTCTCGCAATTCACGCAGCGTGTCGGGCCCGAAGGTGCTGAACATCGCGAGCCCACCGGGACGCAGCACGCGCGCGAATTCCGACAGCGCGCCGGGCAGGTCGTTCACCCACTGCAGCGCCAGGTTCGACCACACGAGGTCGAAGCAACCCGGCCCGAACGGCAGGCGCTGCAGGTCGCCACCCACCGCCCACAGCGGCCGCATGCGCGAGAGCCACGCCCGCAGCGGGCCGCCCGCGCGGGCGCGCGCCTGCTCGAGCATGGGCAGCGCGACGTCCATCGCGATGCGCTGCGCGCGGGGATACCGGCGGGCGAGCATCTCGGCGCCGCGGCCGGTCCCGCAGCCCGCGTCCAGTACCCGGGTCGGATCCAGCCGAACCAGGTCCAGCCGCTCGGCCATGCGATCGCCGACCTCGCGCTGCAGCACCGCCGCCTCGTCATAGCCCGCGGCCGCCTGCGAGAACGAGCGACGCAGGGTCCCGGGGTCGAGGCGATGCGGCTCGGCGGGGCTCTCGGGGCGGCGGGAGGAGGCAGGGGTGGACGGCGGATTCATCGGGGTCGGTTCGAGGCGAGGCCGGCGGCGGGCGGCGGGCGGCGGGCGGCACGGCTGGACATGCCGCGCGCACGTGCGGGGTGCTCGGGCGCCCCGCTGCAGGTACCGCGGGGCGGGCGTCCCGATCGGGAGGGCCACCGGGCGGGCTGGACGGCGAGGTTCAGCCGTCGGCGAGGGAGATGATCGCATCGCGCACGCGATCCGCGTGCGCGAGCGGCGCTGCATGGCCGGCAGCAGGCAGGCGTACGCATCGCGCCGCGGGCAGTTGCATCGCCCATCGCTCCCCGGCCTCGGCGGGTACGACCGCGTCGCCTTCGGCCTGGAGCAGCACGGTCGGCTGGGGCCAGGCTCGCGCGGCGCGGAGGTCGGCCGCGCCCAGCAGCGCGAGCGCGGCGACGAGCGCACCGGGCTCGGCGTCGGCACAGCGCAGGGCACGCAGCCTGCGTGCCATCGCCGCCGGCACCGGCTCGCCCAGCGCCGAGAGCGCGCAGAGGCGTGCGAAGGCAGGCTCCACGCCACCGTGGGCGAGCCGGGAGAACGCCGCGAAGTCGGCCGCCGGCATCGCGCAGGGCCAGTCGGCTGCCGTGACGAATCGCGGCGTCGCGGCCACCAGGACCAGCGCGCCGACCTCGTCCGGATACCTCCGCGCCCACTCGGCGGCGAGCTGCGCGCCCATCGACCAGCCGACCAGGCCGATCGGCGGCTCGCCCGCCTGCTGCCGCAACGCGCCCAGCCAGGCGTCGAACAGCCGCTCGGCGAGGACGGACGCATCGACCGGATCGCCAAACCGCGCGTGGGCGGCAGCCAGCGCCCGACCCGACTCGCCCGTGAACGGGGCCATCGCGCGCGCGGACAGGGACGCGGGCAACGCGCGCAGCAGCGGCTCCCACACGCCCGCGGAGAACCCCCATCCGGGCAGCAGCCACCAGCACCGCGGGCGGGTGCCGTCGTGCCCGCCCGACCGGGCGGCCGCCGCGGTGCCGCGGGTCATCGAGCCGCGGCCAGGCCGGCGCGCTCGGTCGCGACCTCGTGCAAGGCCGTGACCAGCCGATCGATGTCGTCCGGGCCGTGCGCCGCCGAGAGGGAGATTCGCAGGCGCGCGGTGCCGACCGGAACGGTCGGAGGACGGATCGCAGGCACGAGCAACCCGCGGGCGGCGAGCGCCTCGCTCCAGCGCACCGCTTCGACCGACTCGCCGACGATCAGCGGCTGGATGGCGGTGGACGACCCGGCCAGCCGACCGGCAGGCAGGGCCGCAAGGCCCACGCGCAGGCGGGCGATCGATTCCGCGAGCCGCGCGCGCAGGTCCTGTCCCGCCGCGATGCGCTCGAGCGAGGCGGCGAGCGCCACCGCAAGCGCCGGCGGGGAGGCCGTGGTGTACACCGAGGTGCGGGCCTTCTGCACCAGCCAGTCGACCAGTTCGGGCGCACCCGCGACGAAGGCGCCGGCCACGCCGGCTGCCTTGCCCAGGGTGCCCATGTAGATCACCCGCTGCGCGCAGCGGCGAGGGTCCAGCCCCAGTTCCGCGAGGCTGCCCCGCCCATCGCCCAGCACGCCGAAGCCATGGGCGTCGTCGACCATCAACCACGCGTCGTGGCGCTCGGCCAGCCCGAGCAGTTCGCGCAGTGGCGCGAGGTCGCCATCCATGCTGAACACCGCATCGGTGGCGATGAGCCGCCGCCGCGCCGGCGTGCGCTCGAGCGCGCGAGCGAGCGACGAGGCGTCGGCATGCGCGTAGCGCACGAGCCGGGCGCGGGCGAGCAGCGCGCCGTCGTTCAGGCAGGCGTGGTTGAGGCGGTCGGCGAACATCACGTCGCCGCGCCCGAGCAGCGCGCCCGCCACGCCGAGGTTGGCCATGTAGCCGCTCGAGAACAGCAAGGCGGCCGGCAGCCCGCACCATCGGGCGAGCGCTGCCTCCAGTTCGGTGTGCGCAAGCGTGTGCCCGGTCAGCAGGTGGGAGGCACCCGCGCCGACGCCATGGCGCGCCACGCCCTCGACCAGCGCCTGCGCGAGCACGGGATCGGCCGCGAGCCCGAGGTAGTCGTTGCTGCAGAAGGACAGCAGGGGGACGCCGTCGACGACCACCCGCGCGCCCTGCGCCGAGGACAGGGTGCGCCGGTGGCGCAGCAGCCCCGCCGCCTCCAGCGCCCCGAGTTCGCGCGCGAGCCGCGCGAGTTCCGCCGGCCGCTCCTGCGTCGTGGCCATCGCGCGCGACGGGCGTGCGTTCAGGCAGTTCCCTCGCCGTGCAGGCCGAGTCGCTCGAACAGCGCACGATCGCGTTCGGCCTCCGGGTTGCCCGTCGTGAGCAGGCGCTCCCCGTAGAAGATCGAGTTCGCCCCGGCAAGGAAGCACAGCGCCTGCAACTCGTCGGACATCGCCTCGCGCCCCGCGGACAGGCGCACCTTCGCCCGCGGCATGGTGATGCGGGCGGCAGCAATCGTGCGCACGAATTCGAACGGATCGAGGGCCGCCTGGTCCGCCAGCGGCGTGCCCTCCACCCTCACGAGATTGTTGATCGGCACGCTCTCCGGGTAGGGGTCGAGACTCGCCAGCGTCGCGATCAGGCCCGCGCGCTGGCCCCGGCTCTCGCCCATGCCGACGATGCCCCCGCAGCACACCGAGAGCCCGGCCTCGCGTACGCCGGCGAGCGTATCGAGCCTGTCCTGCTGGGTGCGGGTGGTGATGACCTCGCCGTAGAACTCCGGCGCGGTGTCGAGGTTGTGGTTGTAGTAGTCGAGTCCCGCCTCGCGCAACTGCTCGGCCTGCCCCGGGCGAAGCAGCCCGAGCGTGGCACAGGTCTCCATCCCGAGTCCGCGCACCGCGCGCACCATCTCGACCACCCGATCGAGGTCGCGCGGCTTCGGACCCCGCCAGGCCGCGCCCATGCAGAAGCGGGTGGCTCCCGCCTCGCGAGCCGCGCGGGCGGCCTCGAGCACTGCATCGACCGAGAGCAGCGGCTCGTTGTCCACGCCGGTGCCGAAGCGGGCGGACTGGGGACAGTAGCCGCAGTCCTCGGGGCAGCCGCCGGTCTTGATCGACAGCAGCGTCGAGCGTTGCACCGCATTCGGGTCGTGGTGTGCGCGGTGGACCTGCTGCGCACGAAACAGCAGGTCGCCGAACGGCTGCTCGAACAGCGCGAGTACCGACTCGCGGGTCCAGGCGGCACCGCCTTCGGAGGTTTGCGCGCGCAGCGCAGGAGTCTCGACCGTATCCATGGCGGGCTGGCTCGTGATGATGTCGGTGGTCGCGGTACGCCCCTCGACGGGCGCACCGAACGGGCGGGACCCGCGCGCCGCGAGGGCCGCCCGACACGCGGAGTATCGCCGATGTCGGCATCCGGCCGCACCTTCCATCCGCAGTCCTCGCCGGGCAACGGTGGCCCGGGCGCGCTGCGCCGGGCCTCGACGGTCGTCGGACCCGCGCCCCCGGTCGAGACGCCATGCCCCGCGACCTGATCGCGGCGCTCGCCCGGGCCCATCGCGCGCTCGCGCGGCCCCACCCCTGGCGCGGAGCACCCTGCCTGCTGTGCGGCGCAGGACGCACGCCCGGCGGACTCTGCGCGCCCTGCAGGGCGGACCTCGTGCCATGGCCGGCCGATGCCTGCCGGCGCTGCGCCCGCCCACTGGCTGCGCCCGGCGATCGGTGCGGCGACTGCGCGCGCGCGGCACCCGCGCACGGTCCGGTGACTGCGGCGGGCGCGTACGCGTGGCCACTGGCCGCGGTCGTTCGCGCCTTCAAGTTCCGCGGCGACCTGTCGCTCGCCGCGCCGCTCGCCACGCTGGTGGCCGAAGCCGTCGAGACTCCGCCCGCCCGGGCGTTGCTGGTGCCGGTACCCCTGGGGCGCGCACGCGCCGCCGCGCGCGGCTACAACCCGGCAGCCGAACTCGCGCGTCGGCTCTCGCGCGAGTTCGGCCTGCCCTGGGATCCGGACCTGCTGGTGCGCATGCGCGAGACGGCACCACAGTCCTCCCTGCCCCGCTCGAACCGGACGAGCAATGTCGAGGGCGCCTTCGCCGTACGGCGGTCGCTCCCCGGGGCTCGCGTCATCCTCGTCGACGACGTGCTCACCACCGGCGCGACCGCCTCGGCCGCCGCGCGAGCACTGACCGCGGCGGGCGCATCGGACCTGGCCACCTGGGTGGTGGCACGCGCACCACCGCCCGCCTGAGCGGCCCTCGCGCGTCCGGCGCGTCCGGGGTCGCATCGCCGGCACGCGCAACACCCGGCCGAGGCATCCGGGGCGGATGCCGCACGGGTGATCTTCGGGACGCCGGCGTGCCTTCCGGACGCACGGGCATCGTCCCGGTGGCGCGGGCACTTCCCCGAAGGCGTCCGCGCGCGCGGTCCCGGCCCCCACTCGCCA
>Ga0315900_10010692_pt1 | contig 11449 bp, 8 predicted proteins | sample LakEriMetagenome_FD_203521 | JGI IMG/M metagenome (GOLD analysis project Ga0315900, IMG submission 203521) | Freshwater fungal communities from buoy surface, Lake Erie, Ohio, United States - Buoy 12 MA114 | ecosystem: Environmental > Aquatic > Freshwater > Lake > Lake biofilm | place: USA: Lake...
ACCCCTACTACGAGGCCACCCGCGAGCTGGCCCGGCGCATCGGCCGCGTGGGCTTCACCATCATGACCGGCGGCGGGCCTGGGATCATGGAGGCCGCCAACCGCGGTGCACGCGATGTGGGCGCCAAGAGCGTTGGATGCAACATCGTGCTGCCGCACGAGCAGGCCGCCAATCCCTACCTGGATGTCAGCCTCACCTTCGAACGGTTCTTCGTGCGCAAGGTGCTGCTGGTGAAGTACAGCATCTGCTTCGTGGTGATGCCGGGAGGTGCCGGCACGGTGGACGAACTGTTCGAGACCATCACGCTGATCCAGACCGGCAAGGTGAAGGACTTCCCCATCCTGCTCTACGGCAAGGATTACTGGGGGCCGATGCTGCACCAGATCGACCACATGGTGGCCGAAGGCACGATCGGGCGGAAGGAGCTGGAGTTCGTCTTCGTGGCGGACAGTGTGGAGGAGGCCACCACCCTGCTGCAGGACCGGCTCGTGGCCATGTGGCAGGCCGCCAAAAAGCGGAAGGACAACCCGAAGTGGTGGTTCCTGGAGGGCCGGGTTAACGGAAAGGTAGATCAGGCTTAACACCCGTAACCCTGTATTAACACGGGGCCAACGGGCTGGTAATACCGCACCGGGACCTTTGCAGCGCGAAAGGCCGATCACGTCTTCCGCTTATGCGATGTACCGGACCCTGTTCTTTCTTCCTGCCCTTTTCCTGGGCTTTTCCGCCCTTGCCCAGCAAGGCACCATCACTGGCACCATCAAAGCCCCGGAGGCCGGCGTGGTGCAGCCCATGCCTTTCGTGAACGTGGCCTTGAAGGGCACCACGGTGGGGGCCACCACGGACCTCGATGGTCGTTACAGCTTCAAAGCCGAACCCGGTGCATATGTGCTCGTGGTGAGCTTCGTGGGCTACGAGCCCGTGGAACGTCCGGTGACGGTGGAGGCAGGGAAGACCGTGACCGTCGACATCGAGATGCGCACGCAAGGCGTCGACATCAAGGAGTTCGAGGTGGTGGAAAAGGCTGACCGTGAGCGGGAAGCCATCCAATTGATCGAACGCCGGGCCTCCAATGACCTGGTCCAGAGCATGGGCTCCCAGGAGCTCAAGAAGAAAGGGGCCACCGATGTGGCTGAAGGTGTCCAGAAGATCGTTGGACTCACCACCATTGGCGGCAGATACCTCGTGGTACGCGGTCTGAACGACCGCTACAATTCGGCCTACCTGAACGGGCTGCCCCTTCCCTCTCCTGACCCGGACACCAAGGTGCCCCCCCTGGACATCTTCCCCACCGACATCGTGGAGAGCATTTCGGTCACCAAAGGCTTCACGCCGGAACTCTACGGCGATTTTTCGGGCGGCGCAGTGGATATCGTGACCAAGCGGGCCACTGGAAAGCCCACGTTGAAGATCAGCCTTGGCGGTGGCATGAACACGGCCAGCACCTTCAAGGACTTCCGCTCCTACAACGGTGGCTCCACCGATTTCTGGGGCCGTGATGACGGCACCCGGGCCATTCCTCCTGGCGTGCTCGGCCAAGGCACCACGGTGAACAGCGAAACGCTGCCTTTCCCCACGAACTTCTCCCCCACCTTCGGCACGGCATCCCCAGACCTGAACTTCAGCCTTTATGGAGGCACCCGGATCAAGGTCTCCGAGACCATCGGGATCAACCTGACCGCCACGGCCAGTTACCGGAATGAGAACCGCTACCGCGGTGGCCAGGTGAGGATCATCAACACCGAGAACACCCCGCTGATCGACTACACCTCCGAGAGCTGGTCGTTCAACACCCAGGGGTCCGCGCTCGGCGCACTTTCGGTCGACCTCGGCAAACGTCATACGGTAGGCTTCACGGCACTGCTTGTGAACCTGTCCTCCGACGAGCATCGGCTGACCTATGGGGAGCACTTCGATTACGAGGACAACGTGTACGCCCGCCGCTACACCTTCAGGCAGAACGCCCTGCTGACCGGCCAGTTGTCCGGCCGCCATGCGTTCGGCATCCAGGACCGGCTGACCGTGGAGTGGAGCGCCTCATCCAGCAAGGCTTCCGCCCAGGAACCCGACCGTCGCCAGCTGGTCTATCTCTATCAACCCGGCGACAGCGAAGAGGAATACCGCTTCAATGCCATCGACCGGCTGGAGAACCACCGCTGGTACAGCGACCTGAGTGAGACCGAGACCGCTGCGAGGGGAGGACTGACCTACCGTCTCCTTCAGAAGGAGACGGAGGAAGGCTATCTACCGGTGCTCGTCATCCGCACAGGAGGTCAGATGAAGATCAAGTCGCGCAACTTCGGCTATGACATCTTCACCTACAACCTGCAGAACATCAACGCCGCCAACCCGAACGGGCTTGATGTGAACACGCCCGATGCCTACCTGAACAACGGGACCTACACCACGAACCTCTTCTCGATCAACAACGTCACCGGCCCCGAGGCGGACCATGATATCCAGCAGGAGATCCAAGCGGCCTACCTGTCCGGCGAATGGGATGTTGTTCCCGGCAAGGTGAGGCTGATGGGCGGAGCTCGTCTGGAGGTAGGAGACCAACGTATCGTGTATCGCAAGCAATCCGACTCCTTCTTCCAGCCCCGTCGCGTGGCCAGCATCAACTCCACGGACCTGCTGCCCTATGCCGCCGTCAAAGTGGACCTGAACAAGCGGGATGTGCTGCGGGCCAGTGCAAGCCAGACCATCAGCAGGCCGGGGTTCCGTGAGATGGCCCCCTTCGAGTACACGGAGTTCTTCGCAGGGACCAAGAACGTGGGTGACCCCAACCTGCAGAACGGCACGAACTACAATGCGGACGTGCGCTTCGAGCGCTATCCGACGCCCGGTGAACTGCTCGCCGTGGGCGTATTCGGCAAACGCCTGGTCGACCCCATTGAGAAGGTCGCCCTGGCCACGGCCAGCGGTCAGTTGCAATCGTTCCGCAACACGGGTGAGGCCCAGGTGATGGGGGTTGAACTTGAAATGGTCCGCAACCTGGGCCGCACGCTGGGCAAGGACAGCACGATCTGGAACGACCTCAGCGTGGGCATGAACGTGGCCCTGCTCTACAGCCAGCTCACGATCGGCTCGGCCCTGGACAATGGCGATGGAGCGGCCATTGTACTGACCAATGAGGAACGGCCGCTGCAGGGTGCCGCCCCCTATCTGGTCAACGTCGATCTCAGCTACTCGCGGCCCATCAGCTCCTCGGTGAACGGCACCGCCACCATCGCCTACAATGTGTTCGGGCCACGCGTGTTCGCTGCTGGCGCGAACGGACTGGGCGACCAGTATGAGCTCCCGGTGAACACCCTCAACCTCATCCTGCGGACGGATGTCGGGGCGCACTGGCAGATGAACCTGACGTTCCGCAACCTGCTGAACGCGCGTTACCGCATCGAGCAGGAAACGCCGAACGGCACGTCCCTCGTGAACGACTTCCGGGTGGGTACGAGCATCGGCGTGGGCGTATCGTATCTCCTGCGTTGATCCTTCGCCGCAAGCCGGTGATCGAGCACTTGTGTTAACACGTGACGCTCGTTGTTTAACGAAAGCATAATCTGGCTTTCATTCCTGCGTAGATCCATGCCGGGACCTTTGCCCCAGTCAAAGAACCCAAACATCAGAACCACATGAAATTCCCGGTACGCGAGCATTTCACAGCCCTGACCGCTGCGATCGCACTGCTCACCGTGGTGGCCCCGTTGTCCTCCTGCTCCAAGAAGGAAGGCTGCACCGACCCCACTGCGCTCAACTATGACCCCGACGCAGATAAGAACTGCGATGGTTGCTGTGAGTACGCAACCCCCAACTCCGAACCCACCCAGGTCATCAACGGAGAGACCTACTATGTGCTCAACGGCACCATCAGCAGCAGCCGCACCCTGATCGCGAGCCGCAAGTACCTGCTCTCCGGTGGCGTGTTCGTGGCCTCTGGTGCCACGCTCACCATCGAAGCGGGCACCCGCCTCTATGCCGCCGATGATGCGACCACGCCCTTCCTCAGCGTGCTGCGCGGTGGCAAGATCAACGCTGTCGGGACCGCATCGGCACCCATCATCTTCACCACCATCAAGACCGTGACCGGTGGAGCCGACCGGGGCAACTGGGGGGGCATCATCCTGAACGGCTTTGCCAGCCTGAACATCTGTGGCACGCCCGACTGCACCGCTGAGGGCGAAGGTGGAACGGGCACCTACGGCGGCACGAACGATGCGGATGATTCCGGCGTCATGAAGTACGTGCGTGTGGAGTACGCCGGGAAGATCCTGGGTACGGACAACGAGTTGAACGGATTCTCCTTCAACGGTGTGGGGAGCACCACCGTGCTGGAGCATCTCCAGGCCTACAAAGGCAGCGACGACGGCTTCGAGTTCTTTGGCGGGACCGTCAATCTGAAGTGGGCCGTGTCCACCGGCAACAGCGACGACAGCTTCGACTGGACGCACGGCTGGCGCGGAAAAGGCCAGTTCTGGGTGGTACAGCAGGATGCCGTGACCGGCGACAATGGCATGGAGTGCGACAACTGGGAGACGAACTACACCGCCACCCCGTTCAGCGAACCGACCATCAGCAACTTCACCCTGGTCGGTGCGGATGATGGCTCGGCCAACCATGGCATGCGCCTCCGCCATGGCACCAAAGGCAAGCTGTGGAACGGTCTGGTCACCGGTTTCACCCAGGGCATCCGGGTGGGCAGCGAATGCGACGCCTACGTGGCCGATGGCTCACTGGCCGTGAAGAACAGCGCCATCTACAGCAACACCACCAACTTCAACAACGGGGGCGCCATCGAGACCGACCCCACGAACTCCACCTCGGGCCCGGCACTTTCCGGATTCGTGGGAACGGAAGCCGCTGGTGCGACCGACCCATCCACGATCGACTCCTGGTTCACGAGCGTGACCTACAAAGGGGCTGTGCCGGCCGGTGATGATTGGACCGCCGGGTGGACCCTCGGCCTTTAAGACCATAAGCTACTGAGCACGGTACATCGCAAAAACCCGCTCGGTATCCGGAGAACCCCGCCTCGGCGGGGTTCTCCCTTTTCAGGCCCAACCCCGCAGCAGCGCCAGCACGACTCCGTAGCGCGCCGCCTTGCCGATGAACATGAGCGCGGCCACCGGGATGGCCCTAGCCTTGCCCAGGCCCAAGGCGATGGCCAGTGGATCACCGACCACCGGCAGCCAGGCCAGCAAAGCGGCCCAGAAGCCGTAACGGTCCACCCAGGCCTGCATGCGCAGGGCCCTGGCCGGGTCGGTGCGAAACCAGCGGAGGATGCGGTCCAGATCGCCCAGCCTGCCCAGCCCGTAGGAGCTCATGCCCCCGAGCCAGTTCCCCAGACTGGCCACCGTCCAGAGGGCGGCGCCGGACCAGGGCCCCAAGGTCATGGCCGCCAGCACCGCCTCTGAACTGAAGGGCAGCACCGTGGCGGCCAGAAAACTGGCCATGAACAGGCCCCAAAGGCCCCATTCAGACCAGGATGGGTCGAACTCCACGCCCGCAAGATCGTTAACTTGCCGGAAGCAGCCGGAGCAGGCGGGATCGGCACGACTTTGGAGATGCATCCGCCAGTACAACAGGCCATGAAGACGCTGTTCACCCTTTTGCTTGGAAGTTCGGTCATCGGTGCCTTGGCCCAGGAGGCGAACAACAACACCTTGCCCGGCCGACGGGCCACCTTGAGCGGCGGCGTGGAGATCGGCATCCCCATCGGGGCCTTTGCCGACAGTTGGGGCCGGGAGATCGCCGGATTGAGCGCCAACGTCACCCTGCCGATGCGCCTGCTTCCGCTTAGTTGGGGTTTCGACTTCGGCTGGGGGCACATGGGCGGTGAATCGGATGTGGTGGCCGTGGACGAGGAGTACCTGACCACCACCACCGGTGAACTGAGCGTGCGCAGCAACCTCTACAGCTATCATGGCCTGCTGCGCTTCCAGCCCTACCACGGCGCAGTGAGCCCCTACTTCGAGGGGATGCTGGGCCTGCGCCACTTCACCACGCGGTCGGAGATCTCCGTGGAAGGCGTGGACCAACCGGTGCAGGAGCAGCGCCAGCGGAGCGAGTTCGCCGGGAGCTCCGGCTGGGCCGTCGGTCTGATGGTGGCCCCCGCGAGGAACTTCTATGTGGAGGGTCGTGTGGAGCGCCTCACCACTGGGAACGTGACCTTCGTGGACCCCGGCTCCATCAGCATCGCCCCGGACGGCAGTGTGGCCTATGAGACCATCAGCGCGCCCACCCGTATGGTGAACGTGCATCTGGGCATCGGTCTGCGGTTCTGACCCCGTCCAGCCCTGTTGGTAACCTTTGCGTAACCCCGCAGCAGGAAGCCCTTGGAGGCCACCATCTTGCAGTAAACTTGTGCCCCAATAGCGCGCGCCAACCGCGCGGAGAGCACATTGGACGGGAAAAAGCGCATCCAAAGCGCCCTGCTTTCGGTATACCACAAGGACGGGCTTGAGCCCATCGTCCGTGAACTGGACCGGCTGGGGGTGCACCTCTATTCCACCGGGGGAACCCAGACCTTCATTGAGCAGCTCGGGGTGGCCGTTACCCCCGTGGAGGAGCTCACCACCTACCCCAGCATCCTGGGCGGCCGGGTGAAGACCCTGCACCCCAAGGTGTTCGGTGGCATCCTGGGCCGTCGCGACCTTGCCTCGGACGTGGCCCAATTGGAGGAGTACGCCATCCCGCCCATCGACCTGGTGATCGTGGACCTCTACCCCTTCGAGGCCACGGTGGCGGCAGGCGGCACGGAGGCCGAGATCATCGAGAAGATCGACATCGGCGGCATCAGCCTGATCCGCGCCGGTGCGAAGAACCACGCCGACGTGGTGATCGTACCCAGCATGACCCAATACGGCGAGCTGCTGCGGCTGCTGAAGGAGCAGGACGGCCATACGACCCTGGCACAGCGCAAGGCCTTCGCCGCAGCCGCGTTCGGCGTGAGCAGCCACTACGATGGGGCCATCTACACCTGGTTCAGTGGCGGCCAGGGCGACCTGCGATTGAGCGCCGGCCCCACCACCGTGCTGCGCTATGGCGAGAACCCCCATCAGAACGGCGCCTTCCATGGTGACCTGGGGGGCATGTTCGAACAGCTCAACGGCAAGGAGCTCAGCTACAACAACCTGCTGGACCTGGACGCGGCCGTGGATCTGATCGACGACCTCGCCACCCTGTCCGGGGTGCCCTTCGCGATCCTGAAGCACAATAATGCCTGCGGCGCAGCCGTGCGACCCACCGTGAAGGAGGCCTGGGATGCCGCGCTGGCCGGCGACCCGGTGAGCGCCTTCGGCGGGGTGCTGATCACCACCGCCCGCATCGACAAGACCACCGCCGAGGCCATCGACACCATCTTCTTCGAGATCATCGCCGCGCCCGACTTCGATGCCGACGCGCTGGACGTGCTCATGCGCAAGAAGAACCGGATGATCCTGAAGCGGAAGCAGGCGACCCGTCCGAACGTGAAAGTGCGCACTGCGCTGAACGGCGTGCTCACCGAGGATGCGGACACCGTGGTGCCGAGCGCATCCTCCATGAAGCCTGCCACCACCAAGGCCCCCAGCGTACAGGAGTTGGCCGACATGGTCTTCGCCACGATGCTGGTGAAGCACACGAAGAGCAACGCCATCGTGCTGGCCAAGGGGAACCAGCTACTGGCCAGCGGCACCGGCCAGACCAGCCGCGTGGATGCCCTGGAGCAGGCCATCGCCAAGGCCGGCAAGTTCAACTTCGACCTGCATGGCGCCGTGATGGCCAGCGACGCCTTCTTCCCCTTCCCGGACTGCGTGGAGATCGCGCACAAGGCGGGCATCACCGCGGTGGTGCACCCCGGTGGCAGCATCCGCGACCAGGATAGCATTGACTACTGCAACGCACACGGCATGGCCATGTGCATCACCGGCACCCGCCACTTCAAACACTGACCCGCACGGACCGATGAGCTGGTTCAACTTCTTCACCCAGGAGATCGCGATCGACCTCGGCACGGCCAACACGCTGATCATCCACAACGACAAGGTCGTGGTGGACGAGCCCAGCATCGTGGCCGTGGACCGCACCACCGGCAAGGTGATCGCCGTGGGCCGCCAGGCACAGCAGATGCATGGCAAGACCCACGAGAACATCAAGACGATCCGCCCCCTGCGTGACGGGGTGATCGCGGATTTCAAGGCCGCCGAGGACATGATCAAGGGGATGATCCGCATGATCAAGCCCGGCCGCCAGCTCTTCACCCCCAACCTGCGGATGGTGATCTGCATCCCCAGCGGCATCACCGAGGTGGAGAAGCGCGCCGTGAAGGACAGCAGTGAGCACGCCGGCGCCAAGGAGGTCTACCTCATCCACGAACCCATGGCCGCCGCCATCGGCATCGGCATCGACGTGGAGGAGCCCATGGGCAACATGATCATCGACATCGGCGGGGGTACCAGCGAGATCGCCGTGATCGCCCTGGGCGGCATCGTGTGTGACAAGAACATCCGCGTGGCCGGTGACGAGTTCACCAGCGACATCGAGGAGTACATGCGCCGCCAGCACAACATCCTGGTGGGTGAGCGCACCGCCGAGCAGATCAAGATCGAGGTGGGCGCGGCGATGACCGAACTGGACAGCCCGCCGCCCGACTATGCCGTGCGCGGCCGCGACCTCATGACGGGCATCCCCAAGGAGATCACGGTGACCTACAGCGAGATCGCCCAGGCGCTGGACAAGAGCATCAGCAAGATCGAGGAGGCCATCCTGAGCGCCTTGGAGGCCACCCCGCCCGAACTGAGCGCCGACATCTACAAGACGGGCATCTACCTGGCCGGCGGCGGCGCCTTGCTCCGAGGCCTCGACAAACGGATCAGCATCAAGACCAAACTGCCCGTGCACGTGGCGGACGACCCCCTGCGGGCCGTGGCGCGCGGCACCGGCATCGCCCTGAAGAACATCGACCGCTTCCAGTTCCTCATGAGGGAGTAGGAGCGCGACATGTCTCGCCACTACACCGCATTCCGGAACAGGTGACGTCTGCACGCCGATGCGCGATCTCTTCCGCTTCCTCCACCGCATCCGGAACACCCTGCTGTTCCTGGGGCTGATGGTCGTCTCGCTGCTGCAGCTCGCCAATGGCAACGCCCATCACCGCGCCCAGGCCATCAGCTCCAGCCATGCACTGGTGGGCACCATCTTCTCGTGGCGGTCGGCCATCACCGACTATGCCAACCTGAAGGAGGTGAACCGCCGACTGGCCCGGGAGAACGCCGAGTGGCGCAACCGCCACAGTTCTTCGTATGCACCCGTGGAGGACCTCTTCGTGCGCATCAACGACACCATCCGCCGTCAGCAGTACAGCGTGCTCTCGGCGCGTGTGGTGAACAGCACCTGGCACAAGCAGAAGAACTTCATCACCCTGGACAAGGGCGCCACCTCAGGCCTGCACGATGACATGGCCGTGATCGGCAGTGATGGCATCGTGGGGGTGATACGCGATGTGAGCCCCCACTTCGCCTCGGTGATCAGTGTGCTGAGCCCCGATGTGAAGACCAGCGTGCAGGTGCGGCGCACCGGGCAGTACGGCCTGTTGTACTGGGACACCAACGACCCCACCACCGCCTCCGTCATCGACATCCCCAAGCATGCCCGCGTGGCGGTGGGCGATACCGTGGAGACCAGCGGTGCCGAAGGCCTGTACCCGCCGGGTGTCCGTGTGGGCGTGGTGATCGACGTGGCGGAACCGCCGGGCCGGCAGGACCTGGCGATCACCATCCAACTGGCGCAGGACATGACCCGGGGCGGCTATGTGTACGTGGTGAACAACCTGCAACGGGCCGAAAAGGACTCGCTGGAACAAGCGCACGACACGCCATGATCGGGACCGTCCTGCTCAACCTCGTGCGCTTCCTGCTGCTCCTGCTCCTGCAGGTGGTGGTGCTGGACCACCTGGATGTGGCCAACGGCTACATGGTGCCTTACATCTACGTGCTCTTCCTGCTGATGCTGCCCTTCGAGCTGCCCGAGTGGTCCACCCTGCTGATCGGATGGGCCACCGGGCTGGTGATGGACCTCTTCAGCAGCACGCCGGGCATGCACATGAGCGCCTGCACGGTGTTGATGTTCGGCCGCATCCACCTGCTGCGCCTGCTGGCCCCGCGTGAAGGCTATGAGTACGGCATGCGCCCCACCGTGCCCCGCATGGGACTCACCTGGTTCATCACCTACGCCGGCACCCTGATCCTCGTGCATCACCTCTGGCTCTTCACCGTCGAGGTGTTCCGCTTCGACCGGTTCCTGTCCACCCTGCTCAGGGCGGTGCTCAGCGGCGCGTTCACCCTGGCCCTGGTGCTGCTGGTGCAGTTCCTCACCTCCCGACCGGAGCGGGGCCGCTCATGAACTTCGAGTCGCGCAAATACGTCCTGATCGCCTCGGTGCTGTTCATCGCCGTGGTGTTCATCATCCGCCTGTTCTGGATCCAGGTGGTGGACGACAAATGGAAGGCCACGGCGGCCAACATGGCCGAGCGCAAGATCACCGACTACCCCGCGCGTGGCTTCATTTACGACCGCAAGGAGCGGCTGCTGGTGGCCAACACACCCGTCTACGACCTGATGGCCGTTCCACGCGAGGTGGAGCCCTTTGACACCGCGGCCTTTGCCGCCCTGGTGGGCGTGCCCGAGCAGGACCTGCGCCAGCGCCTCAAGGAGGCGGCCGCCTATTCGCGCTACAAGCCCAGCATCATCGAAAAGCAGATCCCCGCAGACCAGTTCGCGGCGATCAGCGTGCACCTCCACAAATACCCGGGCTTCTACGGACAGAGCCGCACCCTGCGCACCTATCCGCCCCACACGGCCGCCCACCTGCTCGGCTACCTCAGCGAAGTGGATGCCCGCAAGGTGGAGCAGGACCCCTACTACAAGGCCGGCGACGTGATCGGCGTGGGTGGCCTGGAGCAATACTACGAGCCTGTGCTCCGCGGCCGGCGCGGTGTGCGCTACGTACTGGTGGACGTCCACAACAACATCAAGGGCTCCTTCAAGGAGGGCATCTACGACACCCTGGCCGTTGAAGGCAAGGACCTGTACACCGGCATCGACCTGGACCTGCAGCGTCTCGGCGAGCAGCTGATGGTGAACAAGAAGGGCAGCATCGTGGCCCTGGACCCCCGCACCGGCGAAGTGCTGTGCCTGGTGAGCAGCCCCACCTACGACCCCGAACTGCTGGTGGGCCGGGTTCGCAACACCAACTACGGCATCCTGCAGCGCGACCCCATCAAACCCCTCTTCGACCGGGCGCTACAGGCCCAGTACCCTCCAGGCTCCATCTTCAAGATCGTGCAGTCCCTGATCGCGCTGGACGAAGGGGTGATCACGCCCAACAGCGGGTTCCCGTGCAACAAGAGCCTGGTGGGCTGCCACAACCACCCTTACGCGGGCACCATCGAACAGGCCATCCAATACTCCTGCAA
>Ga0315900_10010693_pt1 | contig 11447 bp, 20 predicted proteins | sample LakEriMetagenome_FD_203521 | JGI IMG/M metagenome (GOLD analysis project Ga0315900, IMG submission 203521) | Freshwater fungal communities from buoy surface, Lake Erie, Ohio, United States - Buoy 12 MA114 | ecosystem: Environmental > Aquatic > Freshwater > Lake > Lake biofilm | place: USA: Lake...
GGCAAGGGCAAGCGCCCGCGCGTGCTGTATCGCGTCGCGGACATCGAGGCTTACGAGCAGCGTCACCAGAAGGGAGGCGCATGATTCCCGGCCAGCACTACAACCACGACCCGCGGCACTTCCGTTTCGAGCGGCAGCTTCGCGACTTCCGCAACATGCAGGATTGCGAACCGCACCGCGGCGACCGCTTCGTCGTCGTCGCCAGCATCGCGATCGCTGTGCTGCTGCTGTTCATCTGAGACAACATCATGGCCCGACACAAAAATGTCGATTGGAACTTACCTGGCCCGAATGTCGAAACATGGGAACAGGCGCAAGTCGCCGTGCTCATGGACATCCGCGACGAACTGAAAGCGCTGAACGCGACGCTTGCCTGCTACCGCGTCCGCAGAATGTGCGACGACATCAACAGAATCGAGCGACGCATCGCCAAGAACATGCCGCTCAGAAAACCGAAGAAAGGATAATCATGGCAAAAATCACTATCACGATCGAGGACTTGGCGAACGGCAACGTCAGCGTCAAGGCCGAGCCGAATTTCGAGACCATGATGAAGATGGACGTCTCCGGCCACGGCCTCACCAGCGCGCACGGCTACGCGATCCTGGCGCTCAATTCGATCCGCAACGAGTCGAAGAATAAAGACCCGCGGAATCGCATCCTGGTCCCGAGCGTCCGGAGGCATTAAATGAACGAAGAACTGGAATTTATCGCGGAATGGCGCCACCGCAGCGCAAGACTGCGGCGCCAACAACAGCAATCCCCCACCGCCTGACCACACACCCCGGGAGCCCACAACCATGAACGCACCCAGCACCCCCATCACCATCGACACCCCGATCCACACCGTCATCGACAACGGCGACCGCCTCGCCGGCTTCATCCGTGCCGGCAACACCACACGCGCGATCCTGCTGCCGCCCAAAGCCGCCCGCCATCACCCCTCGGCCGCCTGGAACAAAAGCCGTGATCGCGTCACCGGTGCGCTGAGCTTTCACGACGGCCAGGCCAACACCAAAGCCATGGCCGAGGCCGGCAGCGCGATCGCGCAGCTCGCCCTTGAGCGCGGCCTCTACATCCCCGCGCGTGACGAGCTCGACGTGATTTACCGCGCCTTCAAGCCGGGCTCTGACGACAACTGGGGCTATCGCTCCGGCGACAACCCCAGCAGCGTCCCGCCTGGTTATCCGCACGAGCCGAAAAAACCCGCTCAGTGCGCACTCGGAGAACACCGCGCCGGCGGCGCCGAGGCGATCCCCGAGGAATGGGTGTGGAGCTCCACACAGTACGCCGGCCTCGGCGCTTCTGCCTGGTGCCAGGACTTCAGGGGCGGCACCCAGGACATCTACCCCGAGTACTGCGAGCTCGCCGTCGTCCTCGTCCGCAGCGTAATCCTTCGCTGATTCGATCCTTCAATCATTCACAGGAGATTCTGAGCATGGCCACAAAGAAAAAACCCGTCCGCAAGCCCACGCGGAGCGCGAAATCCGCGCCCAAAAAATCCACACGAGCCCCGCGCAAAACCCCCGCTCCGAAATACTTGCACATCGGCGAGCGCAGCGCCGCTGAGGGCGGCGTCTTCATGGGCATCGCCCGCGGCGAGAAGGGCCAGCCCGACTGCTACCTCTACCGCGGCCGCTATGCCGACAAGGCCATGACCCACACCGACGCCCTCAAATTCGCCGCCACATGCCGCGACGGGAAGCACAGCGACTGGGAACTGCCCAACCGCACCACCGGCGCCCTGCTTTACGCCAACGGCCGCGAGGACATGCGCAGCGGGTGGCGCGTGTCTAAACAAAAACGAGTGCGATGCTGCGGGGCGCTGTCTCTACACCACCCCACCCTCCGGCGAGCGCGAGGGGCTGCTGCGGGCGGCGGCCAAGTGGGAGGCTTTATGCCATCGTTTTCGCGGATCGTTCGGAACTGATGTTTCGGTCGCCATTAACGAAATTGAGGCCACCCATGAATGACCAAGAGATAGAGGCGATCTTTAAAAAGTTTTTCCCCAAAACGAAATTCAGCAAAGGGTTTTTAAATTTTGGCGCGGCAATGTTTGACGCTGGACGCGCCGAGGCCGAGCGCGTCGAGCCGCATGTGATGGTGCCGGTGGAGCCGACACTCGAAATACTCACAACGATGGCCTACTTACTTAGGGTTGTCCCGCACGGAGAAGATGCGTCTGAGTGGCTGCCAACGCTACACCGTCAATATGTCGCCGCAATCCGCGCCGCGCAGGAGGGTAAATCGTGAATGTGGTCAGGGCTATCTTCCGGTGCAAAAACTGCGACTGGAAAACTCAGGATTACAGGCATGGACAGCGCCGCGCAAAAAGCCACGCGCAAACTATGGGGCACGAAGTTTCCGGCGAGGTCACTCGGTTCTACGAGTTCAAGCCATTAACCGCGAGGCAGGCATCGCCACGCCGCCGCGCCGCGCAGGAGGGGAAGAAATGACCTACCGCATCGCCATGATGTTCGACGCCGCCCGCGGCTGGACCGTGACCGGCTGCTATGAAGGAAAAGGTCCGGTCCCGATGGTCCGCACCTACCGGGACGGCAGCAAGGAACTGATCCTCAGCTATCATCTCGGGACTTACCCGGTCGGCACTCCGATCGACCCGCTGCGGATGCTCACCGCATGGCAGCGCCGCCCGATCCGCAAGCGCCGGATCGCCGAGAGCCGCGCCGCGCGATCTGCGACCAGTGTGCGACCAGCGACTTTTGAACCATTCCAGGTTCCGGTCTAAGTAGTGGTCGGAGCGGCGGGATTTGAACCCACGACCCCCAGACCCCCAGTCTGGCGCAGCGCTATCATGCGACGATTCTGATTGTCAACAAATGGGATTTATATAGATGACTCCCGCTTCTGAATTTTCTTCTTGCGGCGGGCGCGTTTTTTCGCCAGCTTGCTTTTCGGCTTCGGTCGATATGCCAGCACGACATCGACAATCGCGTCCAAGGCTTTCGGAATTTTCATGCGATCAGTTCCTTGTAGGTAATGCGCTTGTGCGCCGTGGCGACAATCAGACTGTCCAACCGGGCAAGCGTCGGGATTTTGACGTTGCCATCGTTCAGCCTGAATGCGAACTCGTTGACGTAGCGGTTAAGATGCTTCGGGCTGGCATGATGATAAACGCCATGCAGACCGCGCTTCATCACAGCCCAAACGCTCTCTATGCCGTTCGTTGTCACGTTTCCGCGCACGTATTCGCCCGCGCTGTGGTTAACCGTTTCGTTCTTGAAGAACAAGCCGTTCAGGCCGTGATAGGTCGCAGCGTCGTCAGTGTGAAGAGTAGACCCGGCTTCAATGTTCGTGTGAATGGCGCGATGCAGGGTTGCGGTATTAACGTCCTCGATATGCATAGCGATAGTGCGCCCGCCACGCTCACGCATTCCGAGGACGGCCTCTTTTCCCACGGCACCACGCCCACGATTAAGCCGTTTGTTGACGTGCTTGTTGGCTTCCTTGCCGCCGATATAGGTTTCATCGATTTCGACGATTCCGGACAGTGCCTCGATCTGCTTGCCGCATGCTTCACGCAGACGTTGCAGGACGAACCACGCCGACTTCTGGGTGATGCTAAGTTCCTTGCTCAATTGCATGCTGCTGATGCCCTTGCGGGCCGTGAGCAGCAGATACATGGCGTGCAGCCACTTGTGCAGCGGTACGTGCGAGCGCTCGAAGATCGTGCCGGTGCGAACGGTGAAATCTTCCTTGCACTGGTTGCAGCGGTAATAGCCGCCGGCCCGCGCCGTGATGCGGTCGCCGAGCCCGCAAACCGGACAGCGGCAGCCGTTTGGCCAGAGGCGGGATTCCAGGTATGTCCGTGCGGTTTCCTGATCTGGAAACATGCGGAACAGTTCGGCGGTACTGATCGTGATTTTGTCATTCATTGCGGGCTTCCAGTTTTTTCGATGTCGGCGATTGCGTTGGCAGCGACGGTGCGAGCGAAAGTGCAAAACGCTGATGGCGGAAGGTTGCTGTCAGCAATACGCTTGAATTCTTGCAACAGCGTCATTTCTTGATTAACGGCAGCGGCGCGTTCAATTTCGATGGTGGCCGATAGAGTTGCAATGGTTTCTTCTCCCATCTTGCACTTCTCCTGCGCAACATAAAGGTGATAGCGCATTTCCTCCAGCACTGATTTTGCGAATTTCCTCAGTATTTGAGTTTGCAAATCCGCAGTGGTTTTTATAAGTGACTCTACCTGCTGCGCTGTAACGTCGCTCGCTGGATAGGATTCTGTTTCGTTCATTTATTCATCTCCCGAAGAACGCTTCCGCCAAGGCCGCGCTTCTTCAGAAATTCAACCGATTCGCGGATCAGCGGGTTTTTGTTGTCCGAATGCGCTATAGCGTATGACATGCGACGCACGAGACTAGCTAAATCCTGAATCAGCAATTCGTTGCTACCTCGGATTTCGCGCAGTACCTCGATGGTTTCGGCCGCTCGATATGCGAGATGGCATTCATTCCCTCCTGCCATATCACGCAGACGGACGGTCAAATCGGGTTCTTCAAATTCATTCATGGCAGTTCCTTTCCGCATGAAGCGCATTTTCCGCTAGCGGCTTCTTCCTCGTAAGGATCGTTGTCGCATTGACAATAGGGACCATTATCCGTTTCGTCGCCGATGACTGGATAGAGTTCTCGCAGCGCGGCTTTTAAATCCTCATTCGCGTTTGGATGATTGCATTCAGGACACTTCGGCCAGTCTTTTGGATACACAACTGAGCAATACCAGCATGATGTGTTGTTAATCATGCGATGCATTCCTTTCCTTGGTAGCACTCAATAACCTTCCCAAATCGCAAGGAAGGTTTGTTTTTAGCGCAAGTCCAGCCCCATTTGGTTTCGACCGCATAAACCGGCTCGCCAATTTGATGCGCGAAATTGTGAGCCATGATTACGGCATCCGATTTGCACAGATCGTTATTGATTGAACCCCACTCGATATTCATTATTTGCCCCAGAAAAAATGTTGTTCAAACGTCGGGCATTCTTTGATGATTACTTGATACTGGCAGGGGCCAACACGCACCCATGAGGCAGTGCTGCCAGATGTGTTTACTTTGTTGTGAACTTCGCAAAATGTTTTTGCTTCGGTTTTTGTCGCGTACTTCATATTTGCCCCCAAGTGGTTAACGTGCAAGCGAATAATGCGCTATTTGTGCGAGGGAGTCAAGTATTATTTTATGAGGGAAATATGCCTTATAAATCAGTAGGGAGTAAACTATATAAATCCCCAACAAATGCAGGCGTCGTCTAGGGTTTTTGTCACCAGCGGCAACGGTGACACATGCCAGACCACGCTTCGCCTGCGACCAGTCTGCGACCAGCGGACCTACGGCCCGGTCAGGTCTGGCGAGACCCCCGCACCCCCGGCCTGCATTTGCGCGCGTTCACGAGCCGGTCGGTCTGGTATCTCTACTACCGCCTCAATGACGGCAGGGAGCGCCGCCCGAAGCTAGGCGATGCCCGGTCTCTGACGCTACCCCAGGCCCGCGAGATCGCGCGCCAGGCGCTCGCTGCCGTAGCCATTGGCCCAAGACCCTCGCCCGCCCCGCCAGCCGCAGCCAGCGCCCGCTGCCGCACCAACTGTGGCCGATCTGTGGTCGAAATACTGGCAGGCATAAGCGCTGCCCCGGAAGAAGCCCCGCAGCCGGTCGAACGACCTGACCTTCTGGACCCTGCACATCCAGACCAAGATCGGCGCGCCGCCGGTCGCCGACGTCACCCGCGCCAACATCTCGGCCCTGCCTTTCCTATGCTGCGGCCTTCGCCGCGTCCTTGACCTTGCTGCCGTAGCTGCTGCCGAACCAGAAATCCATGATCTTGATCTGCGCCGCGGTCATGACGCCGAGCACCATGCCGAACTCGGTCCGAAGATTCTCGGCGACCGTGACAGCGCCGGTCAGGAATACCCACAGGCAGGCGAAGTATCCGACCGTGTAGATCACTGACAGCGTGATCTGCGGCGTCATGTTGACCTTCGCCAGATCGCGCGCACTCTTGCGATCGTCGACCTCGATCTCGTAGACGTTGATGTCGAGTTCGCGCATGCGAATCTTGAAATCGTTGTCGAGTTTCCGCAGTTCGATCAGCTTGTCCGGAGATGCGGACAGCACGGCCTCGGCGACTTCCTGCTCGCTGGCGTCAGGCTTCCCGAGCCAGGATTCGGCGATGAACTTCGTCGCGGCCCCTGCCATCGGTCCGCCGAGCGCGGTACCGAGAACCGGCGCGACGTTCTTGACCAGCGACTTCCAGTCGAATCCGCTCATTGCCACACCCCCGTTCGCATCTGCTCGGACAGCCTGGCCGCGCGCTGCGGCGTCTGCTGCGCCCACTTCGACTGCAACATCGCCGCCGCAGCCGCCTCGTATTCCCCGCGCTCGATCATGCCAAGCGTGTTCCTGAATCCGAGCAGCCCCTCGACGCCCATCTGAAAAGCCATGTTCGCCAGCACCCCCTGCCGCGCCTCGTCCAGCCGGCCAAACCACGGCAAGCGAGTCCGCAGCGCGGTCGTGAACCGCGCGATGTCATTGCCGAGCAGGTATGCCGCTTCGTCTTTCGTCAGCCCGCCGCCCTTGCGCTTGTCGATCAGCCGCCCGATGCCGATGGTCCAGAACCCGAGATGGTCCTGATAGGCGTGCAGGACTTCGCCCTCGTCGCGGCGTAGCTGATTGGTCAGGTTTTCGATCAGGCTCATTTTCGCTGTTGCAGCAGTAGGTTGACGATCTGCTGATGCCCGCCGTCGATCTTCGCAGCGAGCCGCTGTTCGCTGCCCTCGATCTTGCCGTGCAGGGCAATGATGCTCTGCCGCGTTCGCTCCTCGTGATCCTCGAAGCGTTCCAGCGGCGTGTAGTCCTCCGGGAGTTTCTGATTGATTGCCGTCACTTGACTCTCCACCTTGGTCAGCTTCGAGTTGATGCTGGCGATTTCCTCGTCGTGTTTCTTGACGATCCTGCCGAGCATCCATTTGACAGCAGCGAACGCCCCGGTTCCGATTGCGCCAAGAATCGCGCCGCCCCATTTCCACAATGCCGCTGCTGCCGCCGCATCATCTGCCCCCGCCGCCATCGTCAAACCCCCGTTTTTTGTTGTTCATTACGAAATCGCACCGATGCCGCCGCGCCACGAAAGCTGCACAAACAGCAAACCCTCTGCGCGCCAGCGTTTCACGATGTCGAGGTCGCGCCACCAGAACGCCGGATCATCCAGCGTGATCGGTTTCCAGCCGATATAGCCGTGGATGCCGTAGCCGCCGATCTTGATGTTGTAGGTGAAGAACGGAAGCCAGCCCACAACAGGCGTCATGCGCTCGACAGCGGTGACCGGAATGAACTTGTTGTTGTAGCCATACCAGGGCCGGATCAGCGTCCACACAGCACGACGCCAGCGGAGATCGAACCAGCGGCCATCAGCAGGCCAGGGATGCGCGCGGCGGTCGAGGTCGTTCACAGCAGATCCGCCTGCGTGAACAGCGCGTCAAGTTCGGCCTCGGTCATATCAAGGCCAGCGGCAACCTGCGCGACCAGCGGCCAGTCGCGGCGCACTTCGGTGGCGTATTCCCACTCAATTTGCGCCGCGCCGCCGATCTGCGCGATGGCAGCGTCGATTGCCGACAGCTTGCCGGCAGCGTGAAGCGCGAGGCGAGCCTGCCGCATCGTGACAGCGCGAACAGGCTGCACGGGATTCAGGAACGCCTGAACATCAGCGTGATCTTCTGGCAGTTCTTCTTCCGCAATACCTGGCTGTGGCTGGCGAAACACACCAATGACTTTCCCGTTCTGTCGTTGAATAAACATGGTTAGGCTCCGTAAATCAAATCATCAACCCACCCAAGCGTCGCAATGCGCGTGAATGAACCGGTGGCAGTAAACGTCCGCCTGCGAATTTGTGCGCTGGTATTGGTTTTAACGGCGGCTTGGGCGTAAACATCACCAGTAGAAGTGTTGAACGCCGCAGCAGTGGCTAAGGGCGCGGCAGTTGCGCTAGGGGCTTCATCGTTAACGTCCAACGAAGATAGGTAAACAGCGCCGACATTACCAACGCCATCGCCATCAGCGGCTACGTTCATCAGCGCAGCCACCTTGATGCCAGTTGGAACAGAAAGCGTCGTGGTTACGGCAGCAGTCGTTGAGTTCGTGATGTTCACGTCCAGAACCGTAGCCTTCCGCAAAAACTCCGCCCTGTTCTGAACGAACGGAACAATCACGCCAGATTCACGCATGATGCTGCCGATGCGCCACAGGTGAGCGTATGCCGAGCCACCTGGTTCAGCCTGCAGCCAGCCGAGAACGGTTGCGGCTACAGCGGACGGGGCGAAGTAAATGTCCGGGTCCACGCCGTTGGCCTTCGTTACCAGCCAGCCGTGGTAGCTGGTATTGGCAAGGGCAGCGCCAGAATACCTGCCGCCGTTTCCGGTGCCCGGTGCCCAGTTCGCATCGAGCCGCTTTGTCGTCGGTGAGGGCAGATTCATCACCACCGCTGATGTGGTGTCCACCGCTTTCCCGGCGGCAACATCGACATCGTTCGTGGCGTCGGTGACGTTGTTGCTGAGAGTCAACCCCCGTTTAACACCCGGGCTCAGCGTTGCCGCGATCAATGCTGAAACCGCTGCGGCGCTTGCTGCCTCATTTCCGGTCGGTGTAGTGGCAGGAAGAACCGGCTTGCTGGTGAACGTCTTGACATCGGCGATGGTTTCGTTTCCGGTCAAGCCAACAGCGCCAAGCGTAGCGCGCGCAGCCGCAGCGTTCGCGTCGTTCAGCACGGACTGCATGAACGGCGTGACTGCGCTCGGATCGAATTTCGCTGCCGTCACAGTGCCATCCGCAGGCACGCCGATCGACATCACGCTCGCATAAACGACATCGACGACATCGACGCCGACTGGAATTGCAGCGTCGAACGTGATCGTTACGCCTAAAACTCCATATGTCAGCTTTGCCTGGTAGACGCCGTCGAAATAAATCTGCGTGTTGTTTTCGCTGCCAGGTGCAGACGACAACGTCAGCGAGGTTGTGACGCCAGCCGTGAAATCAGCGCCAGCCTCGAACGTATCGACATTCCAGTTCCCCGATGCGGCGACGGTGGCAATGTCTGCCGGGTTGTAATTTACCAGAGCATTTGCATCCTGATTCCAGCCGACGAGATGCAGACCCTCGGGAACCGGCAGCGTCGTATCGGCGTCAGTAGAACTAACTGACTCAGGCAAGCGCATTGACCGATTGATCTCGTCCTGCTGCTGCTGGTCGACCATCATCAGATGATCGAACACGTCCTCGTGAATCTCGGGATGATAAGCGCCTTGGTTCCGGATGTCCGCGGTCTGCGTCAGCGGTCTCACACGCCGGATTGTGATCGGCCACGTATCTTCGAGGTATCCGCTGCCGTCGATCCAGTCGAAAGCGCCATTGACCAGCACAACGTTCCCGCCTGCGAAAGCGCCAACGCCGCTGACGGAGTAGTGCGTCGGATAGGTCAGCGTCGTCTCGACGCCAGTAGCGGGATTGCGGACAGTGACGCGCAGGTCAGTCGCCGCGAAGATTTTAAACCCATACGGGTAGGTGGCCGTGCTGCCCGAGCCTACCGCGTCGTTTCGGTTGCTGGTGCCTATCGTCATGCCGGTCTCCTGCGCGGATTATAGCAACGCCGATGCGAAACGCACATCAGCGGTTGCAGGTTTATACGTCATCTTCTGTCATTCCTTCGGCGGTCCGACCAGCAGAACAGCCGGATTCGCCGTGTCGCCTTCCCACAGCGCGGCAGCGCCCTCTATCGCGCGACGGACCTGGCCTGCCGGATAGTGGAGAAGGATGCCCGCCGCCTCGTTCAAGTAGCGCAGGAACGCGCCGTCGACATCGCCCTGCTCGACCTGCTTCGCCAGCTTGGTCAGCGACGAGAAGAACCGAGCGCCTGCCGGACCCTCGTAGCCGCCGAAGCCCGCCATCGCGCTCCCGATCTCGCGCAGGCCGACCAGCACGCCGACCATGTAGGACAGATTCTCGCGGACGACCTTTTCCAGCAGTTCGTCCTCGTCGTCGCTGCCGCCCTTGATCGCCTCCTTCATCAGCGCGCCGAGCGTTGCCGGGATCGTGTAGAGCAGCAGGTAGTCGACAGCCATCCTGCCGATCGACGCCGGATCGCGGAAGTTCGTGCGCTTCGTCGCCTCGACCGTGTTGTTCCAAGTCACGTTGAAATACGAGTAAAAGTTCGTCCACAGCTTGAGCAGCGGACCGCCGCGCTGGATACCGGAAAGGTCTTTGATCTGACCGCCGCCCTGCGCGTCGAGCACGGCCTGATCCGCCAGTGCGATCGCTGTGGCCTCGTCGTAATTTTCGGCCATCGCTTTCTCGTAAGCGCCGATCCAGGTCGGGATGTCTGCGACCTGCTGACCCTTGTAGATCATCCAGAAAAACGAGTCGGCGATCGCGAGCCGGACGTTCTTGTCAGTCACCATCGACGTCGCCTCGTCGATCCAGCCGGACAGCTTGCCGGAGTTCAGGCCGATGCGGTTCCTGATCTCGTTGATCTCGCGCATCTGAGTATTTGACCGCAGCCGCATCATGTCGGACTTCTCGGCGATCCATGCAGCCGTGTTTTCCATGCTGGCCGCATCGCGCATCCAGCGAGACAGGCCGCGGCCCACCCACTTCACGCCGATCCGCGCCATCGACTGCGTCAGGCCGAACGGCTGCAACATCGCCGTCGAGATGTTCCAGCCCATGAACGCGATCGTCGTTCCGGTCCGGACGTGATTGATCGCTCGCTCGAAGAACGCTCCTGCGCCGATGTCGCCTGCCGCGATGTCCTGCATCGCGTCCTTGATCTGCTCGTAGACGACCTCGCCATAGGTCTCGTAAATCGTGTCCTGGACCTCCTTGTTGCCAAGGATTCTGCCGGCGTCGACCAGCATCTCGTGGTGCGACAGGTCATGCACTACCTGCTGCGTATGCTCGAAGATCACGCCGAAGTCGAGGCGGATCGGAAGGCGAACGCCCTCGACGCGCGCCTGCGTGTGGCCGCGCTTGGTAGTCGAACGAGCGAACGCGCCGCGCGTCATCTGCTCGGCGATCTCCTTGACCTTGTTGCCGCCAGCCTTCGCGCTCTGCCGATCGTCGTATTTCAGCGGGAAGTATCCGCCCTTGAACTGGCCGAACCTGGTGTCGACCGGCATCGCCCCGACCTTCTCCGGAGCAATGCCGTTGACGCGCTCCTCCTTCGCCTTGATCTGCGGCCAGTAGGAATCGACGAAGTCCCACACGGACTGCACGAACTGCCAGTCGCGCTCGTCCAGCGTGTCGAGGATCGACTGGACCTGCGCCTCGCTCCACCCGTAGCCGTCCATGACCTTCTGCCTGCTGTCGGCATTACCCCAATTCAGGGCGACCATCAGCCTCGCCATCTTGGTCATACTTGCGTCGATCGCCGGGACGTGCGTCT
>Ga0315900_10010694_pt1 | contig 11445 bp, 9 predicted proteins | sample LakEriMetagenome_FD_203521 | JGI IMG/M metagenome (GOLD analysis project Ga0315900, IMG submission 203521) | Freshwater fungal communities from buoy surface, Lake Erie, Ohio, United States - Buoy 12 MA114 | ecosystem: Environmental > Aquatic > Freshwater > Lake > Lake biofilm | place: USA: Lake...
ACAGCACTGCACCAGGTCTCTCTGGAATGTTTACGAACTCAGAGAGATAACGCGCAAACCCCAAAGAGACAGCACTGGCTGCCACAACCAAAGCAACAGCCATTGCCCACCCAGTAGTAAAGGCAACCCATTCAGGAAACACTTGACGGGCAAATTCATGTTCTGATCCCGCCCTGGGAAACATAGAGGTGAGTTCCATATAACTCAGTGCAGTGAAAGCGCATACAACGGCAGACACAATCATGGACATCCACACCAATGCGCCTGCACGTTGTGTTGCTGGACCAATCAGAATGTAAATGCCAGCGCCAATAATGACGCCAATGCCACTTGCTGTGACGTGATGAAGACCGAGAACACGAGTGAAGTGTTCTCCATGAAGAACCTCACGGGTTGAGGAGGTTCCACGTTTCGTCATCAAGAATTCCCGTCCTCATCAGATTGTTGTCTGTTTGAAATTCAAACACCGCGCGTGCCATTTCTGGTCCGAAATAGATGTCAACGTTACGTACATACTTCAGTTGTTGAAGCTTGACCAGTGCCTGTTGCACTAATGCACCTTGATGACATTTCTCAAGAGGAAGGGTGGTCTTTTCAAAAAATCCTTCGCACTTGGTGTCGAAAGATTTTAATACTTCACTTTCATCAAAAACACATTTTGTCTCTTTGACGTATTTTGGCTGTGAATTTGTAGGCCAGAGAATGCATGCGACATCTTGGGGAGGAATGAGATCGATGGTGGCTAATCCCACGTTGGGGACAAAACAGCTCGATGCATAACGCGTGAGAGGAAGCTCGCGTAAGCAAATTGCAGTATCCACCCATTTGTTGTTTGCAAAGCGATAGAGACGTGTCTGGCGACAGCCTTCTTCTTCACAATTCCATGAATCTCGATCGGTATCACCGACAGCCCATGTAGCAGTGCATTTTTCTGCCTTAACTTTTTCGCCATAACTGCGCGAAATTGCTTGGGTATCACAGGGGATTTCTTTCTCACCAGACGCCGGTACCAGAAGCTCCTGTGCGGCTATCGAGGAAGTTGTTGGAGCATTCTCGTTAGAGGAGGGAAGTGAAGACGACGTGGAACAGCTCGTCGCACACACCATGAACGCACACAGCATCGCGAGTGCGGATTTGTAATGAGAGCGGCCTCTGCGGACCTGGGCTGTGTGAGACGTCATAGAGGTGAATGTGAGGTTACAAGAAGTTGTACAGAGGTTGACAGGCCCCTCTGTCAATGCCCCAACTTTTAGAGTTCATCTTTTGTTCTTCATAGAGACAAGTGCGGGACACGTGCTGTTTTCTTCGCCATCGTACGTTGCACTTGCACATTGCGCAGTCCGCGCATTGACAAATGAAAGGAACCATCTCCTCATGTTGGTACACAATCGTCGCAGTATGAAAAAGCGACTCTCCCAATTACTGGTTGCTGTATTGGCAGTTCCTGTAATTGCAACTTCAGTCCCCTCGGGTGCAAGTGCTGCAAAGCTCAATGACACTTGTAAGCGCAAAGACCTCTTTGAAGTGGAAAAAGTAGGTAACACCTTCATTCGCTGCATGGTGAAGCCAGGCTCATCGTTGCATGCAAAGAAGCCGAAGAGAGCTGAGTTCACATGGCAAAGGACCACCAAGAAGCAGTTCGACTACAGCCGCACCAAGACCAACACTGCAATCCGTATTGACGGATCTAGCACCGTGTATCCGCTGATGGCAGTTGCGGCGAAGTACTTTGAAGCAACCACCTCTGGTCAGACAGACATCTCCATTGGTATCTCTGGTACTGGTGGCGGCATGACGAAGTTCTGCAACAACGAAATCGATATGGCGAATGCATCTCGTGCAATGAGTTCCACTGAGAAGGCAGCATGTGCAGCCAAGGGAATCACCTACACAGAGGTACTTGTGGCAAATGACGGCTTGGCCGTTGTGGTGAACCCAAAGAACCCACTCACTTGCATCACCATGGATCAGTTGAAGAACATGTGGAAGCCCGCATCAGGGACTTCCGGTGTTGGTTCAGCAACCAACTGGGGCGACGTGATTCCAGGAAACACCTTGGGTGCATTGAAGCTTTTCGGAGCAGGATCTGACTCAGGTACGTTCGACTCGTTCAACACTTTCGTACACGGTCGATCCACCACATCACGCACCGACTACCAAGCAACCGAGAATGACAACGTAACCGTGAAGGGTGTTGCAGGAAGCAATGCTGGAATTGGTTACTACGGCTTGTCGTATGCAGTAGAAAATGCAAAGACCAACAAGGCACTTGAAATTGACAAGGGTGCAGGTTGTGTGAAGCCAACTGCCGCAAACGTGCAGAACGGCACCTACGCAATGGCACGCCCCTTGTACACCTACATCAAGAACTCATCTGCAACTTCGATTCCTGCAATCAAGAAGTTCATGGAGTTCTACTTGGACAACTCAAAGATCATCGGTGATGATGCGCTGTTCGTGCCATTAACACGAGCACAGCGTGGCACAGCCGTTGCTGCTGTGAGATCAATTAAGTAAATCAAATCGCATGATTGTGGTGTTGGGCTCGTCAGAGCCCAACACCACATCTGCACTTGTGCAACTAGAGCCCCACATGTCTTTTTCAACTTCTCAAGAGTCAATAGAGCGTCTTGACAACCTTCTCCCTTCCGGAGCACAACAGCGACGTCGCGCCTATGAGCGTGTTGTGCGAATGGTGTTAATGGCCACGTCATTTACCACCGTCATCGTGTTATTTGCTGTCGCGGGATCACTTATCCCACCCACGATTGATTTCTTTCAAGAGGTTTCATTTGGTGAGTTCTTTGGAACCACCGAGTGGTATCCCTTATTCGAGCCACCTGCGTATGGCATCTGGGCTCTGTTGTCCGCAACGTTTCTTGTGATGTCCATTGCAATCTTTGTTGCTGTTCCTGGCGGCTTGGCAGCAGCATTCTTTCTCAACCAGTACGCATCAGATCGCGTGCGTCGGTATCTCAAACCCACACTTGAAATTCTTGCGGGAATGCCCACTGTGGTGTTTGGTTTCTTTGCGGTCAACTTCGTGTCACCAAATCTTGTGCAGAGATTCTGGCCATTCGGTGAAGTGAATTTCTATAACGCTCTCAGTGCCGGCCTTGTTGTGGGAATCATGATTTTGCCCATGATGACCACCCTTGCCGAAGATGCAATGAATGCCATTCCTAAAGCACTTATTGAAGGTGCGTATGCGCTGGGGCCCACGAAGCGTGAAGTGTGCACGGGCGTTATCTTTCCCTCTGCGTTGTCGGGAATCATTGCCAGCATCGTGATTTCTTTGTCGCGAGCAATTGGTGAGACAACAATTGTGTTGCTTGCAGCTGGTGCATCTGCGAAGTTCACATTGAACCCTGGCGAATCTGTACAAACCCTTGCTTCTTTCATTGGATTTGCCGGAATTGGTGATCAGGAGACAGATTCCACTGGGTATCGCACAATCTTTGCTGTCGGAACTTTTCTTTTCATCATTACTTTCGTATTGAACATCATCAGTATTCGAGTAGTGCGTCGTTTTCGTGAGGTTTACGAATGAGTATCATCTTGGATCCAAGTGTTTCCTTAACTTCTACAGTTGACGGAAAGCGTCGTCGCAAGGACGTCTTGTTTCTTGCGATGCTGTGGTTTGGAATTCTTCTTGCAGTAGTCACTCTGGTAGTACTTCTCATCGACACATTCCTGACAGGGCGCAGTCGACTGAACTGGGAGTTTCTCTCCGGGCATACATCACCTTTTGCTGAAGATGCAGGCGTGCAGTCGGCGATCTTTGGTTCTTTGTGGGTAGTGCTTCCTGCAGGTGTGACTTCCTTATTGATCTCGATTGGCACCGCTGCCTATTTGGAAGAGTTCACGAAGCCAGAGTCAAAGGTGCAGGCATTTATTAACTTGACGATTCAAACTCTTGCGGGAGTTCCCAGCATTGTGTTTGGAATTCTTGGTCTTGCCTTCGTAGCGCGAGGACCACTGGGGTGGGGTTTCACAGTGGGTACCGCATCTGTGGTGCTCACCATGATGATTTTGCCAGTGATGATTGTGGCCTCACGCGAGGCCATCAGAGCCGTACCGAGTAGCTATAGAGAAGGTGCGTTTGCCCTTGGCTGTACTCGCTGGCAATGCGTGCGCCAGCAAGTACTACCGGCGGCTGTGCCTGGCATTGCCACCGGAAGCATTTTGGGAGTCTCGCGCGCCTTGGGCGAATCAGCACCTCTGATCATGTTAGGTGCGTTGGCTTATGTGAGCAGTAATCCCACAGGTTTCGGTGATTACTACACCGTGTTGCCCTTATCTATTTACAAGTACGCAACTGAAGCAGACTCTGAGTTTCAGTATGCAGCAGCAGGAGCAATTCTGGTGCTGCTCGCAATGCTCTTGGTGTTGAATTTCACCGCAATCGTTATCCGAGATAGAAGCAGAAAGTCACTGTGAACATGAATGAAACAACTATTCCCTCCGCGCAATCTTTGGTTGCATCGTCGTTGTCAAAGGGCGACGGCAATGTTCCTGGAGTAAATTCAGGACGCGCAGCACAGATTGTGATGGAAGCACGAGATCTGTCGGTGTATTACGGAGACTTCCTCGCTGTACGTCAAGCAACATTCTCCATTGCACGCAATGAAATCACCGCATTCATTGGTCCATCTGGTTGTGGCAAATCCACAATCTTGCGAAGCCTTAATCGAATGAACGATCTCATTCACTCGGCTCGCGTGGTGGGAACCGTGCTGTATCGAGGAATCGATTTGTATGGTCCGTTGGCAGATCCTGGCGAAGTGCGTCGTCGTATCGGGATGGTGTTTCAAAAGCCGAACCCATTTCCAAAATCCATTTACGACAATGTTGCCTTTGGTCCTCGAGTGAATGACAACTTCAGCAAGTCTGAGTTAGATGGCGTGGTGGAAGATTCATTGCGTAAAGCTGCTCTGTGGGACGAAGTAAAAGATCGTCTGAAGGCTTCTGCTTTTTCTCTCTCTGGTGGTCAGCAGCAGCGTTTGTGTATCGCACGTGCCTTGGCTGTGAACCCAGATGTGTTGCTGATGGATGAGCCGTGTTCGGCGCTTGACCCCATTGCAACCGGGCGTATTGAAGAGTTGATGAAAGAAATCAAGTCGGAGTACCCGATTGTGATTGTGACTCACAACATGCAGCAGGCTGCACGTGTGAGCGACATGACTGCATTCTTTAGTGTGGAGTCCACCGGTGACACCAACAGGCCCACAGGCATGTTGGTGGAATATGACCGCACGGTCGACATGTTCTCTCATCCACATGATGAGCGCACACTCAGCTACGTCAGCGGTCGCATGGGCTAGGCCGCTTGGCCAAAGATTTCCTTCGGGTTATCTATACAGACTTCAGAAATTCATCGATGTGATGGGCGTGTTGTTGTAATCCCTGTCGCCATGTGGAAAACCATTCAGCAGGAATGTCTTCTGCAATAGTGCCTAGATACCCAAGGACCGCCTCGGGTATTCCTTCAACTTTGGGTGCAAGTTCGTTGTACAACACAAAGTCACTACATCCTTGGTGTGGGGTGTGTGCCATATCGATGCGGCGTGACTGTTGCGCCACGGTGTCGGTGCGGGATTGAAGAATGTTCCACGCAGGATCAGCATCTGTAGACGGCGGGGTAGTGGTGTCTGCTTGCCCGACAAGCAGCAACGTGGGTCGCGCGAGCGATGCAAAGAACTCTTCAGACATAGTCCTGGTGTAGCCCTGCGCTGCCACTGTGGCACGCACGCGTTCATCGGGGGTGTGCTCGTGCAAGTACGACGTTGTCGCAAGTGCAGAGAGGCCTCCATAGCTGTGTCCACCCACAAAGACTCTCTGTGCATCTACAGAGCCCGCTAGCCAGTCTGTCAATGGTGTGTGGTGACCGAGCGCTGCATCAATACAAAGGCGTAGATCACCTTGTCGTTGGCGCTCGTTTGTGGGGTCATCCACATTGTTTCCCAAAAACCAATCAAAGAGTCCGTCGCCAGGGTGATCTGGTGAGAGCACGATGTAGCCACGTGAAGCGAGAGCTTCACATAACAGGCTGTAGTTGTGTCGTGTACCAGTGCGACCATGTGACCACACGATGAGTGGGTGTGAGTCCGGACTTATAGGTGAGTTCTCATGAGCACTTGCAGATGTGAATCGCACACCGGGGATGAGTTCGTATTCGGTAACGGTGCCCGAATCTGTGGATGCGGGATACCAAATGTCAATGCCAAGCAGTCGTTCACTTCGCGCGGAATCAACAGTGAGTGTGGAGACGTGACCCACCCGATGGGTGAGTGCCTCTAGTGGTGGTGCAGATGTGAGTGTCATAGCAAGTCTGAAGTGCTGATCATTGAGTGAAATGTATCAGCGACTGTGTAGCGCTACGACACTTTCAATCTCAACGTCTTTGTCGTTCTCTTGTTCTTCTCTGTGACCGTTACAGCTACTCGGCAAGTGCCAGTCGACGTTGCTTGCACTCGAGTTCTGGCTACTCGACACACACTTGGTGTTCGAGAAACCATTGATACTTTTGCACCACGCGGAACAGTCATCTGTAGTCGCCTCAAGATGGTGGCTTGGTTGACTGAAATCACCAAATTGGCATTGTCATCACTACCAGCATTTGCTCTCACTTCTGGAATGGTCGTGGTCGGAGTGTTTTGCGGGAGTGCAATACACGAAGTTGATCGTGTATTGGGAGCATGAGTCCCACTTGGACAAGAAATTTGAGCTGATGACCCCTGAACTGGAACAAAATGATTCACTGCCGCATCAAGACATGTGATGGCGCTTGTATCTGGTTGATACGTCCCTGGCTCACACATAAAGGCAGAAGTTGCACCTTGTGCCGGTACAAATCGTCCAGGGGGAGCCGGGGTCTGAAAGCTGCGTCCTGGTGCGTCAACAAAATGCCCTGGAGACGCCGATAGACAAAACATGGAGGCGGAATTCGGTTGATATGTTCCCACCGGGCAACTTATAGGGGCCGTGGCGCCGTACAAGTTTTGAAATGACCCAGAACTTGTAGCCGTGCACGGTACGAAACTTGTTGAAGAGTAGGTGCCGGGTGGACATTTAGATCTGAAGACAACATTGGTGGCAGTGGCAGTTGCGACTGGGCCGCCATTTGCACTTTTGTATGCAATAGACACGGTGTAAGTACCGTCTGGCATTCGTGCAGTTGCATTTGTTGCACCAGCTATTGATGTCGAAACTGCACTTGCCCATGAGTTACTCACAATTGCTGAATCAGGCTCCAGGGGATCGAAAGACACATTCAATGATTGTCTATCTGACACTGTTATAGAACGTGTTGCACCGCCATTGTCACTCGTTGCAAGGGTTATTCGGATTGAGCCCGAAAGTACTGTGTCTGGGAATGTTCCTGTAACAGTGAAACTTGATGGGGTTAAGTCAACTTGTGATCCATTGATTGGTGATAACAGCGTAGGAGTTGTTGTTGTCGGGGGCATCTGGTGTGACACTTTCATGACAACTCCCGTAAAAATGTCATTTTCTCCAGTGATTCCAGTGACGATGCTTGTTGAACTAGTCAACTTGGCAATGTCATAAAAAACTGTGTTATCACTTGCTGCGTTGAGAATAACGCCCGCTGAACCATATGAAGCATCAAGTTGTCCATTGACATCAAGCTTGGCAACGGCTGAAAATTGTTGACTTCCAGACTGATTCACTGATCCACCACCGGTCACCAGGAAGTTGTTTCCTGAGAGAACCATGGAAAATGCAGCAGAGTAAGCGACCGTACTTGGGTCACGAAGTAAAAAAAACGAATAGCCGGTGGAATTGAATGATGTATCAAAGGACCCGTTGGGATTCAATTTGATGACCATACTTCGCTCGGGTGACGAGCTTGACTCGGCACCCAGTAAAACCACTTGTCCTGCATCGTTTACTTCAACATCTGATATCCAATCAATTGCATCTGGATCTGTTCTATTCCAGGTCCGTCGGCCAGTTGAATTAAATGATGGATCGGGTGAACCATTTGCTAGTAGCCGCATCACCATTACATGTTCATTGCTATTTATGGTGGTTGTGCTTTTCAGGTAGATGGTGTTGTTTGGGCCAGGGTAAATCCCAGTTCCCCATCCTTCTCCTTCATTATTCGTCGGTTGAATTCCTCCAAGGAAACCATTCGAATCGGTGAAAGATGTATCTAATGTTCCATTCGGCAAGTAACGGTATATCCATGGCAAAGTGAAGTTGTTCTCGCGTCTGTCAACTCCAAGCAAAATGTTTCCACTTGGTTGGACGACCAGAGTGGAGGACCAAAGATCACCGTTATTTTGATCCGACGTTACGACGCGACCACCAGTTCCGAATGTATTGTCGGCTGACCCGTCAGTATTGGTTCTCCAAAGCAATATCTCCTCTTGGTTGTTGTTCTCCGAGATGCCCACGACAACGATTTTCCCATCCGACTGCACGACGATGTCGCTCAGCCAAAGATTTTCCTCGTCATTAATGGGGGCAAGCAATGCATATCCGCCTAAGCCGAAGTCTTCGTCTAATTCTCCTGCGCTAGTGAGTTTGAAAATGACTCCTCGCCGCATACCTGATTCACTCATACCTGAGGCAAGAACAATGATGGAGGTGTCTGATTGAGGGATTGCCTTATAGGCCTCAATGGACCATTGCACAAAGTAGAACCGTACGTCTGGTGTTTGAAACGAATGGTTAATAGTTCCAGACGACGTGAATAAGGTGACAAAGAATCGATTGGTTGTTACGTTTCTGCCGACAATGAGCACATTTCCTGCACTATTGACAGTCATGCCACTCGTTCTCACTGCATCCACAGATGGACTCCACAAGCAGGTGGTGCAATTTACTTGTGATGGAACAGTGCCAGTGGGTGTGAATGTCGTGTATCCACTTATGTTGTTGACATTGACTGGGAAGACAAGATTTCCGTTTTGCAATTGTTGAATTGTGGGCACGGGCATTGCCTCAACGTGTGGTTCCAGTTGTGTGAGCGCAAACCCATCCGATGAGAATGATGGGTCGGGTACTCCGGCTGCGTCGAATTTCGCCATTGCGTAATGGTGAGGTCCAGTGAACAATGTCCCAGCAGTACCGGCAAGGTAAAAACTGCCGTCTCCTTGCGGAAGAATTGCACTCATGTGCACCTGAGACTTATCCGCGAAGTCCACCTTCACTAGACCATTGCCATTTCCATCTGGCCCATCAAAAGTGAAGTCAAGATATCCGCTTGGACCCAGTTTTATCAGGGTTATCTGCATGTTTCCGTCCGCACCAAACGATGATCCCACAGCAATGAGCGAGCCATCACCAAGAATTTGTATGTCTAAGAGCACAGATGAGTTCGCATTACTCCCCGTCCACGGAATCACTTCGCGACTACCGTCACGTGCCCAATCAAATCTAAATTGACCATTTCTTGTCAGAGAGACAAAAGTAAAGGTGTTGTACCCATTTAGTGTGGGCAACGCAGTGGGTGAATGAAAACCTAAGTAGATGGCGCTGTTATCGGGGTCGTATCGCAACAAAAGTTTTGAAGTTGAACTCATGAGCTTTCCTGGAAAGCCCCCAATTGTTCGTGAGCCATTAGTACCAAAAGTTGTATCAACCACTCCAGATGCAGTGAGGCGCAACACGCGAATTTGTGGCAAGACATTGTTCGGCACATACCCCGCAACAAGGATTTTCCCGTCCTCTTGTAGGGCAATTGACGCTTGGAAGAGCAAGAAGAACTCGCTACGACCTGATTCACCAAATGATTCATCAATTCCGCCATTAGCAAGCAATCGAACAACCGATACACGAGCGCCATCTACTTCGAGGAGTCCAAGCAGTCGGCCAGACGAATCTTCGATCGCGCTTGTTGCTTCAGTTACTGATTCTGAATTTGGAAGTGTCAATTCTGCAATTCCATTTGTCCCAAATGCCGTATCAAAAGGTGGAGGCACGGTGGCACTGGCTTCACCTACGTGGGCAAATGTGACGGTGGAGGAGGCCAGCACAATGGCGGTGATGATGCGGGCAAGGGAAATTCTCACAGCGACTCATTTCTAGATAACTATCTAGAAATGTAGCGGTGAATTAAATAGATATCTAGATTCAGGGCGCGGGATTGAGTAGATACCGGAAGGTTTCTACCGTGGCCTCATTGACGGAATCAGACAATTGGTGGTCTCCAGTGATGTCCACCAAAATGCGTCCCAAGAACATGGCCTGCATGAGATACACCAAGGCGTCGAGTGGAATTCGGGGGGCGATGAGTCCTTTTTCCTTGGCTAAAGCAAATGACTCCACCAAGAAGGAAGAGCCCTTCATCTGTGAGTCGGCGATGAGTTTTTTCAATGGTTCATCTTCCACCGCCGCAGCCAGTGTTCTGACACGCCGCCCTCGCTGTTCCCGCAATGGTTCAGAACCATTGATACGGGTGAACCCTGCAAGTAGTGCGAACAATTCTTCACCACTCTTGCCGGACTCAATGACGGATCGAATGGCCTCATTCTCTGCCTTCAATGAAGACTTTAGAAAAACAGCTTCACAATGAGAGATGAGGCCGTGTCGACTTCCAAAGTGGTGATACAGGGAACCTCGCGCAACGCCGGACTCGCGAAGAACATTTTCCAAGTTGAAGTTGATGGATCCACTTCGCTGTAGCTCTTCAATCCCGAAACGAATGAGCGTCTCCATGGTGGTCGCACCATTGGCATTCTTTCTTGAATTGCTCATTACGTCAGACACGCTTTCAGTTTTACACACGGTCACCCAGCGACAATAGACGGCGGAGACGATGATGAGAATCTCAAGTGCAATCGACGTAACTTGAGTGGTATTTCTACTGCGGTGTTGCGACGAGTACAGGAATAACGCGCGAAGTCTTGGCGCGGTACTCGTTGTATTGCGGGAAAACTTCAGCTGAGCGGTCCCACCACAACGTTCTTTCATCGCCCATTACTTCGCGGACCGTAAAACGATGTGCCTCGGGTCCATCTTGCACCAATACTTCGGTGGGGTGAGCGAGAAGGTTGGAATACCAATCAGGGTTCTTATCGGATCCACCACGAGATGCGACGAGTGCGTATTCACCTTCGTGCTCAACGCGCATCAATGCAATCTTTCGTATGTTGCCCGACTGCGCACCGCGCATAGTCACGATGATGACGGGGATACCCGTCTCCAGCAAGGTATTACCTTTAGTCCCACCAGATTTCTCATACTCATCCACTTGATCCCTCACCCATGCACTGGTGCTGGGGATGTATGTTCCTTCAAGTTGAGCCATGGTGTGAGTGTAGGTGCTGCTTAACGATTCTCAGTCGTGAGAACTCCAGCACCTGTGTTGCAGCAACTGGAGCCCAAGATGAGAATCGAACTCACGACCTACGCATTACGAGTGCGTTGCTCTACCGACTGAGCTACCTGGGCGGGTAGGTGTTCAACGATACCGAC
>Ga0315900_10010695_pt1 | contig 11443 bp, 8 predicted proteins | sample LakEriMetagenome_FD_203521 | JGI IMG/M metagenome (GOLD analysis project Ga0315900, IMG submission 203521) | Freshwater fungal communities from buoy surface, Lake Erie, Ohio, United States - Buoy 12 MA114 | ecosystem: Environmental > Aquatic > Freshwater > Lake > Lake biofilm | place: USA: Lake...
ATAGTTCATTGAGTGCGAAAGAAAAAGGAAGAGGTCGGCAGTTCATCCCGATAGCTATCGGGACTGCTCAACGGCTCTAGTTCATTGAGTGCGAAAGAAAAAGGAAGAGGTCGGCAGTTTCCCGCAGAAATGCGGGACTCAACGGCTCTAACACAGAGCCAAGAGCGCTGAAAGAAAATTAGAGCCAGTCGACAGTTTCCCGCAGTAATGCGGGACTCAACGGCTCAAAGAAAGTGGAAGGTCATTTTGTCTGAAAGGTATAACAGGCTTAGTGACGTGTGAAATGGACTGGCTTTGCAAGTCAGGTGAAAAAGAAAGTGGCCGTAGGCACGGCATGGTGAAGTAGATGAGGGTTGTAATGCAATTGACAATCAACAAAAATTAGAAACTCAAACAATTATTAATAACTAAAAAACAAAAACTACTATGGCTAAAGAAAAATTTGACCGCAGTAAACCACACGTAAACATTGGTACTATCGGTCACGTAGACCACGGCAAAACTACCTTAACTGCTGCTATTACTAAAGTATTAGCTGACAAAGGTTTATCAGAAGCACGTTCATTCGATTCTATCGACTCGGCTCCTGAAGAAAAAGAACGCGGTATTACTATTAATACTGCACACGTTGAATACCAAACAGCTAACCGCCACTATGCGCACGTTGACTGTCCGGGCCACGCTGACTATGTGAAAAACATGGTTACTGGTGCTGCTCAGATGGACGGTGCTATTCTTGTGGTAGCAGCTACTGATGGACCTATGCCTCAAACACGCGAGCACATCCTGCTTGCTCGTCAGGTAGGTGTACCTCGTATCGTGGTGTTCATGAACAAAGTGGACATGGTTGACGATCCTGAATTGTTGGAAATCGTTGAAATGGAAATCCGTGATTTGTTGAACAAATACGACTTCCCAGGAAATGATATTCCTGTTATCCGCGGTTCTGCATTAGGCGGACTGAACGGAGACGCAGCATGGGTAGAAAAGATTATGGAACTGATGAACGCAGTTGACGAGTACATCCCTGTACCTCCACGTGCAGTTGATCTTCCTTTCCTTATGCCTGTTGAAGACGTGTTCTCTATCACCGGTCGTGGTACAGTTGCTACCGGACGTGTTGAACGCGGTGTAGTAAACTCAAACGAAACTGTTGATATCATCGGTTTAGGTGCTGAGAAACTTTCATCAGTAGTTACAGGTGTGGAAATGTTCCGCAAAATACTTGACCGTGGTGAAGCGGGTGATAACGTAGGTTTATTGCTTCGCGGTATTGACAAAAACCAAATCCGCAGAGGTATGGTAATTTGCAAGCCGGGTTCAGTAACTCCTCACACCAAATTCAAAGCTGAGGTTTACGTATTGTCAAAAGAAGAAGGTGGACGTCACACTCCATTCTTTAACAAATACCGTCCTCAGTTCTATTTCCGTACTACAGACGTTACCGGTGAGGTAATTCTGCCAGACGGAATGGAAATGATTATGCCCGGTGATAACGTAACTATAACTGTGCAACTGATTGCTCCAATCGCTATGGAGAAAAACCTCCGTTTCGCTATTCGTGAAGGCGGTCGTACAATCGGTGCGGGTCAGGTTACTGAAATTCTCGAGTAATTAAATATCGTTTATCGGATGCTAAATGTTGGATTGTTCGCTCAATCCGACATTTAGTGTCTAATAAACGGGTGTAGTTCAATGGTAGAATAGCGGTCTCCAAAACCGTTGATCTTGGTTCGAGTCCAGGCACCCGTGCAATTCATAACATAACGATGAATAAATTAAAAGAATACTTAAAACTCTCAACCGATGAGCTGGTGAACAAAGTTTCATGGCCTACGTGGGAAGATTTGCAGGAAAGCACCATAATAGTCATGATAGCATCACTGATTATTGCTATGATTATTTATGCTGTTGACCTGGCAGGTAGTAACCTGTTGCGCGTTTTTTATCAATTGTTTCAGAGTTAATATAACCTACACATGAGCAATATATCGCAGGAACAATTTAAATGGTATGTAGTCAGAGCCATTACCGGTCAGGAAAAAAAGGTGAAGGCACAAATCGAGTCTGAACTCGATAGGGCAGGGCTACGTGCTTTTGTTACTCAGATATTAATTCCAACTGAAAAAGTATACCAGATTAAAAACGGCAAAAAAACAACCAAAGAAAAAACCTACCTGCCCGGATATATACTCATACAGGCCGAATTAACCGGAGAAGTTCCCCACTTAATTGATTCGGTAAACGGTGTAGTTGGATTTCTAGGCGGAAAATCAATGCCTACGCCTTTGCGTCAGGCAGAAGTTAGTCGAATACTGGGCAACGTAGATGAGATGGCTGAGCATGGCGAAACCATGGTTGAACCATTTATAGTAAACGAGCCCGTGAAAGTAATTGATGGTCCGTTCAGCGGATTTAGCGGAGTAATTGAAGAGGTAATGGAAGACAAAAAGAAACTCAAGGTTATGGTTAAAATTTTCGGAAGAAGAACCCCACTGGAGTTGAATTTCATGCAAGTAGAAAAAGAAAGTTAAATAAAGTAAAAGCACACAGTGCACAAAATATAGAGTTATGGCAAAAGAGTTAACAGGTTTTATTAAATTACAGATTAAGGGTGGCGCTGCAAACCCTGCTCCCCCGATTGGTCCTGCATTAGGCTCAAAAGGAGTGAACATCATGGACTTCTGCAAGCAGTTTAATGCCCGCACCCAGGATAAAGCAGGTAAAATTTTACCTGTAGTTATTTCTGTATACAGCGACAAGTCTTTTGATTTCGTTATTAAAACCCCACCGGTGGCCTCACAGTTGCTTGAAGCATCAAAGGCACAAAAAGGTTCTGCCGAATCAAACCGCAAAAAAGTAGGTTCGGTAAGTTGGGATCAGGTGAGGAAAATAGCAGAAGATAAAATGCAGGACATGAATTGCTTCAAAGTTGAATCGGCTATGAAAATGATAGCAGGTACGGCACGAAGCATGGGTATTACAGTTACGGGTAATTCCCCATTTGACAACAATTAATAATTATAGCAATGGCGAGAATAAGTAAAAAAAGAAAAGCAGTATTAGCCAAGGTTGACGGTACTAAGCAATACTCACTCAACGATGCTTCAAAGCTTGTGAAAGACGTTACGTACACCAAGTTTGACTCATCTGTGGATATTGACATACGCTTGGGCGTTGATCCTAAAAAAGCTAATCAAATGGTGCGTGGTGTGGTTTCTTTGCCACATGGTACAGGAAAAGATGTTCGTGTACTGGCACTCGTTACACCCGATAAAGAAGCCGAAGCCAAAGATGCAGGTGCTGACTTTGTAGGTTTGGATGAATTCATACAGAAAATTGAGCAAGGCTGGACCGATGTAGATATCATTGTTACTCAACCTAACGTGATGGCTAAACTGGGAAAACTAGGTAAAATACTTGGACCACGTAACCTAATGCCGAACCCTAAATCGGGAACTGTTACACTCGAAATCGGGAAAGTGGTGAAAGAGGTAAAGGCCGGTAAAATCGACTTTAAAGTAGATAAAGAAGGAGCTATTCATACATCGATAGGCAAAGCATCATTTGCACCCGAAAAAATTTATGAAAATGCCGTTGAGTTAATTCAAACAATTGTTAAACTCAAGCCATCTTCAGCCAAAGGTACTTACCTCAAAGGTATTTCAATATCAAGCACAATGAGTCCCGGCATAAAAGTGGATACTAAAACCATACCCGGCATCTAATTAATTACAGTTATGAACAGAGACGAAAAAGGCGCAATTATAGAACAACTAGCTCATCAGTTGAGCGAGCACAAATACATCTACATTACAGATGTATCAAGCCTGAATGCACAAAAAACCAGTGAACTCAGACGTGCATTTTTTAAAGACGGTGTAGTGATGCAGATAGCCAAAAACACACTTATCGAAAAAGCCATTGAGCGTACCGATAAAAATTTTGGTGCCCTGATAGACACACTGAAAGGCAACACAGCATTGTTGTTTGCTCAAGATAGCAAAATACCTGCTAAAATCATTAAGGAGTTTAGAAAATCAACCGATAAGCCATACCTGAAAGGCGCTTACATCGATACCGATATTTTCGTTGGGGATGATCAGCTGGAAGCACTCATTAAGCTGAAATCGAAAAACGAACTTATTGGCGAAGTCATCGGCTTGTTGCAATCGCCTGCTAAAAACGTTATTTCTGCTCTGCAAAGCAGCGGAGGTAAATTGGCAGGAATTGTTAAAACCCTTAGCGAAAGACCTGAATAATAACTCAATCAAATATCAATTAATAACTAACAACTAAAATTTAAGAACAATGGCAGATTTAAAAGCGTTTGCTGATCAGTTGGTAAACTTGTCAGTAAAAGAAGTAAACGAACTAGCACAAATTTTGAAAGACGAATACGGCATTGAGCCAGCAGCTGCTGCTGTGGCTGTTGCTGCTGCACCTGCTGCAGGTGGTGGCGCAGGAGAAGCCGCTGCTGAAAAAACATCGTTTGATGTGATTCTGAAAAGTGCCGGTGCTCAGAAGTTGAACGTAGTAAAAATAGTTAAAGACTTAACCGGTCTTGGACTGAAAGAAGCAAAAGAACTTGTTGACGGTGCACCAAAACCGGTGAAAGAAGGCGTTGACAAAGCTACTGCTGAAGACTTAAAAGCTAAGCTTACTGAAGCAGGAGCAGAGGTTGAAGTTAAGTAATTTCAACCCTCTTCCCATTGGCAGTTTGACCCCGGATTTTCCGAGGGTCAAATTGCTATTTATATGAAGTGCTAAATGCACTTCATGCATTACCGTGCATGTTGCCGGTAATTTTTCATATTTCACGTTCAGGTCAATTAAACACTATCTACCTTGGCTAAAAAGAACATTACCACAGACGAGAGAATAAATTTCTCAACTGTAAAAAAAGTAATCGACTATCCGGATTTTCTGGATGTACAGCTCGAATCATTTAAAGAATTCTTTCAACTTGACACGACTTCCGAAAGCCGTCTTAACGAAGGTCTTTACAAAGTATTTCAGGAAAACTTTCCTATCACGGATACCCGAAACATATTCGTTTTGGAATTCCTTGATTACTTCGTTGATCCTCCAAGATACACCATTGAAGAGTGTATTGAGCGTGGCCTTACCTACAGCATACCGCTTAAGGCTAAGTTGAAACTGTCGTGTAACGACCCCGAACACGAAGATTTTCAAACCATCGTACAAGACGTGTACCTGGGAACTATCCCATACATGGCTCCCGGTGGCACATTTGTGATCAATGGAGCTGAACGCGTTATCGTTTCTCAGCTGCACCGCTCACCGGGCGTTTTCTTCGGTCAAAGCTACCACACCAATGGAACCAAATTGTATTCTGCCAGAGTTATACCGTTCAAAGGTTCATGGATTGAGTTTGCTACCGATGTAAACAACGTAATGTATGCATACATCGACCGTAAGAAAAAGTTCCCTGTTACTACACTGCTTCGTGCCATAGGCTATGAAACAGATAAGGAAATTTTAAACCTGTTCGATTTGGCTGAAGAAATTAAAGTAAGCAAATCAGGACTAAAAAAAGTAGTCGGACGCAAACTTGCAGCCCGTGTTCTTAAAACATGGGTTGAAGATTTTGTGGATGAGGACACCGGAGAAGTGGTTTCGATTGAGCGTAATGAAGTAATCATTGAACGCGATACCATTCTTGAGGATAACCACATAGACATGATTGTGGAAGCGGATGTGAAAAACATTCTTCTTCACAAATCTGAATCAGGGCAAAATGACTTTGCCATCATACTTAACACCCTGCAAAAAGATACAGCCAACAGCGGTAAAGAAGCTCACGAGCATATTTACCGTCAGCTGCGCAATGCTGATCCACCGGATGAAGAAACAGCACGCGGTGTGATTGACAAACTCTTTTTCAGCGACAAACGCTATGACCTGGGTGAAGTAGGCCGTTACAGGATTAACCGCAAACTCAACCGTACCGTATCGGGCGATGTGCGTGTTTTAACCAAAGACGATATTGTAGCCATCATCAAGTATTTGATTGAATTATCGAATTCACGCGCTGATGTGGATGATATTGACCACTTGAGTAACAGACGTGTTCGCACAGTGGGCGAGCAGCTGTACTCACAGTTCGGAGTAGGTTTGGCCCGTATGGCCAGAACCATTCGTGAGCGAATGAACATCCGCGACAATGAGGTGTTTACGCCTGCCGATTTGATCAATGCGAAAACATTGTCTTCGGTTATCAATTCATTCTTTGGTACCAATCAGCTTTCGCAGTTCATGGATCAAACCAATCCGCTGGCTGAAATTACTCACAAACGCAGAATGTCGGCACTCGGTCCGGGTGGCTTAAGTCGCGACCGTGCCGGTTTTGAGGTACGTGACGTGCATTACACCCACTACGGCCGTTTGTGTACTATTGAAACTCCTGAAGGTCCAAACATCGGTCTTATTTCTTCGCTGTGCGTACATGCTAAAATAAACGGAATGGGCTTCATTGAAACGCCTTACCTGAAGGTAACAGACGGTAAAGTAGCGCTGAAAGAGCCTGTAACATATCTAAGTGCAGAAGACGAAGATGGAAAAACCATTGCACAATCGAATGCTAAATACGATGAGAAAGGTAACTTCATTGACGAGAAAGTAAAAGCCCGTTTTGAAGGCGACTTCCCAATGCTTGAGCCTGAGAAAATCGATTTCATGGACATTGCTCCGAATCAGATTGTATCCATTGCGGCCAGCATGATTCCTTTCCTCGAACACAATGATGCGAACCGTGCTTTGATGGGTTCGAACATGCAGCGTCAGGCTGTTCCGCTACTGCGTCCGCAAGCACCGGTAGTAGGTACAGGCCTTGAAGGTAAAATTACCCGCGACTCACGTTCCATGATTGTAGCCGAAGGCAACGGTATTGTTGAATCAGTAGATGCCAATCAGATAGTTGTTCGATACGAACAAACAGAAACTGATAAACTCGTGAGCTTTGGCGATGATATCAAAACATACAGCCTGGTAAAATTCCGCAGAACAAACCAAAATACGTGCATCAACCAAAAGCCGATTATACGCAAAGGCGATCGTGTAGTGAAGGGTCAAATCCTGACCGAAGGCTACGCAACCGAAAGCGGTGAACTTGCTTTGGGTCGTAACCTTAAAGTGGCATTTATGCCTTGGCAAGGTTTCAACTTTGAAGATGCTATCGTAATATCTGAACGCGTGGTGAAAGAGGATATTTTTACCTCATTACACATTACTGAGTTCGAACTTGAAGTGCGTGACACAAAACGCGGGGAGGAAGAATTAACCAACGATATACCAAACGTAAGCGAAGAGGCTACAAAAAATCTGGATGAAAACGGATTGATTCGTGTAGGCTGCGAAGTAGGCGAAGGAGATATTCTCATTGGTAAAATTACTCCGAAAGGTGAAACTGAACCATCACCGGAAGAAAAACTGCTTCGTGCCATATTTGGCGACAAAGCGGGTGATGTGAAAGACGCTTCTCTGAAGGCTCCGCCATCTTCAACCGGTGTGGTAATAGACAAAAAGTTGTTTACACGTGCCAAAAAAGAAAAGAGCACCAAAGTTGATGACAAAGCACGTATAGCTAAACTTAGCGATGAGCATGAAAAGAACCTGAAGAGCATAAAAGGTCAACTGGCCGAAAAATTATTCAGCGTATTGTCAGGCAAAACATCGCAAGGCGTATTTAACGTATACAACGAAGAGTTGGTACCCAAAGGCACCAAGTTTACGCTTAAAAACCTGACCGAAATCGATTACACACACATCAATGCCAACAACTGGACAACCGATTCAGATAAAAACGAACTGGTGCGTCAGATACTCGGCAACTATAAAAACCGTGTGAATCAAGAACTGGCCGATTTCAAACGCAAAGAGTTTGCTATTACCGTTGGTGACGAGTTACCAACCGGTATTTTGAAGCTGGCTAAAGTGTATGTTGCCAATAAGCGTAAATTGAAAGTGGGAGATAAGATGGCCGGACGCCACGGAAACAAAGGTATCGTTGCACGTATCGTACGTGACGAAGATTTGCCTTTCATGGAAGACGGAACTCCTGTAGATATTGTACTGAATCCGCTTGGTGTACCATCGCGTATGAACTTGGGACAGATTTACGAAACGGTATTGGGATGGGCCGGAAAAGAGTTGGGCGTTAAATTTGCCACACCTATTTTTGACGGTGCCACCGAAGAGCAGGTTCTTGAATACTGCCGCAAAGCCGGAATACCTGAATACGGCAAAACCTATTTGTATGACGGATTGAGTGGCGAGCGCTTCGACCAGCCGGTTACAGTCGGCATTATTTACATGCTTAAACTGGGTCACATGGTGGATGATAAAATGCACGCACGTTCTATCGGACCTTATTCACTCATTACACAGCAGCCATTGGGTGGTAAAGCCCAGTTTGGTGGTCAGCGTTTTGGTGAAATGGAGGTTTGGGCTCTTGAAGCATTTGGTGCAGCCAACATACTTCAGGAAATCCTTACCATTAAGTCCGATGATATCATCGGCCGTGCAAAAACGTATGAAGCCATTGTGAAAGGAGATAACCTGCCACAGCCGGGTATACCTGAATCATTCAACGTACTGGTACACGAATTAAGAGGTTTAGGCCTTGATGTTACACTTGAATAAAAACACCGCAGTATATGTCTAAAAAAGATATCAAACTCAAAAGCAACTTCACTAAAATCCGCATCGGTTTGGCTTCACCCGAATCGTTATTGCAACGTTCACACGGTGAAGTGACAAAGCCGGAAACCATTAACTACCGTTCGTTTAAGCCCGAAATGGGCGGACTTTTCTGCGAGCGTATTTTTGGTCCTATTAAGGATTATGAATGCCATTGCGGTAAGTACAAACGTATACGTTACAAAGGTATCGTGTGCGACCGTTGCGGTGTAGAAGTAACCGAGAAAAAAGTAAGACGCGAGCGCATCGGACACATCAACCTGGTTGTGCCTGTTGCTCATATCTGGTACTTCCGCTCGTTGCCTAATAAAATTGGCTACCTGTTAGGTATTCCAACTAAAAAGCTGGATATGGTGGTATACTACGAACGCTATGTAGTGTGCCAGCCAGGTCTAAAACAGGCCGATGGTATTAACCAACTCGATTTACTCACCGAAGAAGAATACCTCGATATTCTTGATTCGTTGCCAAAAGAAAATCAATACCTAGACGACAATGATCCGAACAAATTCATCGCTAAAATGGGTGGTGAAGCATTGTGGTTCTTGTTGTCGCGTATTAACCTCGACACGCTATCGTATGATTTACGTGCAAAGGCCAGCAACGAAACTTCGCAGCAGCGTAAAAATGAAGCCCTAAAACGACTAAAAGTTATTGAAGGCTTCCGTGCCGCACAGGAAAGAGGAGAAAACCGTCCGGAATGGATGGTTGTAAAAATACTTCCTGTTATTCCTCCCGAATTGCGTCCACTCGTTCCACTGGAAGGTGGCCGTTTCGCTACTTCCGATTTGAATGACTTATACCGCAGAGTAATTATACGCAACAACCGCTTAAAGCGTCTGGTTGAAATCAAAGCACCTGAGGTGATTTTGCGTAACGAAAAGCGTATGCTTCAGGAAGCTGTGGATTCGTTGTTCGACAACACAAGACGTGTAAGCGCTGTAAAAACAGAAGGAAATCGTCCGCTGAAGTCCTTGAGCGATATGCTTAAAGGTAAGCAAGGTCGTTTCCGTCAAAACCTGTTAGGTAAGCGTGTTGATTATTCAGGCCGTTCAGTAATTGTTGTAGGACCAAACCTAAAATTACATGAGTGCGGTATTCCTAAAAACATGGCAGCCGAATTGTTCAAGCCGTTTATCATTCGCAAGTTGCTTGAGCGTGGTATTGTAAAAACAGTAAAATCAGCTAAAAAATTAGTTGACCGCAAAGAGTCTGTGATTTGGGATATCCTGGAAAACATACTTAAAGGACATCCGGTGTTGCTAAACCGTGCTCCTACACTTCACCGTTTAGGTATTCAGTCGTTTCAGCCAAAACTAGTAGAAGGTAAAGCCATACAGCTTCACCCGCTGGTGTGTACCGGATTTAACGCTGACTTTGACGGTGACCAGATGGCGGTTCACGTACCGCTAGGTAATGCTGCCATTTTGGAAGCACAGTTGCTAATGCTGGCATCGCACAATATTCTGAACCCTGCAAACGGTTCGCCTATTGCTGTTCCTTCACAGGACATGGTGTTGGGTCTGTACTACATTACCAAAGGCCGCAAGTCTACTCCCGAGCATATAGTGAAAGGCGAAAACCTCACTTTCTATTCACCTGAAGAGGCGATTATTGCTTACAACGAAAAGCGTGTTCATTTGCATGCGCACATCAAATGTAAAGTGAATGTTCGTGAAGAAGGCAAACTGGTAAATAAACTGATTGAAACGACTATGGGTCGTGTATTGTTCAATCAGGTTGTTCCTGCTGATTATGGGTACATCAATGAACTGCTTACCAAAAAGAACCTGCGTGATATTATAGGCAATATTATAAAAGTAAGCGGCATGGATAAATGTGCCAAATTCCTTGATAATATTAAGGACCTTGGTTTCCATTACGCTTTCCGCGGAGGCTTGTCATTCAACCTGTCGTATGTAATGATTCCAAAAGAGAAAGAGAAATTTGTGAAGCAGGCTATGCAGGAAGTGGAAGAGATATGGAGCAACTACAACAATGGATTTATTACCAATAATGAGCGTTACAATCAGGTTATCGATATCTGGACACGTATCAACTCACGTTTGGCAGATACCTTGTTGAAGCAGCTGAAAGATGATCAGCAGGGCTTCAATCCGATTTATATGATGCTCGATTCGGGCGCTCGTGGTTCTAAAGAGCAAATTCGTCAGCTGGGCGGTATGCGCGGTCTGATGGCCAAGCCTCAGAAAAACCTGTCGGGCGGTACCGGTGAGATTATTGAAAACCCGATTCTTTCCAATTTCAAAGAAGGACTTTCAGTTATCGAATACTTTATTTCTACCCACGGTGCACGTAAAGGTTTGGCCGATACGGCTTTGAAAACTGCCGATGCGGGTTACCTTACACGAAGGCTGCACGATGTGGCACAAGATGTGGTGGTAAACGAAGAAGATTGCCAAACATTACGCGGTATTCCTACCTCGGCATTGAAAGACAATGAAGAAGTAGTTGAGTCGCTGTATGAGCGTATTCTGGGCCGTGTGAGTCTGCATGATGTATACGATCCGCGCACAAGCGAGTTGTATGTTCGTTCAGGCGAAGAAATAACCGAAGACATAGCTGCGAAAATTGACGCATCACCAATTGAAACCGTTGAAATACGTTCGGCATTAACCTGCGAAACCCAATTGGGTATTTGCTCGAAATGCTACGGACGCAACCTGGCAACCGGCCGAATGGCTCAAAAAGGCGAAGCAGT
>Ga0315900_10010699_pt1 | contig 11440 bp, 13 predicted proteins | sample LakEriMetagenome_FD_203521 | JGI IMG/M metagenome (GOLD analysis project Ga0315900, IMG submission 203521) | Freshwater fungal communities from buoy surface, Lake Erie, Ohio, United States - Buoy 12 MA114 | ecosystem: Environmental > Aquatic > Freshwater > Lake > Lake biofilm | place: USA: Lake...
AACCGGGCTGATTGGCGTGTTTGTGCTGATGGTGGCGGAAAATATCTTCCCGCCCATCCCATCCGAAATCATCATGGCGGCATCGGGCTTTGCCGCTGCGCGTGGTGAGATTTCACTGATCGGCACAATCATCGTTGCTGTATTGGGCACGCTGGTGGGCAATGCCTTCTGGTATGAAATTGGCCGCTGGTTCGGCATGGAACGCATCCGCCCGCTTGTTGCGCGTTATGGCAAATGGTTCGCCTTTGAAACTGAAGATATGGATCGGGCGGAACGGACACTCAAACGCTGGGGGCCTGTCGCGCTGTGCTTTGGGCGCATGCTGCCTGGCATACGCACCATCATTTCAATCCCCGCCGGCATGGTGCTGATCCCGCGCCCGGTCTTTTACGTCTGGACCGCGATTGGTTCAGCGATTTGGCTGAGCTTCCTGGCCATTGCCGGCTATATGCTGGAAGACCATTACGACAGGGTGCAGCATTGGGTAGAACCGCTCGCCTGGGTGGTGGTGGGCGGTTCCATCGCTGCCTATGCGCTGCATTTGATCTACGCGTTCCGCCGCGCGCGGCGCCGGCGTGATCAGGCGTAACGCGACAGCGCCTGTTCCAGGGAAGCGAAAGCATTGGCCAAGGCGACATTCATCGCCGCCGCTGCCTGTTCAGGGCGCGGTGCGCTGTTCGGAAGCGCAGCGCTGCCGGTGCTGATCATCTGCCCCACCACGCGGGGCGAGGCTTCGCGTTCTGAGATCAGCACGAAATTCAATTCCGCTTCCGCCTGACCGCGTGCGCGATTGGCCAGCAGCCGCGTCAATTCACCTTCCAGCACCAGATCAGGATTGGCGCGGCTGCCAGGTGCGAGTACGGCCGCGAAAAGCCTGGCATCCATCAGCCAACGGCGCAAAGCCTGTTCCGCCGCTTCCGCCGGGGGCGCGATCCATTCGGCGTAGAAATCAATCTCCTCGGTCCCGTCAGGGCGAATGCTGCGCAGGCCGCGCACATCAAGCGCCGCCGGGGCACGCAGTGTCCTCAGCAGCAATGTTCGCCGACCCCTGCCGCGCCAGCCTTCCCCCTGCCGGCGTGGTTCCAACGCATAGCGCAGCACTTCCTGATAAGGCCGTTCCGGCAGCACGGAACAGGCGGAAGCGAGAAGGGGTGCTGCCAGCAGCAGGGCGCGGCGATGCAAGGGTTTCATGTCAGCGACGTTCCCGGTTGGGCGGCGGCGGTGGCGCGCCAAGAATGGTTTGCGAAGGATTGCGCCGGAGCGCTTCCGTTGTGTCGCGCAGATTGGCGACCGAGGATCGCAAATCGCGCATCAGGGGCGAAAGATCAGCCTGCAAATCCGTGGTGGCACCGCGCGCGGTACGCAAGGTTTGTTCGAGTGCGGCGACCGCGGCGGGGATGCGCACCAAGGCATCCCGCACTTCGCGGCTGGATAACAATTCCTGCGTACTGCGCCCGGCTTCACCCATAATGCTTATGGCGCTGCGCAATTCGGTTGCCGTATCCTCAAGCCGCATCTTGCGGATTTCAGCGCGGAGTTCTGCCACTGTTTCGCCGGCTTCACGCAGCATGCCTGCCACTTCGCCATCGCTGACCTGGCGCCGCAAATCGCCCATCAGCCCGGCGGCATTATTGACCAAGGCTTCGATGTCCAGCGCTTCCAGTCGACGCAGAATCTGCTCTGCCGCGCTGGTGACTTGCGTGATGGTAGAAGGCACGGCAGGAATATGTTCGTAGCGCGGCGTCCAGGGCACCTGAATGGGCGGATAGCGCGCAGGATCAAGAATATCAATTTCCAGATAGGTGACACCGGTGATGCCCTGGGATGCGATGCGCGCACGCAAGCCACCCGCGATCATATCCTCAAGTGATGCAATGCGTGCCACGCGTGTCCTTTCCACCGCAAAGCGTATCACCACCAATTGCATCGCGTAGCGATTGCTGCGCGCTTGCGGCACATCATAGATTGCGGCGGCAAGCGAGATTTCCGTCACGCGCCCGATCTGCACGCCGCGATAGCGCACCGCCGCCCCGACATCGAGACCGACGATGGATTCCCCGACATAGGTCTCAAAGTAATCCGATTTCGCGCCGAATTGTCCTGCTGTGAGATACAGGATGAAGCCAACTGCAAGCGCAATGGCCGAAAGCGCCAGCATGCCGACGCGGAGAAAAAGCTTATTGGGCGGTTTTGCCATGTCAGGCAGCCTCTCGCCTGAAGAAGGCGCGCACGGTGGGATGCGTGCCGGTGTCGCGCAGTTCACGCGGATTGCCCATGGCGATCATGCCGCGTGCTTCCTTGTCCAGCATGATGCAGCGATCCCCGATGGCCAGAATGGATTGCAATTCATGGGTTACTACCACAAAGCTTGTGCCGGTGCTGCGCGCAATATCCAGGATCAGCTTGTCCAATCCCGCGGAGGTGATGGGGTCAAGCCCGGCCGATGGCTCATCCAAAATCAACAAAGGCGGGTCAAGCGCCATGGCGCGTGCAATGCCGGCGCGCTTGGCCATGCCGCCGGAAATCTCAGCGGGTAGAAGCCCCGCCGCATCGCCAAGCCCAACCAGGCCAAGCTTGGCCCGCGCCAAGGCTTCCCGTGCGGGGCGCGGCAGATACGTGTGTTCTTCCAAGGGCAATTCCACATTCTCGGAAAGCGTCATATTGCCGAAAAGCGCGCCGGACTGCCACATGACGCCGATCCTTTGCAGCAATGCAATACGTTCTTCCGCATCCGCTTGCGCCAGATCAACGCCCAGGATTTCAGAACGCCCGGCGGCAATCGGCACAATACCGATCAGCGCCTTGAGCAAGGTGGATTTGCCGCAGCCGGAACCGCCCAGGATGATGAAGACCTCACCGCGCTTCACTTCAAAGGACACATCCTTGAAGATGGTGCGCGGGCCGAAGCTGACGGCCAGGTTTTCGACGCGGATGATTGTTTCGTCGTTCATATGCCAAGCCTGAAGAAAAGAATGGCGAAAACGCCATCCATGGCGACAATGGCGACAATGCCGCCAACAACCGCCGCCGTTGCGGCATCCCCCACCGCGCGCGGGCCCAAGCCGGCGGCAAGCCCGGCGCGGCAGCCAATGGCAGCAATCACCAGGCCAAAGCAGGCGGATTTGAACAGGCCGCCCATCAGATCACCCAGGCTGAGCCATTGCTGCAATTGGTTGGAAACCGCGCTCCAGGGAAAGCCGAGGGATTCCATCACCACGGTCATCCCTGCAAGCCCGGCAAGATTCATCAAAAGCGTCAGTACCGGCATCACCAATATCCCGGCCAGGATGCGCGGCAGGACCAGCATCACCATGGGATCAATGCCCATGATGCGGAGCGCATTCACTTCCTCATTCACCGTCATGGTGCCGAGTTCGGCGGCGAAGGCCGAACCAGTGCGACCTGCCAGCACCACGCCGGCCAGCAATGGGCCCAATTCGCGCAGCAGCGAAATGCCGACCAGATTGGGCACGAAAATCTCGGCGCCAAAACGCTTGAGAGGGATCGAGGATTGATAGGCCAGGATCAGCCCGATCAGAAAGCCAAGCAGTAGCGTGAGCGGAAAGGCACGCAGCCCAATCTCATCCAAATGGCGCAGGAATTCAGCGCCGCGAAACATTTTCGGGCGAAATATCACGCGAAAGGCTGCGACCAAAGCCTCCCCGGCGAAGATGATGCCGGAAAGCGCGGCCTGGACGCCGCCATAAACCGTACCGCCCAAGGCCGTGATGGGGGCAAAATCGCGCGGTGCTTCAACAGGTGCCGGGGCGGCTTTCAGCGCGGCGCGGTTACGCTCCAAAACCGCGAGCACATCGGCTGAGCCACCCTGGACCGCCACCGCATCGCCCGCGCGCAGCACCAAGATGGCACCGGCGCTATCCATCGTATCAACTTCGGAAAGATCAATCGCGTTTGGCTTGTCAGCCAGGGCGCGCGTCATCGCCGGCCAAAGCGCCGCCGCAGCCTTGGCATCCAACGTGCCTGAAAATGCCAGCACCCTGCCTTGCGGCACGGTGCGTGATGATAAGGCAGCCTTGGTCATATCACCTGATACCAAGCGCAGCTTTGCGAGGGTTCCGCAAGCATTTCAAGCGCATGTATCTCAGCGCCCAAGCGCATGGATCAGCACCGCGGCGGCGACCGAAACATTGAGGCTTTCCACCGCACCGGAACCCGGCAGCGTGACGCGCGCCGCGCAGGCGGCGATGCTGCCCTGCGCCAGGCCCTTTTCTTCATTGCCGAGCACCAGGGCAAAGGGGCGCCCGCGCGGCAGGGCTTCTGGCGGGTCACCATCCCGCGCCACGGCGGCTAGGCTCAGCATGTGTGGCGCAAGCGCGCGTAGCAAAGCAGCCAGATCGGGCGCCTGAAACACGGCCAGCGCCTCCAGCCCGCCCTCAGCGGTGCGGAGCGCGGCGTCCGAAAGCCGCGCCTGGCGTTGGTCGCCCGTTATCACCAGCGCCTTGCAGCCGAAAAACGCCGCAGATCGCGCAATGGCGCCAAGATTATGCGGATTGCCGATGCCATCCAGAATGGGCAGGACGGGGGCGGCCCAGAGCAGCGGCGGCAGCGCGCCTGGGTCCAACAAGGTCACAGCGCGCGGGCGCGCAACCGCCACCATGCCACCGTGATGCGTGGTGCCGGCGATGCGCTGCAATTCCTCGGGCGGGACTTCGCGATAGGGCAGGCGGCGCTTGGCCAAAGCCGCGCAATAGGTGCCCGCTTCCTGCCGGCGCATGGGCGTATAGAAGAAGCGCAGCACATCGGCTGGCCGTTGCGCGAAAAGCGCGGCCACTGCGGCGGGGCCGCAATGCTTGTCAGGTTCCTGGGCTTTGCTCACGGCGTTGCGAGTGCCTTGATTTTTTCGATCACGGCATCGGGGATTTCCAACCCATCGGCAGCAGCACGCGTGCTTTGCGCATCGCGCTTGGCACCGGGCAGGCGCACGCCTTCATCGGCCAGCATGGCGGCAATCAGGGTTTCGATCCGCGTGCCAAAGCCATCTGCGCCGGCAAGCGCGCCGGGGTCTATCACCAGCAGCGCTTGTCCCAAGCGCGGGCGATTGCCCTCATCCTGGAAGAAGCTGTCGGCTTCAAAGCCGAAAGCAGCACCTGTCAGCGCCACGCAGAGCAATTCGACAATCAGCGCCAGCAAGGCGCCCTTGGTGCCGCCCATGGCGAGCATGGCGCCCGAAAGCGCGGCCTTGGCATCGGTGGTCGGGCGGCCTTCGGCATCCAAAGCCCAGCCTTCGGGGATGGCGCGCCCTTCCTTGGCGGCGACCATGATCTTGCCGCGCGCCACTTCCGATAGCGCCATATCAATCACCAGCGGCGGTGCGGAGCGGCGCGGAAAGGCAGCAGCAATAGGGTTGGTACCCATCAAGGGCCGGCGCCCGCCCGGCACCGGCATGGCGGCGGGGGAATTGGTGAAGGCCAGCGCCACCAGCCCCTGTTCGGCCAGGCGCCGCACCGGCAGGCCCATGGCGCCGGAATGGTGGCTATTGGTGATGCCGACAAAGGCAATGCCATGACCGCGCGCACGCCAGGCCGCTTCCTGTTCCGCCAAGGCGAGTGCGGGGTAAGCCAACCCATGCCCGGCATCAATCAGCGCAGCGCCACCGCGTTCATTGATGATGCGCGGTGTCGCCTTCCCGTCCGCGCGACCATTGCGCAGGAACGCCGCATATTGCGCCACGCGCGACAGCCCATGCCCCGCCTGCCCGGCGGCTTCGGCCGCGACCAATGCGGCGGCAGTGCGCTTCGCCATCTCGGGCGCGGCGCCCGAGGCAGCGAGCGCTGCGGTGACAAGTTTTTCAGCCTCAGTCAGGGAAAGTCGCATCAATCCGCCTTCAATTTCGCTTCCTGCACCAGCCTGGCCCAGCGGTCAGTCTCGGCGCTGATATAGGCCGCGCTGCGCGCCCTGTCCCAGGCTTCCACCGTAAAGCCGCCTTCGCGCGCCCGGCGAGACACATCGGGGTCACGGATCGCGGCCAGCGTATCGGCTTCCAGCTTGGCCAGGATGGGCGCGGGCACCGCCGCATTGGTCATCATCGCCGTCCAATTGGTCATTTCAAGTTCGGGTGATCCCGCTTCGCGCACGGTGGGCACATCAGGCACCAGGGGATGGCGGGCGGCGGAGGTTATGGCAAGGGGGCGGAGCCGCCCGCCCTGAATCTGCGCAATGCATTCCGGCAGGTTGGAGACCATGAAATCAAGATTGCCCGCTGCCAGATCGGTCACCGAAGGCGCGCCGCCGCGATAAGGCACATGGGTAATCCGGTCCCCAGCGCCCGAAACCCGCCGCACCAATTCCAGCCCCAGATGCGGTGGCGATCCATTGCCCGATGATCCGGCATTCAAATTACGCTCACGCGCTTGCGTCAGCAGATCAGCGAGGGTTCGTGCGGGGTTGCGTTCAGCATTCACCACCACGACAAGCGGCAGCGACCCAAGAACAGAAATCGCCGTAAAATCCTGGCGGAAATTGAAGGGTGCATTGGGAAACAAGGAAGCGTTCACCGTATGCGTCATGGTGATGGCAAGCAGCGTATAGCCATCGGCTTGGCTTTTCGCTGCCGCATCGGCGCCGATCAGCGCATTGCCGCCGGCGCGGTTTTCGATGATGACGGGCTTGCCCCAAATCTCGGACAGTTTCTGGCCCACCAGCCGGGCCATGATGTCGGTAAGCCCACCCGGCGGGAAGGGCACGATGTAGCGCACGGCGCGATCGGGGAAGCTTGCTTGGGCTTCTGCACGCCCAATCAGGGCGGAAGCGGGCAGGGCGGAAAGCAGCAGGCGGCGGGTTGGGTGCATGGGATCCTCCTGTTTTTGGGCCAACTGCGCGGCCCTTGCCCTGAAACGTAGCCCAGGGAGCGGCGCTGCCCTATAGTTTTCTCATTGCAAGCATGGTTCTGGGGATAAGCTGCGTGACACCTGTCGAGAAAATCCGCGAATGGCATGAAGAACTCACCGCCTGGCGGCGGGATTTCCACGCCCACCCTGAATTGGGGTTTGAAGAAGTGCGGACCAGCGCGCTGGTGGCCGAACGCCTCGCCTCCTGGGGGATTGAGGTGCATCGCGGCATTGGCAAGACCGGCGTGGTGGGCGTGTTGCGCAATGGGAACGGGCAAGGTCGGCTTGGGCTGCGCGCCGATATGGATGCGCTGCCCATGCCGGAAGCCAATGGCTTCGCGCATAAATCAGGGATCGAGGGCAAGATGCATGGCTGCGGGCATGATGGGCATACCACCATGCTGCTCGCGACCGCGCGTTATCTGGCCGAGACGCGCAATTTCGACGGCACGGTGCATTTCATTTTCCAGCCGGCGGAAGAAGGCCTTGGTGGGGCGCAGGCCATGCTGGCCGATGGGCTGTTTGAACGCTTCCCCTGCGATACCGTCTATGGGCTACATAACCGCCCCGGCCTGCCGGTTGGGCAATTCGCTATCCGCCCCGGCCCGATCATGGCCGGTGCGATTTTTTTCGACATTCTGATCCAAGGCAAGGGCGGCCATGGCGCGCGCCCGGAACAGACGATTGATCCCGTGGTGGTGGGCGCGCAAATCGTCACCGCCTTGCAAAGCGTGGTGGCGCGCAATGTGCCCGCCTTGGATAGCGCGGTGCTGAGCGTGACGGGCTTCAATGCCGGCCAGGCCTATAACGTGATCCCGGATCAGGTGACGCTGAAGGGTACGGTGCGCGCCTTCAAGGTAGAAATGATGCGTCTGGTGGAAGACCGCATGCGCGCCGTGGTGCAGGGCACGGCAGCGGCCTTTGGTGCGAGCGCTGAGATCACCTTCCAGGCAATCGCCGCCCCCACCATCAACGCGGCAGTAGAAGCCACCGCGCTTGCTGATGCGGCCGCTTCATTGGTGGGTGAAACAGCCGTGGAGCGCAACCGCACGCCCGTGATGGGGAGTGAAGATTTCGCATACATGCTGCTGCAGCGGCCTGGCGCTTATATTCATGTCGGCAATGGTACGGGTGATGCGGGTGGCTGCGATGTGCATAACCCGCATTATGATTTCAACGACGAAGCCATTCCCTATGGCGGCGGTGTGATGGCGGCATTGGTCGAACAGAAACTGCCGCGCGTGAAGTGATCGGGCCCCGCGCATGACGAGCCTCAATCAGACCATGGATAGCCTGCTGCGCCGCGCTCTCGCCAAGCCGGAACCGCTTTCCGTGCGGGAGCTTGAGGGTGTTTTGCGCCTGATGGGCAAATGGCGCCATCAGATGATTTCCAACAGCATCATCGCGCGCGATGGCCCGGTGGTCCAGGCGGGACCCTTCGCCGGCATGCGACTTGGTCAGCATAGCGCGGAGGGCTGCCACGCCCCCAAGCTCCTTGGCTGCTACGAACAGGCGCTGCACCCGCATTTTGAACGCTTCATCACGCGTGGTTTCGACGCCGTACTCAATATCGGCTGTGCAGAGGGCTATTATGCCATCGGCCTGGCGCGGCGCATGCCGGGCACGAAAATCTTCGCGCATGATCTGAATGAAGGCGCGCAACAGGCCTGCCGCATGTTAGCGGAGGCCAATGGCGTCGTGGATCGTATCACCATTGGTGGGCTGGTGCGTGGCGAGGATTTCGCGCGCTTCGCCGGCATGGATACACTTGCTCTGGTGGATATCGAAGGCGGCGAGGAAGCCCTGCTTGACCCGATCGCCTTCCCGGCACTGCAGCACATGACGCTTATTGTGGAATGCCATGAGGAACGCCGGCGCGGCATGACAGAATTGATCGCCACGCGCTTCCAGCCGACGCATCAGGTGACGCGGCTGGAAGACCCCTTCAGCAAGCCAGAGCTACCAGAATGGATGCAGGGGCTTGGCCATTTGGATCAGCTTTTGGCGATTTGGGAATGGCGCATGGCCCCAACCCCCTGGCTGGTGCTGGAACCAAACGACGCGGGAGCTTAATGCACCAGCGCCACACCCATGCCATGCTGGAAAATCGCCGCTGCGGCCAGCGCGTAATCCGGTGCGGCGCCAATCTGCGTGCCGTCTGCCGCGTGGATCGCAACCGATCGCTGATTATTCACCATCACCGGGCGCAGATAGGCGATGCGATTGGTGCCGTAGCGCGCCCAATCCAGCGGTGAGAGTTTGCGCAAATCCTCCGCGGTCAGGATGATGTCCTGTTCGGTTTCGGTTTCGTTGTCGAATTCTTCCTGGTCACTCATGGTCTTGTCCTTTGCGCGTCCTGATGGCCCACGCTGCAATGCCGTCCTGGAATAGGCCCGGCGGGTGAGGGGCGTTCAGCCCCGTTCAGGGCGCCCTTCCACGATGGTGGCGGCGCCATTTGTTTTGGTATCAATCCGGATGGTCTTGACGCGCACTTCCGGCAGCGGCCGCTTCAATTCCACATGCAGCAGGCCGTTATCCAACCACGCCCCTTCCACATCTATGCCTTCCGCCAGCACAAAGGCGCGCTGGAATTGGCGGGCGGCGATGCCGCGATGCAGGAAAATCCGGCCTTCCGAATCATCCTTCTGCCGGCCCCGGATGACCAATTGATTGTCTTCCTGCGTGATTTGCAGATCATCCATGGAAAACCCGGCCACCGCCAGCGTGATGCGCAGCCGGTTATCGCCGATCTGTTCAATGTTATAGGGCGGATAGCCATCGGCATTCTTGCCCACACGATCGAGCATCTGTTCCAGATGATCGAAGCCAAGAAACAGGGGCGAGCCGAAGAGTGAAGGTCTGGACATATACTATGGCCTCCTCATCCGAGAGCGAAGCGTGTTGCCGGGCCCGAAGCGCCCTGCCGATCCCTTATTTTGGCTTTCGGCTTTGGCGTTGCAAGGGGGGGCGCGCGGCGCTACATGCCAGCCCCTGCCATGACCGAAACCGAAACCCTGCCCATCCTATTCGTGCCCGACAAAAGGCTGCGCCTGAAGGCGCGCCCGCTTGGCGATGGTGATGGCGATGCTATCCGCGCACTCGCGCCCAAGATGCTCGCCACCATGTATGCCGCGCCTGGCATTGGCCTGGCCGCGCCGCAGATTGGTGAGGGGCTGCGGCTGGTAGTGCTTGACATCCAGCCCAAGGAAAAGCCCGATCCGATGGTGCTGGTGAATCCGGAAATCATCGCCGAAAGTGCTGAATTGGCCGTGCGCGAAGAAGGCTGCCTATCGCTCCCCGGCCAATATGCCGATGTGACGCGCCCCGCCCGCGTGAAGGTGCGCTATTTGGACCTGACGGGTGCCAAGCGGGAGATCGAGGGCGACGGCCTGCTTTCCGCCTGCCTGCAACATGAAATTGACCATTTGGACGGCGTTTTGTTCGTGGACCATCTTTCCGCACTCAAGCGCAATATGATCCTGCGTAAGCTCGCCAAGGATCTGAAATCCCAGCAGCGCGGGTGAGCAACCCCAGGCACCCTTTGCGCCTGGCCTTCATGGGCAGCCCGGATTTTGCGGTGCCGGCGTTGCGCGCCTTGCATGCAGCGGGGCATGAGATTGCGGCGGTTTATTGCCAGCCGCCCAAACCCGCCGGGCGCGGGCAGAAGGAAACGCCCTGCCCGGTGCATCGCGCTGCCTTGGAATTGGGCCTGCCCGTGCGCCACCCGGCTCGGCTGAAGCGCGATGAAGCCGAACACGCAGCCTTCGCCGCACTTAATCTGGATGTGGCGGTGGTCGCGGCCTATGGGCTGATTTTGCCGAAAGCGATGCTGGATGCGCCGCGGCGCGGCTGCCTCAATATCCATGCATCGCTTCTGCCGCGTTGGCGCGGGGCGGGGCCGATCCAGGCGGCGATTTTGGCGGGCGATAATCAGACCGGCATCACCATCATGCGCATGGAAGAAGGGCTGGATACGGGGCCGATGCTGCTTGCGGAAGCGGTGCCGATCACGCCTGCCACCACCACGCCCGCATTGCATGATGCCTTGGCCGCGCTTGGCGCCCGGCTGATCCTGCGCGCGCTGGCGGAAGACCCGGCGGCGACGCCTCAGCCGGCAGAGGGCGTCACCTATGCCCCCAAATTGGCGAAGGAAGATGGTCGCCTGGATTGGACGCAACCGGCCGAGGTGCTGGAACGGCGCATCCGCGCGCTGAACCCCTGGCCGGGCACCTTCTTCATGCTGAAGGGGGAAGCCATCCGGGTTTCCGCCGCCGCGCTTGAAGCGGGCCATGGCTCCCCCGGTGAGGCCTTGGATGATGCCGGGCTGATTGCCTGCGGGCAGGGGGCGCTCCGCTTGCAGCGCCTGCAACGCCCTGGCCGTGCCGCCATGCCGGCCGAGGCGTTTTTGCGCGGCCTGCCCATCCCCGCCGGCACCCGCCTGGAATGACGCCATGCCCCGCTATGCGTTGAGGCTGGAATATGATGGCGCGCCCTTTTGCGGCTGGCAGCGCCAGGATGGCTTGCTTTCCATCCAATTGGTGCTGGAAGAAGCCGCCGCGCATTTGAATGGCGGAGAGGTGCCGCTGGTCACC
>Ga0315900_10010706_pt1 | contig 11436 bp, 6 predicted proteins | sample LakEriMetagenome_FD_203521 | JGI IMG/M metagenome (GOLD analysis project Ga0315900, IMG submission 203521) | Freshwater fungal communities from buoy surface, Lake Erie, Ohio, United States - Buoy 12 MA114 | ecosystem: Environmental > Aquatic > Freshwater > Lake > Lake biofilm | place: USA: Lake...
TAGTAACATAGAGAGCTATCTCGAAAACATAGGGGATATCCATACCATTGGTTACAATCTGCAATTGAATCCATGGGGAAATACGTCTGGAGGTTGGAATGAGATCTTCCCAAACAGCAGATTAAAAGTAAAATTAAAGGCACAGATGCCAATGACAATTGGAGTTGATGGTCTTACACTGCAGGATACATTTAATCTCGACCTTTCACAAGACCTTGAAAAATCACATGTCGCTTCCGGATCTTTCGTAATACAAGCAACAAATGCATTTCCATTTTCTTGCAATACGGTTCTGTATCTCATGGATACAAACAATAACGTACTTCACACTGTTTTTGGAACGGACAATGTTCAGTCTGCCCTTTATGGTGTAATCGATCCTTCTGACGGGTTAAAGAAAATGTCTTCGGAAGTAGAGTTCCTTTTATCGTCAAATATTATCAAAGACCTGGACAAAATAAAGAAAGTCTCTGTCAGGGCCGAGTTCAACACACCTGATCCAGAGACATCTTCAAACTTGCCTGTTTCAGTTCCGGCAGGGGCTTTCCTTGCAATTAAACTGAAAGCAAGACTAAATATTGAAGTAATCTACTAATGAGAGGTTTAAGCATCATATGGATCACTTTATTCATGATTCCGGGATACACGCAGCAGTTGCTACCGATCCAATACGATACGAATCGTGTCGATCATGAATTTATAATAAATGGGGTGTTTGATTATAGTGCATCGGCAATTCGCAATGATCTTTCCAGAAAATTGTTGCGTGGTGGGCACATCAGTGATGAGATAAAGGATGGATCATTTGAAAATCATAACGGGATCAATCGTTTCGGAGGGGATGCGAGTGCTGAATTCGAATACAGGAATTGTAAGGCAGATTTATTCGGTAAAGAGAATTTTGGATTTACTTTAAAAGCAGGCTATTATAATTATCTTTCAGTGCTTTATTCAAAAGACCTATTCGGATTGGCATTTTATGGGAATGAAAGATACCTTGGACAACAAGTTGATTTTTCAGGGAGCCGTTTTACAGCAATCTTCTTTCAAAAAGTAGGTTTCGGGTTGATTGATAAACGCTCTGGATCAAGTCTTTCATTGAACTATTATTCCATTTCAAATTTCGCTGAGGCTCAACTAAGAGATGGGCTGCTCTATCAGAATTCCGATGCAGATAGTGTGACGCTTGTAGCGGATGGTTTTTTCGATCAAGCAACCAATTCAGGATATTTTAAAGGACATGGTTTTGGATTGGATGCTGATATTCGCTTCCCGGTTTCCTTCAGAAATGATAAGACATCGTATATTCAGATTCTCATGAAGAATGCCGGTGTAGCATTCTTTTCTGAACCGGTGCGACGTTTTTCCGCCAACACTACATTCAATTATACAGGTTTTACATTTGAACAAATTTATGGTGATAATGCAGTTATCGATGATATTAATGTACTGGATACTCTGGGGTTTGATTCATTAACGGTTAAGAAATATAGAATTTTACCGGGATTTATTCAGGTAGGTAAGATTATTGATGAGATGGACACTTCAAGATTTCAAGGGTATTACGGTGTGAGAATGTATACCACTCTTTCTTATGCACCAATGGTTTATGCAGGGGTACATTTGAAGGCTACGGAAAATTGGGGGTTTGGACTTAATGCTGGGTACGGTGGTTATACACAGTTCAGACTTGGACTTTATGCTCAAGCCAAAATAAAGGAATTTTCATTTGGACTTGCCTCTGAGGATCTCATAGGAATTATCAGTAAAAATGGTAGAGGAGCAAGTTTTGTAGGACGACTAAGTTATAGATTATGAGATTATTTCTAGCCTCGATTCTGATAATGACTTTTGTTCCAGTAGGAGTGGGGCAGATCTCATTTTTTAAACTGTTTTCCAACAATGGATATGACTTCGGTTATGGAGTCGTCCAGCATGAAGACAGTTCCTATATGATCTGTGGATCTTCCAGTAGTTTCATTGATGGTCCTTCACAAGCATTTATGCTTAAAATAGATAGTCTTGGGAGTTATTTGTGGTCATCACATTATGGAGGTTCGGAGTCAGATATGGCAAATAGAGTCCTCTACAAAAAGGATTTTGGTTATTTCCTCGCTGGTTATACCAATTCATTTGGTAATGGTGCCTACGATTTTTACATGGTTAAAACCGATATGAATGGAGTGCAAGAATGGCAAAAGACCTATGGAGGACCTGAGTGGGAAAGAGTGAATGATGCCGCATTGACTAGAGATACGGGTACCATCCTTGTCGGCCAAACGAATTCATGGACCGGTGGTGATCAGGATATTTATATCGTGAGGACGGATATTTCTGGAGATACCTTGTGGACGAAAAGAATTGGGGGTATTGGGGATGATATTGCGCACTCAATTGTGCAGTATAATGATTCTACATTCTTTATTGGCGGTGAACTATATATCGAGGATTCGTTGCAAACAAAAGGATTTGTAATGAGGATCATTGATAATGGCATTGTCCAATGGTTTGATACGATTGGTTTCAATGGTGTACAGGGTATTTATGATCTCGATGTTGATCCCTTTCATTTGAATTTTGTCGGTTACTGGTTTGATCCTGTGGCACAATACAAAAAAGATTTTTACGGATTTGTGACGTTTGAAAATACCTATGTTGAAAATAATTTCGTTTCTCCACCAACGGGGAATGACTGGTTTAGGGAGCATGTCACAACTTACGGATTCGAGAACAAAAAGTACATTGCGGGTAAATTTAAAAATGCTAGCTCAGAACTTTTTGGTTATGACGTAGCCTTTGCGCGTGTTGGTTCCAGTTTGTGGTGGGATAATTCTTCAAGTACATTGGCATATGCAGGTGATGATGATTGCGGCCAATTAATACCTACAAGTGACGGAGGGGTATTGTTTGTCGGGTTTACTTCAACCCTTGGTTCAGGTGGAGCTAATGTTTTTGTTGAGAAAATTGGTCCTGGAGATATTCATCCGCTTATTGATACGAATCCACTAATTGATCAACTTGTCTTTGTCAATGAACTAAATCTTCCATCTGATTTCAAAGTTTATCCGAATCCAGCTTCAGATGAACTAGTTCTAGTATCATCAAAAGACATTGATTTTGAGTATGTTTTGATAAATATGCACGGAAGAGAAGTAAGGAGTGGCAGTCATCAGGCTATTGGATATATTGATATCAGCGGCGTGAATTCAGGAGTTTACTTATTGAAAGTTTGGACAGGAGAGAACTCAACTCCTTCTGTTGTCCGAATAATGGTCAAATGATCACCACTCAAATGCTTCCTCAGAAAACCATTTTTTCTGGACTCGTAAAGTTTGCTCAATTACGTCTCGAACGCAATGTCTTCCTCCATTGAATGGTGACTGATAGTGAGATATGCCTTTGATCTCTACAGCGGCGTCTTGAGGACATGCTGCTACTCCTGCCTGACACATCACCTCATAATCTGGAATGTCATCTCCCATGTAAAGGATCTCTTCGTCTGATAAATCATGCCGTTCTTTGATGCCATTATAGACACTCAATTTGTTGAAGGAAGAAAGGTGTACTTCATGCACACCCAAAGCCATCAGCCGATCCTTGACATCATTGGAATTACCTCCAGTTATAACTATGATGCGGAAACCCATTTTTGCGGCATATTGAAGTGCGTAACCATCTCTGGAGTTCAAGGTTCGTACAACTTCATTATGGAACAACATGACATCTCCATTTGTTAGCACTCCATCCACATCAAACATGAAAGTGGACACTGAGTTGAGCCGTTCTTTATAACTTATCATTTCTGTACGTTTCGATAATACTTCTTGTGATCAGCATGTAGAGTTCTTTTTGCAGACCAGCTAGATGTTTTTCATGTTTTTCAATTGTTCTCTGATCGCCTCTCCTTGCTGGTCCAGTTTGTGCATTTAGGGGTCCTATATGATGCAGTTTATCAACTGTTTCTCTCAGTAAGGGAAGCAATAGATCGAAATCCAACTTTTGATTGTCCAAAAGTACCTTTGCCTGATAAGACAGGTGATTGGTGAAATTGTTCACCCAAACAGCAGCAATGTGGTAGAAGGTTCGTTCTTCTGAATTTGCGAATACAACCTTTCGACTGATTTTACTAGCCAGATCGAAAAGCTCTTGAGCGAAGTTTTCTAATGAGGCTTCAATTAAAAAAGGTACCTCAAAAATATCGACCTCCTTCCCCTTTGTAAAGGTTTGTAGCGGATAGAATACTCCGATTGGATTTTTAATTGAAAAGCTATCCAATCGCACCGATCCTGAAGTGTATGCGACGTTCATTCCTGAAGGTAGGAATGAAACAATTTCATTTACAGCATCATCAGAGACACAGATTAACGCCAAATCTGCATGAAGATCGCTCAGATCGGTGATTATTTCCGAGTTCCAATAATGGCTTAAAGTGTAAGCCTCATTACTTTTTCTGCCATAAACGCCAGATATGCGTATACCCTCATTAAATAGGGCAGTACCGAGATGAGAGGCAACATTTCCTGTCCCTATGATCGCAACAGAGCCAATTGCCTCCATGGTCTTTTATTTACCGTGACACTGCTTATACTTCTTACCGCTTCCACAAGGACAAGGATCGTTTCGTCCGATCTTTGGATCTGCAATAACCGGCTGCTGTTTTTCTTGCTGCGGCATTGAGTTCTGTATTGCTTGCTGGTATCCTTCACTTCCTGCAAATCGCGGCGGTGGAGTAGAGCTGGTATTTGACGTTTCGTTAGAGCTCACCTGAGCCTTTTCATAATTATTCTGGTGAGTTACATCTTTGTTGGTACTCTCTACTTCTGTTTCGAAAGGTATGTCCAATTTCATGAGCAACTCCACTGCTTCAGAATTCAAACGTTGCAACATAGCTTTAAATAATTCGAAAGACTCCAACTTGTAGACCAACAGAGGATCCTTTTGCTCGTACTGCGCATTGTGCACAGCTGAGCGAAGATCGTCCATCTCGCGAAGATGCTCTTTCCATTCGTTGTCGATCATACCGAGGATTATATTTTTTTCAAATTCTTTGGTAATAGCACGTCCTTCGGTTTTGTATGCATTCTCAAGGTTAAGAATTATCCGCACTTCACGGCGTCCATCAGTTAGAGGGAAAACAATGTTCTTGTATTTGTCAGACATAGTTTCGAAGACATGCTTTACTTGCGGGAATGCACGATTAGCTACTTTTTCATTTTTACGACCATATTGATCGCACATAGATGAGTATACTTTATCTACAAGTTCATTTCGGTCGAAAGAACTGTATTCAGCAGCGGACACAGGAGAATCTATACCCAAAAGGCGTAATAGGTCCATTTCAAAGTCCTCGAAATTATCTTTTGTGTGCGACATGACAACTGTCTCGCAAACATCGTAGAACATGTTGTCAATGTCCAGATCTAGGCGGTCGCCATATAGAGCGTTCTTGCGTTTCTTGTAAATCGCTTTACGTTGAGCGTTCATGACGTCATCGTATTCAAGAAGTCGCTTACGAATTCCGAAGTTGTTCTCTTCCACTTTCTTCTGAGCACGTTCGATCGACTTAGAAACCATGCTATGGGTGATCACTTCACCTTCCTTAAGTCCCATTCGGTCCATCAACTTGGCGATCCTTTCAGATCCGAACTTACGCATAAGGTCATCTTCCAGTGAAACGAAGAACTGAGATGATCCGGGATCTCCCTGACGACCTGAACGACCGCGCAACTGTCTGTCTACTCGCCGGGAATCGTGACGTTCTGTACCAATAATAGCCAATCCGCCGGCATCTTTCACGCCTTCGCCAAGTTTGATATCTGTACCTCGACCCGCCATGTTCGTTGCAATGGTTACTGCACCTGGTTTACCTGCTTCAGCGACGATCTCTGCTTCCTTCTGGTGGTATTTAGCGTTCAATACCTGATGATTTATGCCTTTCATCTTTAGCATGCGGCTCAATAATTCGGAGATCTCTACAGTTGTCGTTCCTACCAATACTGGTCGACCCATTTTCACAAGTTTTTCAACCTCTTCAATAACAGCCGAATATTTCTCCCGGGCTGTTTTGAAAACAAGATCGTTCTGGTCTTTGCGTATCGCAGGACGGTTAGTCGGAATAGCAACCACGTCCAACTTGTATATATCCCAAAATTCCTTTGCCTCTGTCTCAGCCGTTCCAGTCATTCCAGCAAGCTTGTGATACATTCTGAAGTAGTTTTGAAGCGTTATCGTGGCATAGGTCTGGGTTGCAGCTTCAACCTGAACATTCTCTTTAGCTTCAATCGCCTGATGTAAACCATCGGAATAGCGTCGGCCTTCCATGATACGTCCGGTCTGCTCGTCAACGATTTTAACCTTTCCCTCCAAAATCACATATTCTACTTCTATTTCGAAAAGTGTATATGCTTTTAAAAGCTGGTTTACCGAATGGATACGCTCAGATTTTATGCTGTAGTCGCGAACCAGGGCATCTTTTTTCTCCAGATATTTTTCTTTCTCCAGATTTTCCTTTTGTAATTTCGCGATCTCAGAGCCAATATCCGGCATGATGAAGAAATCTCGATCGTCTGAGCCGGAGATTAGGTCGATCCCTTTTCCTGTTAATTCGATAGTGTTGTTCTTTTCATCGATTACAAAGAAAAGCTCATTGTCGATCTTTTTCATATGCTTTCCTTGTTCCTGCATATAGAAGTTCTCCGTTTTTTGCAGGTGAGCTTTGATTCCAGGTTCCGAAAGGTATTTAATCAAGGCTTTGTTTTTGGGAAGTCCACGGTGCGCCCTCAACAATGCAATACCACCTTCCTCAATCATTTGCTTAGGATCTTTGCCGGCATCAACATTCCCGTTAATCGCAGTTAAAAGCTTTTTTGCATCTGACAGACATTGATTGATATAGTTCTTTTGCGCATTCACGATCGCCTCGACTCGAGGCTTCAATTGATAAAATTCATGCTCTTCACCACGAGGTGTAGGACCGGAAATGATCAAAGGCGTTCTAGCATCATCGATCAAAACAGAATCGACCTCATCGACGATCGCAAAATGATGTTTCTGCTGAACAAGTTCATCAACGCTTCCTGCCATGTTATCGCGCAAGTAATCGAAACCAAATTCGTTGTTTGTTCCGAATGTGATATCGGCTAAATATGCTTTTCTTCTTTCTTCAGAGTTAGGGCGGTGCTTGTCGATACAGTCAACTGAAAGTCCGTGGAACTGATACAAAGGTCCCATCCATTCGGAGTCTCGCTTGGCAAGGTAGTCGTTCACGGTTACGACATGCACACCTTTTCCTGAAAGAGCATTCAGATATACGGGTAAGGTTGCAACGAGTGTCTTCCCTTCTCCGGTCTGCATTTCGGCAATGTTACCTCTGTGCAGAACACCTCCACCCATAAGCTGAACATCATAGTGTACCATATTCCACTTCACGTCTGCTCCTGCAGCAGTCCATGCATTGTGCCAAATGGCATTTTCTCCTTCAATGGTGATCCCATCTTTTTTTGCAGCCAGGTCGCGATCGAATTGTTTCGCTGTTACAGTCAGTTGACCGTTCTCGGACCATCTTCTCGCTGTTTCTTTCACCACAGCGAAAGCTTCGGGCAATATTTCAGCGAGGATCTCTTCGATCTTATCATCTATTGTCTTCGAAAGCTTATCGATTTCTTCGAATAGTTCTTCCTTAAGGTGGATAGATGTATTAATATCAGTCGCTTGATCGGTTAATTGCTTCAACTCATCTTCCAGTTTCTGAGTGCCTTCCTTGACACGTGTCTGAAACATTGAAGTTTTATCCCGAAGCTCATTATCACTTACATTCCTGAAAGCCAGAAAGAATTCGTTTGCTTTATCGATAATCGGTTGGTATTCCTTGCGATCTTTCGCTGATTTGTCACCGAAGAATTTCTTTAATAGATCTGAAATCATGAGTTGTATTTCGTGTTTTAAGAAGCTCCAAATGTAATGAAATATTGCTAGCTGAGAAGTATATTAACGCTTAAAATTTCGTCCTCTGAGTCATAAATCGTTCCAGAGGTTTTTCTGCTGACAATTTGTCAAGTAGTTTGTTAACAATTTATGTTCATTATCTGTTTTTTTTGAGCATTTTTCGTTGTGTTTTTCATGCTATATTTGCGACATGCATGAAATGATATTGATACTTGATTTTGGTTCTCAGTATACTCAATTAATCGCAAGAAGAGTGCGTGAAATGAATGTTTATTGTGAGATTCATCCATGGAATAAATGCCCTGAGCTTACACCAAATATTAAGGGTGTTATTTTGTCAGGAAGTCCTTTTTCAGTGAGAGATGAAGCATCTCCAAAACCTGATCTTTCAGCAATAAAAGGTAAGTTGCCTCTGTTGGGTGTTTGTTTCGGTGCTCAGTATCTATCCCATAATTTTGGTGGTGAAGTTTTACCTTCCTCAATCAGAGAATATGGCAGAGCTCATCTTTCCTACATAGACCATTCCAGTGTTCTGATGCGCGGTATGTCCGACGGAACTCAAGTTTGGATGTCACATGGTGACACGATCAAGAAGGTTCCTGCGAATTATTCGATAATTGCAAGTACGCATGATGTTGAGGTTGCCGGATATCAGATATCGGGTGAAAGAACCTATGGAATTCAGTTCCATCCTGAGGTGTACCATTCCCTGGAGGGGGCTATCCTGTTACGGAATTTCATCGTAGATGTGTGTGGTTGTCATCAGGACTGGACACCCGATTCATTTGTTGAGGAGACTGTGAAACTGTTAAAAGATCAGGTAGGTGAAGACAAAGTTATTCTTGGTCTTTCTGGTGGCGTTGATTCATCCGTTGCGGCAGTATTGTTGAATAAGGCAATTGGACCTAATCTACATTGTATTTTCGTAGATAATGGTTTACTTAGAAAGAATGAGTTTGAACAAGTGCTAGATTCATACAAGCATATGGGCTTGAACGTAAAGGGGGTAAACGCTTCTGGAAAATTCTACAGCGCATTAAAGGGGCTCATTGATCCTGAATTGAAAAGAAAAGCAATTGGAAAGGTATTTATTGATGTTTTCGATCAGGAATCAAAACTAGTGACTGATGCAAAATGGCTTGGTCAAGGGACGATCTATCCTGATGTCATCGAGTCTGTATCTGTGAATGGGGGGCCATCTCAGACCATAAAGTCCCACCATAATGTCGGAGGTTTACCTGATTACATGAAGTTGAAAGTAGTTGAACCTCTGAGACTGCTGTTCAAGGATGAAGTTAGAAGAATCGGGAAGTCTTTGCAAATAGATGATTCAATTCTTGGTCGACACCCTTTCCCAGGACCTGGATTAGGAATTAGAATACTAGGTGAGGTCAATGAGGAAAAAGTAAGAATCCTTCAAGAAGTTGACAATATCTTCATAACAGGATTAAAAGAAGATGGTTTATACGACGATGTCTGGCAGGCAGGTGCGATCTTTTTGCCCATCCAGTCTGTTGGTGTAATGGGAGATGAGAGAACATATGAGAATGCAGTCGCTTTAAGAGCTGTTAGTTCTACAGATGGTATGACTGCAGACTGGTGTCATTTACCTTATGAATTTCTTGCTAAGATATCGAATAAGATTATTAATCAGGTAAAAGGGATCAACAGGGTAACCTACGACATCAGTTCTAAACCACCAGCAACCATCGAATGGGAGTAATGGCACAAGTATTGTGAAAGAAGCACAAATAAACATGATGAAGAGTCTCTTACTTTTTATTTTCTTATTGTTAGGGGGATTTGTTTCCTCTCAACCTGAAACTGCTCAAATCGAGATTGTTAGCGGAAGGAAACACTACGTACACCTTGTTCAGACTGGAAATACATTGTGGGGTATCTATAAATTGTACAATGTACCTGTAGAGGACATCATCGAATCTAATCCCGGTTCTGAGAAAGGATTGAATGAAGGTCAGAAGCTTCTGATACCAATTCCTCTTGTGACTGTTTCACATGTTATAGAAACAAAAGAAACGTTATTCGCAATTTCGAAAAAGTATGGGGTAACGGTAGAGTCTATAATTCAATCAAATCCGGGTTCAGATAAAGGTTTGAATGCAGGTCAGGTAATTCAAATAGAGGGAGTTTCTCGTGATATAGCATCAATCCAAGCAAACCCCGATCAGATTAAAGAACACGATGAAACAAATAATTTGGATACTGACAAGGGGATGGAAACTGTAAAAGTTTCCTTTTCTGATTCTATCATAAATCATGTCGTTTTGAGTCATGAAACACTTTACAGTATCTCCAAACGTTTTATGGTGCCATTAGAAGAGCTTCAAAAACTGAATGGCTTAACGTCATCCAGGATAAAGCCGGGTGAATCAATCAAAATACCGGTAAAAAAAGAAAAGGTGGATGTTGTAAATATGCGAGTTATAGAACCGGTTGAGAAACGAAAAGTTGATTCAACCTTGCTTTTTCCTCAACGATCGAAATATAAGATTGCAATTCTTCTACCATTTAATTTAGATAAGGCAGAAAAGAATTCGGATAATATTACAAATCTCGCGACAGAGTTCTATATGGGTGCTAAGTTAGCTCTAGACTCTCTGGAGAATCTTGGTTTGGTTGCAGATGTATTTGTGTTTGATGCAAAGAATGACACAAATGCGGTGAAGGCAATCTTAAATAAACCTGAAATGACAGGTCTGGATCTTTTGTTTGGTCCATTATTTCCGGAAAGCGTAGATGTGGCATCCCGGTGGTGCAAGGACCACAATGTTAGAATGGTCTGTCCCACTGCTGTAAACCCTTCAGTGCTGAAGGGTAATACGTATGTTTACAATGCTGTTCCGTCAGATGCGACTTTAATGAAGGGACTGGCTGAATATTCTTTGAAGAACAACCCTCAGCATCAATTCATCCTTCTCAAGTCTTCCAGTGAAAAGGATCTGATTATGTATGATAGTTTTAGAAGCACCTTCATGAGTGCCCCAATGAAAGGAACGAGACCTAAATTGATCGAGGCAAATCTTGATAATTATGCTTCATTTCTAAAAAAAGGCGTCAATACAGTTGTAGTTTTCCCAACAAATGAAAAATCGATGGCTTTAAAGTTTATGAATAGTTTTAATGACAATTCATCTAAGTTACTGCCTGAAAATATATGGATCTATGGTACCAAAGAGTGGATGAACTTTGATGAAGTTAAGCCATATTTTAGGGATAAGTACAATTTTCATTTTTCCAATCCAAACGATCTCAATTATAAGTATCCTTTAACAGAAGCGCTTCACGTGAAATATCGTGCGATTTACAATGCTGATATGTCCAAGATGGCAGTTCAGGGTTTCGATATAGTTTATTATTTCTGTTTTCGATTGTTGATGAAAAGTGAACACGTGAAATGTGTGATGAATGACTTTCTAATGATACAGAAAGGTCCTGAGAACGGATATGAGAACGGGAAGTGCTTCATTCTTC
>Ga0315900_10010713_pt1 | contig 11433 bp, 12 predicted proteins | sample LakEriMetagenome_FD_203521 | JGI IMG/M metagenome (GOLD analysis project Ga0315900, IMG submission 203521) | Freshwater fungal communities from buoy surface, Lake Erie, Ohio, United States - Buoy 12 MA114 | ecosystem: Environmental > Aquatic > Freshwater > Lake > Lake biofilm | place: USA: Lake...
ATCCGCGCCTCGACGAAGTTCCAGAACCGCCTCCGCGGCGCTGGCATTTCGAGCGACACGATCCTCAACGCCTCCACCCAGGCGGCGGCCGAGGTCTTCGGCGTGAGCGAGGTGCTGATCGGTCGCGCGGCCTATGACTCCGCGGCTGAAGGCGTGGCGTTCTCCAGTGCTAACATCTGGGCGAACACCTACATCTGGGTCGGTTCCGTGACCGAGTCCGGCGCCGGCTACTTCGGCGGCGGCGCGGGCTTCACGCTCAACTGGTCTGAGTACGGTCCCGCGGTCGGCGTGTTCACCTACCGCGACGAGTCGATCAAGTCCAACATCGTGCGCGCTTCGCACTATGTGTCGGAGAAGGTGGTCAACACCAACGCCGGCCAGCTGATCGCCACGCAGTACGCCTAAGCAAAGAATTAAAGGCTGACGGGTATCCCGATGCCGCCCGCGCTCCTTAACTGGGGCGCGGGTTTCTTTTTGACGGGTCCGACAGCGCAATGCGCGTCTCACTTTGCGTCATCTGCGGGAACGAGGCCGAGCACATCATCGCGATGCTTTCGAGCTTCGCGCGCGTGTTCGACGAGCTCTGCATCGTGCGGGCTATTGGGGCGAAGGAGGCCGACGCGACCCTCGATATGGCGGCCGCCTGGTGCCGTGAGAACGGCAAGGACTTCCGCGGGGCTGAGTACCGCAACGGCTACGGCGCCGAGAAGTGGGACCACGTCGACTCTTTCGCTCGCGCCCGCAACGCGGCCTTCGCCAAGGCAACCGGCGACTGGATCGTCTGGTCCGACTGCGACGATCTTCTCGACGAGGCCGAGGACTTCCGCGATCATCTCCGCACGGTTGCGCCCGAGGTGCTGATGGTGCGGTGCCCTTACGACGTCCGCGGCACGAACAAGAAGCTGCACCGCGAGCGGGCGATCCGCCGCTCGGCCTTCGAGGCTGGCCGCGTCTGGCATCACGACGTCCACGAGAACCTATTGCTACTTCCCGGCGACAAGCACGAGGACTGGCCGCGGCCGGTCTGGGTCCACGCGCCGAAGTCGGTCAAGAAGGAGAACCGCCGGCGCAATCTCCGCATCCTCGGGCAATCGGTAAAGGAGACGCCAACCCAGTATTTCTACATCCACCAGGAGCACCTCTGCGCCGGCAATCGGCAGGCCGCCGAGCAGTTCGGCAAGATCGCTCTAAGCTTTCCGAACCTCGAACAGTCCTTCCGCTACGAGGCACTGCTCAACCTCGCCAAGCTCTGCGGCGATTCGCGCGAGGCGATGAGCTACGCGCTGCAAGCGCACGCCGTGTTCCCGTGGTGCCGCGAGGCTTACGCTGCGATCATTCTCCTGCTGTTCGAGAAGAACGACGGCGCGCGTGCGCGCTGGTGGGCCGAGGAGATGCTGCGCCACAAGGAGCCAATCGGTGCGGACAAGCCGTGGACATCGGAGGCCAAGTATTACGGCTGGGCCGGCTACGATCTGGCCGCGCGAGCCTTCCGGCTGGCTGGGCTTGATGCTCGGGCGGACGTGCTCCAGCAGCAGTTCCACCTTGGCAAGCATCCGCGGATCTCGCTCGTCCACGCGACCCGCGGCCGCACGTCGAAGGCTGTTGCCTGCCGCGAGGCTTGGCTGGGCTTGGCTCAGGATCCGACGCGCATCGAGCACATCTTCTCCGTGGACGCGGATGACAAGGAGTCGGTCACGATGGGCAAGCAGTTCCTGAGCGTCGTCTCGGACAAGCGGTCCTGCGTCGCAGCCTGGAACCTCGCAGCCAAAAAGGCGCGCGGCGACCTGATCGTGCAGCTGTCGGATGACTGGGTTCCTCCGATCGGCTGGGATGCCAAGCTGCTTTCGCTCGTCGAGGATCGCGACTTGCAGAAGGAGCCGATCGTCATCGCGGTCCACGACGGCCACCGCACCGGTCCGCTGCTTTGTATGGCGATCCTCTCCCGCGCGCGCTTCGAGCAGCAGGGCGGCGAGCTTTTCCACGAGGGCTACGAGTCGGTGTTCTCCGATAACGAGTTTAGCCACCGAGCCTGGCGCGACGGGATCGTGATCGACGCGCGCCACCTCTACCGCTTCGAGCATCAGCATCCGGCCTTCAAGAAGGGCAACTGGGACGCGACCTATCAGCACAACAACACGAAGGAGCGCTACGACGCCGGCCTCGAGCTTTTCAAGCAGCGCAACCCCGACGCCGATTCCAAATGGACTACGCCTTGAAGTTCGAGTCAGAGTACGTCGTCGATGCAGCGACCGGCGCGCTCACCTCCCGTGACCGCACGATCCGCGCGCAGTACGATCACGCCTACGTCGCACGTTACGAGAAGTATCCCGAGCGCGAGCTCTCGGAGATCCGCGCGGCGCTGTTCCGTCGCTTCTTTCCAGAGGCGTTCATCGTCTGCGACATCGGCTACGGCACGGGCGCATTCCTGCGGGCTGTTAAGGACCGGAGTCCTTCGGTCCATTGCTGGGGCTACGATGTTTCCCCATATCCCGCGCCATCGTTCGTGCGCGTGGATCCCGAGTGGCAGCGGACACGCTGGCCGGTCCTGACGTTCTTCGACTCGCTCGAGCACTTCGACCAGCTGCCGAAGTTCGAGGCCGAGGGCGTGATCGTCTCTGTCCCGTGGTATCATCCGGCGTTCGGGCTCGAGTGGTTCTACGACTGGAAGCACCGGCGCCCAGGCGAGCACCTCTGGCACTTCACGCCTAATTCGCTCGCCTCGGTGATGGCGCAGCGCGGGCTTCGCCCGGTCTTCATCGGCTCGCCCGAGGACGCGGTGCGAAAGAATGATGGTGACTGGCCGAACATTCTTACGATGGTCTTTAAGGCGTGAGAATCTGCATCGTCTACCACCAGCGCCTCGGCGACATTATCCGCATCCTGCCGATTGCGCGGCATCTGGCGAGCCAAGGTCATTCCGTCTACGTCGAGTGCTTCCCGCAATACTGGGGCCTCTTCGGCTGCGTCAGCTACGCGCGGCCGTCGGATCCCAAGCAGCGTCACGAGATGCGCTTCAGCCGCGTGCTCGAGCTCGAGATCTGGCCGCACCGATACGACGAGTACCGCGCAAGCGGCAAGCCTTGGGGCGACTTCGTCTTCGGCCTTTTCCCCGAGTTCGCGCAGCTGAACCAGCGGCCGGAGTTCGACCTGATCGACGAGCAGCCTCCGCTTGAAGACTACGGCTTCAGCCGCGAGATCTGCCTGCTGGCGCCGTTCGGCTACTCGCAGGGCAAGCAGCACCACGCGGGCAAGCTGATGGAGACCTGCCGGCGGGTCGCCAATCGGCCGATTGTGTTCCTCGCGGACGAAGCGCAAGAGGCGAAGCTTTTGACCTGGCGCGTGCCGCAATCGATGATTCTGCGCGCCAAGTCGCCGGCGCACCTACCGCGCATCATTCGCGACGTCGAGGAGGTCTTCACGATCAACTCCTCGCCGGCAATCATCGCGGCGGCCGTGCGAAAGGAGTTTTGGCACGTATCGTCTGGCGTCGCCCAGGATGACACCTTCTCGCCGGCCTCGCGAGTTGTGACAGTTGGCGATTAAGTATGGCCGCAGTCCGCGACTTCGATCCCGTGCAGCTGGCGCTCGACCAGGGCGCCATCTTGGAGCAAGCCGGCATTACGTTTTCTTACCTCGGAAGCACGATCACCGGCGTCTGGTCTTCCAGTCGGAACCTTTTTGACGAGTTCGAGGACCAACGCCGGGACGACGTGAAGTTCACGGTCTTCTTCACGACCTCATCGGTCACGGGCAGGCCGGCGCAGAGTCAGACGCTAGTGCGAGCCGGCACGACCTACTTTGTGGAGCAAGTGCGGTTCGACGCGGAGGGCGCGGGCTGCGAGATCGACGTCGCGAAGGTGATATGATAACGATCACTTTTGACCACGCGGATCTAGACTACAAATTGCAGCGCCTAGCGAGCGCGGCCAGAGTGGATCTTGGGAAAGTGATAAGGCAGGAGGGTGGGAATGTGGCGATGTCAATAATGATGATCTTGCCGCCCACCGGACAGCACGAGAACCGAAACACGAAAGAGCCGGTCCGGTCTGGTTTGACTAAAGCTGCACGAAATCAGGGAGAATTCGCGATCAAATCTGATCTTTTCGGCGGAAGGACGCGGAAAATTAAAAAACAGATCACGACGCTAGGCATCTTCCAGCGGATCGGAAGTTCGAAGGTAGCGCCGCCCAAGAGAGCGCGGACCGAAACTGTCAACGTCCGTCTGGGATGGGAGACATCCAAGACGATTCGCATCTACTGGAAATACTGGCAGCAGAACGCTTCGGTATCGACGATGCGGAACTTCCATCTGAAGTATCGCGACCGCTACGGACGCATCGGCTACGTTGATCGGAATCCGATTGGACGCTGGCAAGTGCAGGATCAGATGTGGATCAGCGATGCATCCGCCGATCGTTATCTCAACTCGGTCCAGTCAAAGGTCGGCTGGGCCAAGGCCGGATTTGCCGCGGCTGCAATAGCGTGCGGTCAAAGGGTTCCAGCTTGGATACGAAGGCACGCGCAACGAGCTGGGATTGCTAGTGTAAATTTCGGAAGCAATCCGTTCGTCATCGGGACATCAGTCGCAACCAAGATTCCAGACATCGGCCGATACATCCAGGCTGGTCTCAATTTTAGAGTTAAGATAACCCAGATGAAGGTTGATAGGATTTTGGCGAATCAAGCCGTAAACCTTGGATTTGGAAGAATTGACGGAGCAGGCCGCGTTCAAGAGAATATGCCGCGATGAGCACCCGCACCGACATCCGCAACGCCATCGGGCTGAAGCTGACGCAGGCTGGCGTCGTGCCCACGGCGAATCTCCTCAAGGGCCGGAACAACACGCTTGTCTCGACGAGCTTCCCGTCCGCCGCCGTCTACGCGGTCAACGAGCAGGTCGAGGTTCGCACGCTATCACCTGCAAATCGAACGCAGTACCGGACGCTGCAAGTAATGGTCGAGTATTTCACCGCGGAGGTGGCCGGCTCGACGACGATCATCGATGACCTCTTCGACACGGGCTCGGCCGCGGTCGAGGCCGCGGTGCTGGCTGACGTGACCCTGGGCGGCGTCTGCGATGACCTACTTCTGACGTCCGTCGATTATGTGATCGAGCCTGACGAAGAGCGGCGCTGGGGCGTCGCTCGTCACACCTTCTCCTGTATCTACTTAACCACCGACTAAAATGGCTGAACATCTCGGGCGCGAAGGCGTCCTCAAAGTCTCGTCTACCACCGTCGGCCAGCTCCGCAACTACTCGCTGGCCCACTCTTCCGACGTCGTCGAGGATTCGACGATGGGCGACATCTACCGCACGCGTAAGGCCACGATGAAGACCTGGAGCGTGAACGCGGATCTGTTCTGGGACGAGGCCGATGCCGGCCAGCTCCTGGTCACGATTGGCTCGACGGTCAGCGTCGCGCTTTATCCCGAGGGCGTCGCCTCGACGGATACCTATTATTCCGGCGTTGGCATCGTGACGAAGTTCGACGTCACGGCCGCGTTCGACGGGATGATCGAGGGCTCCATCTCGCTCGAAGGCGACGGCGCCTTATCCGTTTTGACGGTCTGAGGTGAATGATGCACGCTATTGATTTAGTCCGCGAACACTTCGCCTCCCTCGGGACCAAACGCATCGAGGTTCCCGAATGGAAGCTTACGATCTACGCTACTCCCGTCACGCTCGGAGAGAAGGCGCGCCTCTACAAGAAGAGCCGAGAGAGTGATATGGAGCTCCTCGTCGACATCCTTTTGATGAAGGCGACGAGCGAGGACGGGAAGAAGCTCTTCACCATCGACGACAAGGTCGTATTGCTCAACCGCGCGGACTCAAACGTCCTCGCGCGAGTGGCGAACGCGATCCTGGCTGACGATGCGCCGAAGGCCGAAGAGCTAAAAAACTAGCTGGCGGCGAGGGTGGCGCCGACCTCCTCGCCGTCTACGCAATCGCGGATCGTCTCGGCAAGTTCGCTTACGAAGTCCTCCAGATGCCAGCCCACGAAATGAGTGGCTGGATCGCATACATTAACCACCAGAAGCGAACCCAACACCGCAATGGCTAGCGCATCATTCCGACTTGGAGCTGTTGATGAAACGAAGGCGGCTTTCGCTAGCGTTCACAACTCGATGCAGAAGCTGGAGAAGCAGCTCTCATCGGTTGGGAAAGGGTTCCAGCTGGGCAACATTCTCAAGGGCGTTCTTTCGGGATTGGGAATCGGAAGCGGGATGCAGATAGTGCAGACGTTGATTGACCATCAAGTCGCCAAAAGAAAGGAGGAGGCCGAAACGCTAGAGATAATCAACAAATACACGCGCGAACAGATTCAGCTAGTGCGAGAGAGTATTCTGCTTCGTCAGAATGAAGAAGATCAGCGAAAGACTACGCTAAAGAATCTGCAAGATGATCTTAAGGTTTTAGAGGATAGCAAGGCAGCCTTCTTTGATCCTTCGTGGCGGATGTTTACTCCAACCCGCCCGAGTCCAGGCTGGGCACTCAGGAGCAAGGAGGAAAACTTGGCAGAGATGGCACCTCGGCTCAGGCCATTATCCAATGCCCAACAGATCGAAGTCGCGCGCCTTACTGTTGAGATTCAAAAAATCCAAAATCAAATTGATGCGATCAACATCAAGGAGGATACTAGAATCTTAAAGCTTAAAGAGCAGGAGGCGGTTTTGCTGAGACAACAGCGCATTATGAGCGCTGCCGCCGGATTGACTCAGCAGGAAAAGGCGTTCGACGAATTAATCGAAAAGCAAAAGAAGGCGAACGACGAGGTTGAGCGCAACCGAGAAGTCGCCAAACGAAGCGCTGAACAAGTGCAGGCGCAGGCCGAGGCTTATCGTAAGCTCATTGATCCGCTGCGAATCTATCAGCAGCAGCTTGTTGAAATAAACAAACTAGAAAGCGAAGGCCAGCTGACCGTCGTTGAGGCAGCGAGGGCGCGGCAGGTTGTTCTGCGGCAAAGTCAAAAAGCAAGTGACGATCAAATCAACCAGTCACTCGACCGCTTTTTCGGTGATATGGATAAGATGGAGCGGCAGACATCCGTGCTCGGGCAAGCTGCTAATGACCTAGGGTTCTCGTTTGCGTCGGCATTTGAGGGGGCTGTGTTGGCTGGGCAAAAGCTGTCGGATGTGATGCGGGGACTCGCACAAGATGTGCTCAAGGTCTTTTTGCGGTTGTCGGTAACAAACCCACTTATAAACGCCTTATTTGGGAGCGTGCCAGGATTTAGCCCGCTTCCGACTTTAAGTGGCACAAGAGCAAGCGGCGGGCCGGTCAGCAAAGGCTCCGCGTATTTGGTCGGCGAAGAGGGACCGGAACTTTTCGTGGCGAATAGTTCGGGCAGAATTATTCCGAATGGGAAGGCAAACGCTTTTGCCTCCGATGGTGGCGGCCCGACGGTTAACATCAACTACCACATCGCCGCTGGCGTCACCCGCGCCGAGCTCGTGCCGATCCTTGAGACCGAGCGGAAGCGCCTCAAGGCCGAGATCCCTGATATGGTGCGCCGCGGTGGCGCTTATCGCGCAGCGTTCGCCTAAGCTATGGCAATCTCCTACCCACTCACGCCGCCGTCGCCGTTCCGCATCTCGAAGCTGACGCTCTCTGGGATGAGCGCGACCTCGCGCAACGTCTCGCCGTTCACGTTTCAAACGCAGCAGTACAACTGGCCGGGGCAAGCGTGGATGGGCTCGGTAGAGTGCCCGCCGATGACGCGCGCCGCGGCCGAGGAGGTAATTGGCTTCCTGCTGGCAGCGCAGCGCGGCACGTTCTATTTCCAGGACTACGCCAACACCTCGCCGCGTGGCATCGTGGTCGGAACGCTGACCGTCAGCAGCGCGACCGCCAATACCTCAACGCTCGGATTCTCTGGGGCGACTGGCACTTTCGCGGTCGGCGATTGGATCCAGATCTCGACCTCGCTTTACAAGATCATCCAGGTCAACTCCTCAAGCAGCGTCGATCTCTTCCCGGTCCTGCGCTCAAGCTACGGCGCCGGCACCGCGATCACCTACTCAAACGCGAAGGGCGTGTTCCGGCTGGCCGAGCCGCGCACGGAGTGGTCGATTGAGCTCGCGAAGATGTACGGCGTCACTTTCTCGATCGTGGAGGACGTCGCGCAATGAGCATCACAACCGCAGGCCGCACGCTGTCGGCCGATATGGTGACGGAGGTGACGACGGTGCAGCTTGCGCCGGTCATCTTGGTCTCGCTTAGTTTCCCTTCCGCGTACACCCGCCTCTGGACCGGATACGGAACGCTGACCTACGCCGGCGTGCCTTACCTCGGCATCGGCACGTTGGGCAGCATCTCGCCGATCGAGGAGACGACCGATCTTGCGGCGCGCGGAATCTCGATGCGGCTCTCAGGCGTGCCGACCGCAAACATCGCGCTCGCACTTACCGAGGATTACCAAGGCCGCGATTGCACGGTGCTCTTCGGCGCGCTCTCGCCGACCGCCGGCACGCTGATCTCGTCGCCTGTGACGGTGTTCCAGGGGCGGATGGACGTGATGCAGATCTCGGACGACGGCCAGTCCGCGGACATCACGATGACGGCCGAGAACCGGCTCGTCGATTTCAAGCGGCCGCGCGAAGTGCGCTACACGCACGAAGAGCAGATCGCGCTTTTCCCCGGCGACCTCGGGCTGGAGTTCGTGACCGCGATTCAAGAGAAGGCCATTTACTGGGGCAACCCGAACCAGACGCAGCAAACGGACTGGGGCGGTGGGGACAAGACGGCGTGAACCGGATACGAATGAGAGCGGCCGACATTCCAGCGGAGCTTGCGCGCTTCATCGAGGAGCGGCGCAACCAGCCGTTCGCGTGGGGCGCGAATGACTGCTGCCTCTTCGCGGCGGACTGGGTGGCGCGGGCAACTGGGCGAGATCCCGCGGCGCACTACCGCGGCACCTACTCAAGCGGCATCGGCGCCCAGCGCATCATCGACAAGGCCGGAGGCATTCTGGAACTGGCGCGCGAGCTCGGACTTGAGTCTACGCAGATCGGCCTCGCTCGGCGCGGTGACGTGATTGCCCGTGACGTGGGTAATGGAATCGCGCTGGGCGTCTGCGTAGGCAATGCCGCCGCCTTCGTGGGCCGCGATGGGCTAGAGTTCCTCGACCTCAACGGCGCCGCCTGCTGGCGCCTCTAACTATGCCGCAAGTCGCCGTCGTCGTCTGGATCGCTTTGATGGACATCGGGCTAACCGTTGGCGCTGCCAACGCGGTGATGTTCGTGCTCAAGTTCATCGCGACGACCGCTGCCTCGATGGCGGCCTCGAAGCTGCTTGCGCCGAAGGCTCCGAGCTACTCCGACCCGTCGCTGACTGACCGCTCGCAGATGATCCGCTCGCCAATCGCGGCGCGCCAAATAATCTACGGCCAGACTAAGACCTCGGGCGTCATCGTTTACATCTCGACCACCGGCGCCAAGAACGAGTACCTGCACCTCGTCGTCGCGCTTGCCGGCCACGAGGTAGAGGAGATCGGCGACGTCTACTTCAACGATGAGCTTGCGCTTACCGGAACAGGAAGCGGAGCGCAAGGGCGATTCACCGGCTACGCTCAGATCTACCGAAAACTTGGAGCCAGCAACCAAACGGTGCAGACTGATTTGCGAGACGCAACAACGGGATTGACGAATGGCAAGTGGACGAACGCTCACGAGCTCAAAGGCATCGCTTACCTCTACGTGCGCTTGACCTGGAGCGAGAAGGTCTGGACCGGAGGCATCCCGAACATCTCCGCAATCGTTAAGGGTAAGAAGGTCTACGATCCGCGCACCGCTACCACGGCTTACTCGGCCAACCCTGCCCTCTGTCTCCGCGACTACCTGACGAGCTCTCTAGGGATGGCGATGGACGCGGCCGAGATCGACGACACGGCCGTAAACGCCGCGGCGAACATCTGCGACGAGGACGTCGAGATCAAGCCGGTCACCTCGCCGGCAACCTACGAAAACCGATACGAGGCAAACGGCGTGCTCTACACGAGCTCGTCGCCGGACGAGAACATCGGCAAACTAATTTCCGCGATGGGCGGCCTGATCGCCTACTCCGGCGGGCGAGTGGTGATGTACGCGGCCGGCTACCGGATCCCGACTGTAACGCTAACCGAGAAGCACTTTGCCGGCCAGATGACGGTGCAGACGAAGACCTCCGCGCGCGATCGCGTCAACGGAGTGAAGGGCGTCTACGTTTCGCCCGAGAACGACTGGCAGCCGTCTGACTTCCCGCAGATCACCTCGACGACCTACGTGACAAAGGACGCCGGCATCCGCTATTGGCGCGACGTGGCGCTGCCGTTCACGACGTCGCCTTCGTGTGCCCAGCGGCTGGCCGTGATTGAACTTCGACGCGCCCGAGAGGAGATCACGATGACTGCGCGCTTCCGCCTTGATGCGATGCAGGTGCGGGCTGGCGATACGGTGATGATTACTAACTCGAAGATGGGCTGGACCCAGAAGGTCTTCGAGGTGATGGAGTGGAACTTCGCGAGCGACGGAAGCCCTCCGCAGCTGGCAATCGAGATGACGCTGCGCGAGACGGCATCGACCATCTACGACTGGAACGTGACCGACGAGGTCTACATCGCCGACGCGCCAAACACCACGCTTCCCGATCCCTTCACGCTCTCCGCGCCGACTAACCTAACCCTGACCGCGGACGGCACGACGCAGTTGATCCAAGCCGACGGCACCGCGCTGCCTCGCATCCTGGTCTCGTGGTCCGCTCCAGCCGAGCAGTTCGTGCAGGCTGGCGGCAACGTGGGCATCGAATACAAGGAGAGCACATCGACTACCTACCTGACCTGGAACACGCTGCCCGGTGATCGCACGACGGACTACATCTCAAGCGACGTAAAGATCGGGCTGACCTACAACGTCCGCATCTTCGGCGAAAGCTTCTTCAAGGTCGCGACCTCCTACGTGACCGCGACGGTCAACGTGCAGAAGGACACGGTTGCGCCCAGCATCCCGACGAACCTAGTTGCGACGATCGGCACGGGCGCCGCCGTCGGCCTCGACTGGGACGACTCAACCGCTCCTGACTTCTCGGAGTACGGCATCTACCGCAACACGACGGGCGTCACGCCGGCCAACGCCAATACGAACAAGATCGCGGAGGCTGATGCCTCGCGCTTCGTCGACGTGGACGTCGTCGTCGGCACGACGTATTACTACTGGGTCAATGCCTACGACGCGCTTGAGAACGTGTCCGGCTTCGCGACGCGCGTGCAGGCGACTCCCGTGGCGATCACCGCGGGCGCCGTGTCCAACGTCGCGCCGTCCACGCCCAACGCTCCGACGTTCTCCAGCGAAACGACCTACCTCGCGAGCGATGGCACGTCAGTTGCCCGCATCACGGTAACCGCTCCACCAATGCCGACTGGCGGCGCCGTTCTTCAGATTCTCTACCGGCGCAGCGGG
>Ga0315900_10010714_pt1 | contig 11432 bp, 5 predicted proteins | sample LakEriMetagenome_FD_203521 | JGI IMG/M metagenome (GOLD analysis project Ga0315900, IMG submission 203521) | Freshwater fungal communities from buoy surface, Lake Erie, Ohio, United States - Buoy 12 MA114 | ecosystem: Environmental > Aquatic > Freshwater > Lake > Lake biofilm | place: USA: Lake...
TGGCTGGCCGGAATCCGCTCCTCAATCGACACGTAGGAGAACAGGGAGCCGCTGCGCTCCCGGTGACCTCGCATCTGGGCTGGGCAGTTGGCCCATGTTCGCGCAGGCTGGGTTTTTCAGCAAACTCTTAGCGACCTTTGTCATACCTTTGGCTCGCGCAATATCCCCAACTGCTCGCGCTATACCAGAAACATCTTCTGGGAATTCATCAAACCATGCATCAAGATAAGCCGCCATCTCTTCAGGCGAGCGAAGATGGTCTGAAACGTCATAAGGAGCCAGCTTCCCGGATTGTGAATTCGCAGGTGACTGTGTTTGCGTCATTGGGAGAAGTCTCTGAATAATCGTTTATCCAGGACTGGTACGCATCGGCCGCAAACACCTCAATTCCAGCATTGTAGCTCATAGGCTACGCAGAAGCAAGTGGGTAGCCCTGGCTTTTGTATGCGACTAACACTGCCATTGTGTGGCAGGCAGTGAGCTTGGGGAGGCGTAGTTGAAGGCTAATGGTGGCCTGTCCACTCTAGGGGCTTGTTCGGTGCCTCAGCGGAGCAACAACGGCACTAAAAAATGCCTCCTCTGACTACCACTGATTGAGCCATCCGCATAGACAGTTCACGCCGCAGACCGACGTTTGCGAACAATCCAGAATTGTTGATTCTCGAGATGCCTTTGATGAACTCTTCAATGGGAGCTGATCTGGAACTCAGAAAAGCGTAGTAAAGATACGGTACGCCACGTTCACAGATAAAGTCCATAAATCCAATGCCTTGCTGAGAGAGCAAGCTTGAGAAATACTCGGCTGACTTTAGATCCTGGTTGCTAGGTTGATTTACGCGGTATTTGGAGGGGTTGGGATTTGGATGGTTGTGCAGCCTGACCACCATGTCTGGCTTATGAAGGCGTAAAGCATTATCCAGATATCCGCCTCGAAGGTATGGAGAAACAGACTTACCGTCTTGCCCCTTGTTCCACCAAAGATACTCAGCATGCAGATCCTTGACAAAAACAAGTGCTACCCACTCATGCTTCTTATACTTGAGAAGGCCGGCAATTGACGAAGGTAGTTGAGAGAACCCCAAATCGCATCTAACAAACTGCCCGCTAGCCTTCATTGCTTTCTTTTTGGATGCATCCGCGATCACAGGAGTTGAACTAAATGCATGAACTGCAAGAAGATGTCTCCACTGTTTTATGCGGGCTAGCTCCAAGACCTCTTCCGGATTCAGCGGATGCCGATTCTTGAATACATCAAGCGCCCACGTTAGGCATAATAAGCCAATTGGAACCAGAAGTATGATCAATAGAATCATCTGCCTTCTAATTGAGAATGTGGGCCCATATCTTATTCAGGATCCGTCCTGAGCACGCCAGCTTGGCCCCTGTGCACCGAACGCTCAGCATCAGCGGCGGCGTGGAGCGACGTACGCTGGATGCTGTTGTTCGGCGGCCGTGCAATCAAGCACAGGGATGCTCACATCATGAGAAAGATGACCCAAGCCTATACCTGATAATTGACAACCAGAAGAAGCTCGCGGATTTGTTGCTGGCCAACTGAGTTTGTTGATAGCGCAATGCTTGAGCCAAATGTAACGCCAGGTGGCGCTGTACCAGTTCTGAATCCTGCAAGATCAGGGATGGGCGCAGGTATCAACGAAATAGCTCCGCCATTCCAGCCAAGGGTTGGAGTCCCAGCCCCACTGGCGAACTTGGCAAACAATGTGAGGGATACTAGATTAAGGTTGACATCTTGGCTGCTGATGAAATAGGGTAACCAGTTGCGATCAAGTGTGAAGGAGTCGCTTCCGGTAGAAATAAGCCGATGCCAGAGATCAGGATGATCACGCCGAAGATCAAATGCATGGAACAGGCCAGTCCGGCCTGTCTTGAGGATCATCTGATTCAGCCCAGAGCGTAGGTTGCCCTGCACCGAAGATCGGAAACCGCCGCCGCCATCGCGGGCCGTGTAGCGGACATGAAACACCACATCGCTGATTGTGGAATAATCAAACGTGCGCAGGTTGGTTGCACCAGCTGCGGACGCGACTCCGCCGGGTAATTCCAGGGCATAGGTGCCAATCGTTCCGCAGCCTTCGAAGGGGAGGTAGCGATCATCCTCCAGATTCAGGCTGAACAGCCCCGCATCCTCCTGACCCTGGCTGAGGGTGATGGATTGCACAGAGCCCACGTTGTAACGGAAGCGGGGATCGTTGCCGGGAGCCTCAGCGTAGGGATCACTACCCGCGGGCAAGCCGCTCTGCATCGCGGTGGACACGCGGACGCGATTGGAGGTTTGAGTGAGCTTTAGCGCCACGGATCCCTGCGGACCAACCACGCAGGGAACAGAGATGCTGAGGGATTTGATGCGGCGGAAATAGTGGCCAGGTTGCTCCAGATCGAAGTAGGCCTCGGGGATCTGCACGGTGCATTTGCCACTGGTGCGCAATTCGAGTAGTGCAATAGGATCCAGCCGCGCCAAAGAGACATGGGTCGTGAGCTCAAGCTCACGCCGATGCCTTTGGTGGTAGGTGGTTTCCATGCGGCGCAGATCAGCCTGAAGCCGGTCCGCGGCCAACAGCCCCTTGCGGTAGTCCTGCCAGTGGCCGGGCTTGATGAAGGCATCGATAACGCCAAGCTCATACTGGTAGCAGCGTTCTGCCGCCTTGGATGCCTCTGTGGCCAGCTTGTGGAGCTCTCGGGAGAGGCCCTGGAGCTGCCCCACCATCCAGTCGTAAAGCTCCTGGTTGGTGAACTTGGAGCGCAGATAGGTGGCCTCCGCTGCCTGCTGCTCGCTACGAATCTGCTGGACGCGCAGCTGTTCCTCGGCGATCCGCTGTCGAATCAGGGTGGTTTGGATTTCGATCTCAGCGCGTTCGATCTCCCGCTGATAGTTGCGAGCAGTGTTTTGCCAATCCTCGTGCCGCACCTGAAAGCTGCCTTGCTGGCTGAGCATACTGCCGGCTTTATCAAGAGCCGCGCCTAAAGCACCTACAGCACCAACAACGAAGTCCCTTGCGCTTGATGCGTATTCCCGGCCTCCGGTTTGTGCGTTAACTGTAGGAGATCCACCAAAGCCAGCTGCTCCAATCATGAAATTAGGAATCAGCGACAGCCCACCTGAAGCCGCGTAGCCAATAGCGACTACAGCCTGCAGTGCCAGAGAGGCACCATAGGATGCAGTCGCAGCAATTTCCCACGCATTCATGTAGGGCCTAGCGGCATAGAACTGCTGGGATTCCTCATGCATCTGCTTGCCTTTGCGCGCACTCGCCACCGCATTGATCGCTGCCTGGATCTCCTGGCGCATCGTCTCCTGTTGCTCCCTGAGCAGGCGCCCTTCGTGGTCGCTGCGCAGGCGCTGCAAGCCTTCACCATCAGCAGAAGCGAGGGCCTGTTCCAGTTTCTGGGAGAAACCAGCGGCCACCGAGGCGAGATCGATGGCATGGCGCAGCATCACCCGGAAGCGGTAGGGCGGCATCGGCGCACTGAGGCTGCTCAGGATTTCACCGATGGAGAGCCCAGCCGCGGAGGCCTGGATCAGCGCCTCCACCGACAAGGGCGGAGCAAACAAACTGAGATCACGCTCCACCCCATCGATCGTGCGGCTGTTGCGCAGATTGAACTGCCGCTCCGCCAGGGTGTCCCACAGCTCAAACAGTTTTTCGCTGGGGGGGATGCAGAAATAAAGGCTTGCAAAGTTGATGGGAGGCGCTGATGGCGCTGGTGGCGATGAAGGCAGGTCGGCGCCACCTTGGGGCAGAACGGAGACATCCGGAAGAAGATTCTCCAGACGGCAAAGGGCATTCCCGAAAGCATCCAGGCGGGCATCAAGCTGGTTTAACGTTTCCGGCGGCACCTCCAGGGCGCGGGGCACCACTTGCGGCCGGGGCCCGAGCAATCGCTCCACGCGCGAGTAGTCGAGGGTGGCCATCACGAGATCCTCCAGGCTGTCGCGCCTGAAGGATTGGTCGCCGCGCTCCAGGTAGAGGCGTGCGGTGAGATGCACGATCGCCTGCTGGAAAGCAACGGTGCGGGACCGGGCTATCAGGTAGGGCTTGAAGGGCTCCCGTCTCCATTGATCCACGGCAGCCACCAGTTCCGTTTCCGTGGCACCTGTTGGATCATTGGCAAGACGGTTGAAGATCCTATCGATGCGCTGGTCGGTGTAATCGGTGGAGCTGCGCTGGTAGAAGGGCTTGGTCATCCAGTAGCGCGCTCGCGTGGGATCACCCTGGAGCGCAGGGTCTCCGGCCAGCCCGCGCGGATCAAAGATGTAGCGCAGCCAGGTTTCCGCTTCGTCATAGCGCTGGGCAGCCATCAGCATGCTCGCCATCAAGTGGGGAGCATGGAAGGTGAGCTCCCAGTTGTAGGCGGCATAGGCGCTGGTGACACCAAACTCCAACTCTTCCACTGGATAGGGCGCCGCAATCAGCGACGAGGGCCCGTAACCAGTGGAGGCATTACCGAAATCGAAACTTCCTTTTGCCAATTGGCTTTCTCTACTGAGCAGCAGGCTGATGCCGCCTTGAAAAAAACGCTGCCGCAAGAAGCAAAGACGTGGATGATAAAAATTACGGACTTCATAGCCATAGAGAAGATTGGTATAAACAGTGATTTCGGCAACGAGCCTTGCCAGCTCTGGATCGCGGATAAATTCATCCCACACGGCTGCTTTCTGCTGGGCGGTGGTCGCTGAGCTCCAGCGCCCTATATAGATTTCAATAAAGGTTTCAATATCAACGACTAATTTATGCAAGTTGCTGAAAGTCTTGGCTGTCGTGCGGTTGCCGTCTTGATCAAGAGGGCCATACCAACCAGGGACCAGGATGTATCCCCGCAGATTGTCCTCAAAGAAGAATGGCATGCCCGTGCCGAAGACCTGAAATCGATAGTCGCTGAACCTGCTGGAATACAACGCCAACAACCAATTGATCCAGCGATCAATGTCTGTGCTCTGGAAGGGGTAGCTCACCCGGAAAATGCCAGGCGTGCGATTGAAGAGCACTGCGGAACCGAAGCCACCAAAGCCCCCTTGAATGGCAAGATCCTGCTCCGCTTCAACGGCTGAATTTGAGGGATCTATCTCCTTTAACCTCTGTCCATTGAATGTGGTGTTTTCAAATTGGGGCAATAGCCAGACCGGTGCTCCGGCGAACTGACGCACCTCGGGATAACCTTTGCAGCCAGTGAGTAGAAAACTCCCGATCGGCTGCAGCACTTCCTTAGCACCAGGATTCCTGTAGAGATCAACTGTGAACCGCTCCGGATCAGGGTTGACGGTGAGCTGAAGAGCTGCGCGATCAATTGGCTCCTCAGCCCATGGCGTTGTGATCGCATCTCGGGAAACGCGCCTGGGCAGCCACCGCTTACCCGTGAATTCGCTCACAGCCAGGCTGATTTCCAGCCTCCGCTGCGCTCGCGGCAGAGGTTGATTGCCGCTGCTTTGTTGCGGGAAAGGCAGGCTCTGCTCCTCATTGCCTTTTTCAAGAAATGTGGCCCAGGCCAGATGCAACCGCTGATTGCGGAAAAAGGCAATCAGATGATCACCACTGATGTCGAGGTCAATCTTTGTCCATGGTGTCCAAAAGCGCTCCCGATCCAAGCGCCGATGGAAATACAGGCGAGGCTCACCACCCTTGGTGGCAGCGATCACATGCAGAGAGTAGTTCTGCAGGTCGTAGCAGGTGGCAAGCACATCCAGAAAGGCGATCTGATCCAAGCGATCCAGATAGCCCTCAAAGGCGGCATTCACGTTCTCTTCATTGAGTTCTTTCTGTTGGAGAGTGGATTCAAACTCAGCAAAGACCTCGGTTTTATCATCTCGCCACTCTGGCTTCAGATAGTACTGAGCGTCGACGAACACCTTGCGGGCCACCTCCCACACGCGATAGTTCTTCATCCATTCCCACTGCTTCCAGTCCTGATCCGTCAAATCCGCCACGGCCTTTGGCTCCAGGCCTTCCAGACAACGGCGAATGAACAGCTGCACGGTGGAGTGGGCCTGCACCAAGCGCGACGAGGGCATCCGCGCCGACCATTCCGGGTCGGTGAGAAAGACGTCGTAGACATCAAGGCGGCTCTTGAGGCCCGGATTAATCGCCAGCAGATGGGTGATGAGGGCATCGCGCTTGCGCTCACGAATCGGATCCATCAAGCTCTTCAGCGCAGGCAGCCACTCGGCTTCGTCGTAGCGGGCTCGGAGCAGACGACGTGCCAGCTGGCTGGCGGCAGGGTTGAGCGTGCCAGCGGCAAGGGTGAGCGCCTCCGGCAGCGAGGCCCCCATCCGATGCAGGAGTGGGATGGCGGTTTCCAGTTGCACCCATGCAGCCGGCTTGGCGTAGTCGGCAACGGCCAGCCCGTAGTGGGCATCGAGATCTTGCAATCGTGCCAACGGCCAACCGGACACCAGGGCGAGAGATGAGAGCAGCTGGGTCTTGGACGTGCTAGAAGTGAGCGCCAGCTGGAGCAGATCCAGGGCTGCCACCGTGCTGCCAGGCCGAGCCAGGTCCTGCACGGCTGGAAAACGCTCCAGCAGAGCCAGCCCCGACCGCAACACCAGCCATCGGCCGAAGGAGATGGCCGGAACACTGGGCTCAAAGGGTACATCCCGCAGCCTCAGCCAGCCTTGGTTGTACAGCGCATCGCCGTGTCGCAGCAGAACCTCGAGAACCGCTGGAGTGAGGGAGGAGATCGGCAGCAGCCCCACCACGGCCTGGGCCAGGCGGATGGCCCGATAGAGATCAGGTGTTGTTGCGGGGCTCACTGCGCTGGCGAGCCATGAGGTGGGGGTGGTGGCACCGCTGAGCCAGGCCTGGGGGATGAACAACGCCGCCAGGGATGGGGCGGTGGCCCCAACCGTGAGCGTGAGCTGATCGAGCAGCACCTCCGCCTGTTCTTCTGGCAGGGCGAGCAGATCAACCAGGGCGTTTGCTGTGGCTTGCCGCGCTTCCTGCAGAAGGGCCGCGGCGGCTAGGTCCCCAAGGATGAGTTGGATGATGGCTTGGCGTTCCACCTCGCGGCCAGCCTCATTGGTTGCGGCTGCCAAAGCGTCAATGCGCCCTTTGATGGTGGCCGCTTGCACCAGGCCAACCAGAGGGTCATCCACGATTGTCTTGGCAGCGCTGACCTGCGCAGGTGTGGGAGATTCGGCACGCAGAAGATCAGCGATGGCCTTGATCGCGTCATTGCCGACAGCAGGGAGAGACTGGAGTGCACTCTCCAGGCTTCCGAGCTGCTCCAGGGTCGACAGATTCTCCTGATAGGGCGAGACGTGCTGTTTCTGGGCTTGGACCAGCGTGCCTTTCAGGGACTGGAGGCGTGCCGTGATCGCAGACTCGGCCAGGGCCCATTGCGGCAGTTGTCCCGCAGCGGATGCCTCCAGGCGTGAGCGCAGCTCCACGCTGCTGACTCCGAAGGTTTGCAACTGGCGCGCCGCGACCACCAGTTGTTTGAGGTTGTGGGCCGAAGCCAGTGGATTGATGCCCAGCAAAAGCTCCAGTCCGAGCAGATCTGTGATGGACCATCCGAGAGCCCTGGCCAGGCCCACCCGGCCATGGATGGCTGCCAGGGCCACACGGCTGAGGATTGGAGCCGCACCACCTGGAAGAATGCCGCCGTGGCCAGCCACCAAATGGCTGTGAAGCCGGGTGAAATCCCTGTCCGAAAGCCCCCATACCAGGCAGAGATTGGCGCGAAGAGCATCCAGCTTGCGGCCATTTCCCGGTGTGGCAGCTTCCGTGATTTCGTTGGCTTCGATCGCTGGTGGTGCCAGCCCGGGATCCAGGGGCCCTGTCGCGGCAGGGTTCTCAAAGAGCCGGCCATGGGCGGATGGAGAACCTTCCGTGGGGATCACATCCAGCCAGGTGATGAGCTCCTCCACGGGCACGCTGAGATCGGCGGAAAGGCCGCGCAGCGTGGCGAGGGCAAGCAGGGCTGGATCCCCGAGGGTGCGATTCCCAAGCGTGGGGGCGACGGCCAGCCGAGATAGATCGAACGGAGCGAGGCCAGTACGGCGAGACAGACGCAACAGCCGATGCACCCGATCGAGCACGGTGTCGTTGAGGTTGACGATCAGCTTCTGGGCCAGATCGCAGCTTGTGTCGAGGTGGCGGATGAACAGATTCACGCCCCCTTCAAGCCACGGATGGGCTGGGCTGGCCACCAGGTTGACGACCTGCCCCCGCACCCAGGGGAGGGCGATCAGATCCACCACCTGGCTGTAGTTGAGGCTGGTGTGGGTGGTGAAACGATCCAAATGATCGAGGCTTGGGCTAGCGGCAGAACCAGGCACGCCCCACACGGCTGGCTGATCGCCGACGGCAGCCGTTGTCACCACGGACCTTTCGGCTGGGGCAAGGCCGAGCGATTCAGCGGCAATCAAATCCACTGCGGGGGCAGGGGCGGTGGCCAGGGCCGCCATCAGCTCCTGCCGCTGGATCTCCATGGCGCCGAGGAAGGCGCGCACCTCCAGGTGAGGCAAATCAAAGGGCAGATCAAACGCCGTTTTGATACCCGCTGCAGCCAAGGCGGCGTAGGCGGTGGTGTTCACGTATTCCGGAGCGGCGGCGCGTTCCGCGGCGCTGCCGTGGGTCTGGCGGAGCCGGCGCAAGGTCCAGGTGTTGGGGCCCGCGCTAGTGATGAGCAGGGTGAGGCCGCGATCACGCAGGTGGAACGGTGGCGTTGGCGGAGCTGCAGGCGCCGGAGGTGCAGGAGTGGTGCTGTAGATCACAGCCGTGTCCGCCACGTCGAATCCCGCGGTGCGGATGGCCGCCAGCAGGGCGGCGCTGGGCTTGCCAGCGGAGATGGCTCCCGTGAAGGTGAAGCCCGTATCGGGGGCGATCGCCTCCTCCAGCAGCTCGCAGACGATGTCGATATGGGGAACGGGTGTTTCGGCGTTGGCACAGTTCAGATCGATCTCACCGAGGTCTGGGCGGCGCTCAAAGAGCACCGTTTTGGGATTGATCGGTACCGACGGATTGACGAGGGTGTTGCTAGCCCTGCGCTGACGCAAAAACCGCAGGGCATCGGCCAGGTAGGCGGCGGGGCCATAGATCGAGCGGCACTGTCGGCAGGCGCAGGCATCGTTGCTGCCGAAGAGAACCTTCAGATCCGGCTGGTCGGCCACGATCGCCGCCAATTGCCCGCTCAAAGCCGTGCCGGTGCCGGCAACCTCCATCACCATCGGCTGGGAGAGGCTTCGCAGCTCGGTGGCCAGCATCAAAGCGGCCACATTGCGTTGGCTCGCTGTCGCGAACACCGCTTCCGCCTCGCTGGGCTCCATGGCGGCCTGGCTGCTGGCCGCCTCGATGAAATTGCTGCGCCCGGCAGCCACAATGTCGGCGGAGGAGCGGAAACCGGCCTTGAGCAGCCCTTCGCTTTTTCGGTAGTCAGCCGTGAGCTGGAACAGGCGCTGCAGCGTTTCGGCCGCATCCAGCAAAGTGGCATCCAGGGCCTGTGGATCCTCATCAGCCGCCCGCAGAAATGGCCGCAGGCGGTGGGTGGAAAGATCAAAGTCTGGATGGGCGTCGAGCAGGGCTGCTACCGCCGCTGCCTGGGGCACTTCCTGTGGTTGGCGGCGGGCCAGCTGGGCGGAGAAGGCGGCGGTGGGAAAACGGCGCGCGAAGCGTCGAACGATCAATGACGCCTGGCGACGTGCGAGGGCCTTGGGGATTGGGGCTCCGCTGAGGCGCACGTTGCCCTTGCTGATCAACGCTGACCAGTCCTTGCGTTCCAGCTGGGCGAGGCGATACAGATCAGCTTGGGAATCCGCCCCAAGGCTTTCGGCCACCTCCTCCACCAGGCCGAGGTGGTGGCCCAGGAGCGCGGAGAGCTCCAGCCGGGTGGACTTGGCCGACCTGGCCTCCTTGCCAGGGGGGGAGCTTGGCGGATTGAGCCGATCTCTGAGTTCATCCAGGGCCTGCGGGTCAAAGGGGCCGAACAGCCTGAGCAGATCTCCAGCCTGGCCTGCGGCGAGCCGCTCATCCAGGCCATCCAGGATGCGCTCGGCCAGGCCTTGTTTCTGAAACTGCTCAGCTTCAGGCCCCCAGCGCTCTAACTGCTTCTGGATGGAGGGGAACTGGCGCATCAGGCCGGGAGAGACGCGATGACGCCGGACCGCCCGCTCCAGCGCTGCCTTGGCGGCCTCCGGCTCCAGGAGCGCCAGGGCGAAGAGCACCGTGCGGGTGTCGCTGGCCCAGGTGACCGGGGTGAGCAGCACGCGCGGGCGGCTGGGGCCGATGCCGAACAGCCCGTCCTCCTCCAGAACAGCAAAGGAATAGGCGGCGGGGACCTCTGCCAGCTCCTGCAGCCGATGGGCCACCACCAGATGGGTGAGGGTGGACACCTCCTGCTGAATCTCCCGTGCAAGGAACAGCCCCTCATCGGAGGCAGGATCGATCTGGATGGCGGCGATGGGCACCTTGCCGATGAGGGGCTGGAGGGCTGCCACCAACTGATCAAAGGCATTGGGCAGGGCGCCCGGGGGGAGGTTCACGACGCGATCGAGGCGAGCCACGGCCGGCGCGTTCATCACCAGTTCACTGCTGCCACTGGCATGAAGCAGAGTTTTGCCATCGGCACTGTGAATCTTCAGGCCTAGATCGGCCGAGGCCTTCTCGGCCCGAAGGGCTGCAAGGGCGGTGTACGTGATCCGGTAGTGCCCCTCGGCATTGGTGCGGGCTTTACCGAGGAGCTGTTCGCTGCGGAAATCGCGATCGAAGGCCGTCACCCGCAAGCCGGGCACGGGAGTGCCATCGGCCAGGGCGATTGTTCCCTGCACCACCCGCTTGCAGGAGCGGGCCTGTTGCCAGATCTTGGTGAGGTCGTCCTGGGAGAGCTCACTGCCCTCACAGGCCTCAGGCAGCATGGCGGGATCAGATTCAGCTGCCCGCCAGCGCTGCACGGCCAGGATGGTGCTGCCGCCGTAGCTCTGCTCTCTGCACTCGTGCTCCGCGACAGGATGGCCGAGATCGGCGAAGAGCCGCTGCAGCAGGGCCACCTCCCGGCCCTGCTGCTGGTGGGTCAACCCTTCCGCGAAGGGGCTCGAGGAGGCAGCCATGGGTTTGTGAGGTAAGGCCCCAGGAAGACGCAGAGCCTGTCTCCTTTATGGCAACAGCGGGCTGAACTGTCAGGTGGTGCGGGTGCCAAAGGACACGGTATCAGCGGTGGCCAGGGCGATTGGGGTGAGCGCGCGGTGAACACGGCCGATATCGCTGATGCGGCGCCGCCGCGGATATCGGCGGCGCTGAAGGCCCTGGCGAATTCGGATGCACTGGTGCTAGCTGATCAGCACACATCCTCGGCGTACCGGTAGCTGCCAGGAAAGGTGACGCGCGTGCTGCCGGTCAGGCGGCTTTCACCAAGGTAGCGGCAGTGATGCCGTTTTCTGGTGGCGGTGGATTGATCCACACCACCTCCGGTTGTTTCCAGCAGCG
>Ga0315900_10010715_pt1 | contig 11432 bp, 8 predicted proteins | sample LakEriMetagenome_FD_203521 | JGI IMG/M metagenome (GOLD analysis project Ga0315900, IMG submission 203521) | Freshwater fungal communities from buoy surface, Lake Erie, Ohio, United States - Buoy 12 MA114 | ecosystem: Environmental > Aquatic > Freshwater > Lake > Lake biofilm | place: USA: Lake...
TTGCGCAAACACGGCATCGGACACATGATTCTTGATCGAATCATCACGCGCGCAATCGAAATTGGCGTTAAAAGATTGTTCTGCCTCACTTTCGAAACTGACTTCTTTGCTAAGCATGGTTTTGTCGAGATTCAAGGTGCACCGGTTGCACCTGAGGTATATCAACAATTACTTCGCTCGTACGACGAAGGAATCGCGGAGTTCCTCGATCTCGAATCAGTGAAACCAAATACGTTAGGGAATACGCGAATGTTAAAGGTTCTCTGAGTACCCCTTGTTACGCGCAACGCTATTCCTTCATGGTGGAAATGAATTTCATGCAGATAGTGATGACTCTTTTGAATTTGATGATTTTTTTGTTAAATCAATAATTGGTTCGCAAGTTGGAATCTTCCCAGGTGCGAGCGTGAGTGAGCGAGATAGCGTCGCAACGGTTGCATTTGCATCAGGGTATTTTTCTTTACATGGTGTGGAGCTCATAGACATCTCAGAGATTTCAACAGCATCGTTGGCTGAACTAGATGCGCTGATCCTTCCTGGTGGCTCACCGGTGAAACTTCTGAGCGAGTTGGCACGGCATAAAGCCGAGCTCGAGGAGTTCTTCCAGCGCGGCGTGCTTTATGGTGCGAGCGCAGGGGCGATGGTCTTAGGGCGCGGCTTTACGATGGGCGGCACATGGCACCCTGGGCTTGCTTTGGGAGAGTTTGAAGCGTTGGTGCACTTCACTGGTGAATTACCGGCCCGACCTGGCCTGCTCTATGGGCTGCCAGAGGGGCAAGGGCTAGCAGTAGCCAATACTGGCGAAATCCTGGCTAAATCTAGTGGGGTCCAGATTCGGGCATAAGTGGGCTGGCGCTGGCGTTATACCGTTCACAAGCGGGGCGAGAAAATCGAGATGAACTCTTCCCCTCTCCAGCTCTAGGCTTAGGGCAGGCGACAGAAGTAGACAGAAAAACAAAAGGAGCATCATGTTTGAGCGCTTTACAGATCGGGCCCGCCGCGTTGTCGTATTGGCGCAAGAGGAAGCTCGGATGCTCAACCACAATTACATTGGCACTGAGCACATCCTGCTTGGTCTTATCCATGAAGGTGAAGGGGTAGCCGCTAAGGCAATGGAATCCCTTGGCATCTCACTCGAGGCTGTTCGTGCACAAGTTGAAGAGATCATTGGCCAAGGACAGCAGGCGCCAAGTGGTCATATTCCATTTACTCCTCGCGCAAAAAAAGTCTTGGAACTCTCACTACGCGAAGCGCTACAACTTGGCCACAACTACATTGGCACTGAGCACATCCTGCTTGGTCTGATTCGTGAAGGTGAAGGCGTTGCCGCACAAGTACTTGTTAAATTAGGAGCTGACCTTAATCGCGTTCGCCAACAAGTAATCCAACTTCTCTCCGGATATCAAGGAAAAGAAGCGGTTGCAAGTGGTCCCGCTGAAGGAACTCAATCAACCTCGCTCGTATTAGATCAATTTGGTCGCAATCTCACTGCAGCAGCGCGCGAAGGAAAGCTCGATCCAGTTATCGGACGCGAGCGCGAAATTGAGCGCGTCATGCAAGTTCTTTCTCGTCGCACCAAGAACAATCCAGTACTTATTGGTGAGCCGGGCGTCGGAAAGACTGCAGTCGTTGAAGGTCTTGCGCAGGCAATCGTAAAAGGCCAGGTGCCAGAAACGCTAAAAGATAAGCAGCTCTATTCGCTAGATCTTGGTGCACTTGTTGCAGGCAGTCGTTATCGCGGAGATTTCGAAGAGCGCTTGAAGAAAGTTCTCAAAGAAATTCGTACTCGTGGTGACATCGTCCTTTTCATCGATGAGATTCATACACTTGTTGGAGCGGGAGCTGCTGAAGGTGCGATTGATGCAGCGAGCATCTTGAAGCCAATGCTTGCCCGTGGCGAGCTCCAAACAATTGGCGCTACCACTCTTGATGAATATCGCAAACATCTTGAGAAAGATGCAGCCTTGGAGCGACGTTTCCAACCTATTCAAGTCTCTGAGCCAACTGTCGCGCAGACAATCGAGATTCTCAAAGGTCTTCGCGATCGCTACGAGACCCATCACCATGTCTCGATTTCCGATGGAGCGCTCGCCGCGGCTGCAAATCTCGCAGATCGCTATGTAGCAGATCGTTTCTTGCCAGATAAGGCGATCGACCTCATCGATGAGGCTGGATCGCGCCTACGTATCCGACGAATGACTGCGCCACCAGATCTTCGCGAGTTCGATGATCGAATCGCCGCTGTTCGACGCGAAAAGGAGTCGGCAATCGATGGTCAAGACTTCGAAAAGGCAGCGGCTCTTCGCGATAAAGAGAAGACGCTCATTCTCGAGAAAGTCGAACGCGAAAAAACTTGGAAAGCAGGAGATCTCGATCAAGTCTCTGTTGTCGATGAAGAATTAATCGCAGAAGTTCTTGCATTCTCCACTGGCATTCCAGTTGTGAAGTTGACCGAGGAAGAGACTGCACGTCTTCTGAAGATGGAAGATGAGCTCCACAAGCGAGTTATTGGCCAAGAGCAGGCAATCAAGGCGCTCTCTCAGGCAATTCGTCGCTCACGCGCGGGTCTTAAAGATCCAAAGCGTCCTGGTGGTTCATTCATCTTCGCTGGCCCATCAGGTGTTGGAAAGACTGAACTCTCCAGAACTCTCGCCGCCTTCTTATTCGGCGATGAGAGCGCATTGATTCAACTTGATATGAGCGAGTACGCAGAGCGCCACACCGTGTCTCGTCTCTTCGGTTCCCCTCCAGGATATGTTGGTTACGACGAGGGCGGTCAGCTCACGGAGAAAGTACGTCGCCGACCATTCTCGGTTGTGCTCTTCGATGAAATCGAAAAAGCGCACCCAGATATCTTCAACTCACTTCTTCAAGTACTTGAAGATGGACGCCTCACTGATGCGCAAGGACGCGTTGTTGATTTCAAGAACACAGTCATCATCATGACTACCAACTTGGGAACACGAGATGCTTCTAAGCCGGTCAACCTTGGCTTTGCCAATAGTGGAGATGCGCTTACCTCTTACGATCGGATGCGCGCGAAAGTGACTGATGAATTGAAGTCACATTTCCGCCCAGAATTCCTCAATCGTATTGACGACATCATCGTCTTCCATCAGTTGAGCCAGAACGAGATCGTTCAAATTGTCGATCTCATGATCAGTGGCGTTGATTCCCGCCTTAAAGATAAGGACATGGGGCTGGAACTGACTCCTGCTGCTAAGAACCTCTTGGCTGCAAAAGGTTATGACGCTGCAATGGGCGCTCGACCACTTCGTCGGACAATCCAACGTGAGATTGAAGATGTTCTCTCCGAGAAGATCCTCTTTGGCGAGATGGGAGCGGGTGAATTGGTCCTGATTGATGTAGCGGGTGAGGGTAGCGACGCGCACTTCACTTTCACATCGACGCCAATCGCCTCGACCCCTGACACGCCTGAAGATCTGCAAGAGGCTCCTACGCCCTAAACATTAATTTGCAAGGCTAAAGCGCTTGCCTCTCTGCTCGATGAGTCCATCATCAAGGAGCGAGGCGAGCGCTTTCTCATATTGCGAACGATCACTCCAAATTTTCTCTAGCTCTGATTGCGTAATCTCAGAGTTCTCGCGAAGCGCCTGCATAATCACGCCACGACATTGACGATCACTTCCGCGCCATTTAGCTTGTTGCGTGCTCTTGCCTATTCCTGCTTCCTGCGGATAGCCAATGGCGCGCCACAGACATTGATTCTTTAGTGGGCACTCATCGCATAGTGGGGTGCGCGCTTTGCAAATCAGCGCACCTAGCTCCATAGTGGCTGCAGCCCAGGTTCCATCGTCACCTTCAGGCAGTAGTTGGCGAGCGAGTTCGCGCTCAGCATTATTCGGTGCAGCAGTAGGCGCGCTCTTACCTTGCCAACATCGGGCGTAGAGCCTCCTGATATTTATATCGAGAACAAGCTCTCCTCGCTTAAAGGCAAAGGCAGAGATTGCTGATGCAGTGTATTCGCCGATTCCCGGGAGCGAGCGGAGTACAGGTAGCTCCGGCGGAACAATTCCGTTGTGATTGCGGACGATGATCTGTGCGCATTCGTGTAAACGTTTAGCGCGGCGCGGATATCCAAGGCGCCCCCATTCACGGAGCGCATCACTTAATGGAGCGCCGGCAAGATCTGCTGGCGTTGGCCAGAGCTCCATCCACCGGTGCCACTGCGGCAACACTCGATGAACTGGAGTTTGTTGCAACATAAATTCACTTACGACAACGCCCCATGGCGTGCTCTCTCGCCACGGAAGATCACGTTTATTCTCGCGGAACCATTCGAGAACTACATCCATCTGATATCACTTCTGGTTATTTGGTAGGAGCTTGACCTTTTCGAGCGCTTGCGCGAGGCGATGTACTTCGACGATATCCATCCCAGGGACTTTCACTTCACTGCCTGCAGGAAGTATCGCCTTCTTAAATCCGAGCCGATAGGCCTCTTGTGCGCGCTGTTGTAATCCATTAACTCGACGAATCTCCCCAGCAAGGCCGACCTCGCCGATTGCAATGAGATCTGGCGGTAGCGCGAGATTTACCGCAGCAGATGCAACAGCTAGCGCAAGCGCAAGATCAACTGATGGTTCGACAAGTTTCATTCCGCCGACAGTTGCAACGTATGCATCACGTCCGGCGAGGTTGACTCCTGCGCGAAGTTCGAGCACAGCGAGAGTCATCGCACAGCGCGAAGAATCAAGGCCGCTAGTCACTCGACGCGCATTGCCGTAATCGCGATCTTTTTCTACCCCGACTAACGCTTGAATTTCAGCAACTAGCGCGCGCCGACCTTCGAGCGCAACGGTTAGGCAGGTGCCTGGCACCGGTTCAGCATGGCGGGTAGTGAAGAGTCCAGTCGGATCAGCGACTCCAGTAATACCTCCATCGTGGAGATCAAAACAACCTACTTCATCAGTTGCGCCAAAACGATTCTTTACTGCGCGAATTAGTCGGAGTCGAGAGTGGCGATCACCTTCAAAATTCAAGACAACATCAACAAGGTGCTCGAGCAATCGTGGACCTGCAATCGAACCATCTTTTGTGACATGCCCAACGAGGATCACAGTGATGCCGCGCTCTTTTGCAATTCGAATTGCGGTGTTAGCAACTTCGCGGACTTGGGTGATGCTTCCCGGTGAACTATCGAGAGCGCTACTTGCAATCGTTTGGATTGAGTCGATGATCAATAAATCAGGTTGGACACGATCGACATGTGAAATTAGCGCTGCAAGATCAGTCTCGGCGGCGAGCCAGAGCGATGGATCGATTGCTTTGAGTCGTTCAGCGCGTAAGCGAACCTGCGCTGCCGATTCTTCGCCGGTGAGATAGAGGCTGGTTAATCCACTGCGAGCGCTTTCGGCTGCAACAGTTAATAAGAGAGTAGATTTTCCAACTCCTGGTTCACCAGCAAGTAAGAGCACACCACCTGGAACTAAGCCACCGCCAAGAGTGCGATCGAGTTCAGCGACACCGCTTGAGCGCGATTGCGCAGCTGCAAGATTGATTTCACCAATGGGCGTTGCAGGCGCAGCAACTGCGCCGGGAAGCAAGGTGACCTTTCGTGGCGTTAGACCAGCGCTCTCTTCAACGCTGCCCCACGCCTGACATTCGCCGCACCGCCCGACCCATTTGGTCGTGCTCCAACCACACTCGGTACAGCGAAAGGGATCGCGTGCAGGTGCTTTGGCCATACCAGCAGCCTAGAGCGAACTACCGACTCGTGCCCTCTTGGGCGCCCTTACTCGCTAGGAGCGTGGCGGGGTGAACCTGCAGTAGCGGCAGGAGTTTTGGCGAGGCTTGGCGTCGTGCTTCCATCCGCGCATCGCAAATCTCTTTGAGCACCGCATATGCCTTTGTGCCCATCAATTTGATTAACTCATAAGCATTTGAGATGTAAACCGGGTCTTTTCCGTGATGCGCTTCAGAGTTGCTGGTGCAGTACCAGTCGAACTCCACGCCACCAGGTCCCCAACCACGCCGTTCGTATTCACCGATGACAGTTACTTGAAGCACTTCATCATCACCAAGATCTAACTTTTCAAAAGAGCGACGAATTGGAAGTTGCCAACAGACATCAGGTTTAGTTTCCACAAAGTGGACGCCTTCACGAATTGCTAAATGATGAAGTACGCATCCCATTTCTCCAGTAAATCCTGGCGCTTGGTGACCTTTGCGATTTAGGAAGATGCAACCATTCTGTACGTTGCGAGTCTTACGCTCGTCATCTTCATCAACCTCGCTGATATTTAACTTTCCACCTTTGCGCTTAGGTTGCGCTTCATCAAAAAATTGCCACTCACTTCGCTTGAGTTTCGCTGCATACTTAAGTACGCGTTTCTCATCATCTTTATCGGAATACATTGCGCCTTCAGAACAGCATCCATCATGAGGAGTTTGTGCGTAAATTCCTTGACATCCATTTCCGTAGATACAACTCCAACTTGATGTTAACCAGGTGATGTCGCAACGGAATCTGTCGCCATCAGGGTCGGCCGGGTCGACGAACTCAACCCATTCACGGGGGAAATCAGGCTTTACCTCAGGCACAGGAGGAACAATAGAGGTATCTGACGCTAGGCTTTAACACATGGGTTCACTGGCACTCATAGGTGCAGGCGCGATGGGCGAGGCGATCCTTGCTGGCCTTATCAAGGCCGGCGTCCCCGCTCATGAAATTGGCATTATCGAAAAACGTGCCGAACGCAGCCAAGAGCTCACTTCGAGATATGGCGTGCAGGAATTGCGCGATCTACAAGGGGTTTCGCACTGCTTCCTTGTAGTAAAGCCAAACGACATGCAGACCACGCTGGCCACTTATGGGCCTACGCTGCCCGCGGACGCGCTGGTCATCTCCATAATCGCTGGCAAGCCAACTTCGTTGATTGAGAGTCTGATTCCACAGCGAGTGGTCCGAGTGATGCCAAACACCCCAGCGCTAGTCGGTGCAGGCATGGCTGCAATTTCTGCAGGCAGCCGCGCAACTGACGCAGATATCGCTGATGTCGAGAAGCTTCTCTCTGGTACTGGGAGAGTTATTCGCGTCGATGAATCGTTGCAGAATGCAGTGACCGCTGTGAGCGGCTCCGGACCAGCTTATTTCTTTCGAATCGTCGAAGCGATCGTTGCTGCAGGTGTAGAGCTAGGCCTTACCCAAGAGGTAGCGAAAGAGTTAACAATTCAAACGTTGATTGGTGCCGGAAAGATGCTTGCTGAAAGTGGCGCTGAGCCGGGAACCTTGCGGGCAAATGTGACCAGTCCAAATGGAACTACTGCTGCAGCGCTAAAGGTTTTGGAAGATAACGGGCTGGGTGAGATTTTCTCCCAAGCGCTCACTGCAGCGCGAGATAGATCACGTGAACTTGCCTCAGGATGACACGTCACTTCAGAATACGTGTGGCTCTGGCCACTGCAATAACTTTTAGCGGTATCACATCTGTTCTCGCCGTAACGCTCAATCAAGCGTATGCAGCACCGAAGATTCCACTTATCAAAAGCTCTTCGAGCGCTACGGTTTCAGAAGTTTCTAAACCCATCGATCTCATCCGTTTCCAGCAAGGGTTTATTACTGCTGGATACAACAACGATGAGAAGAGTTTCTTGGCGTTTTTAGATGAAAAAGGTGGGCAGGTCTGGCGAATAAATCCATTACAAGATCAGCAAGGATTTATCACAGCTATCGCAGCCTCGGGAAACTCCATTTTCGCAACAGGAATTTCACAAGGGGCGGTAAAGAACTTGCCGCTTGATGGTGCAAGTGCGATTCCAAGCCCCGCTGCGACTACGCCGGCAAGTGCAACACCAACGTCAACGCCAACTTCTACGCCAACTTCTACGCCAACGCCGACTCCTGGTTCGAGCGCTACCAAAACTATTCCTTTGGTCAATCCAGATAATGTAGTTGTTGGTAAGCAAGAGATATTTCGCGAAGATTTGAATAATTTTTTTGTTCTTGAGATTAATTCCAGCGGAAGCGTCATTTCGCTTGTGAACGTTCCAAATAACAAATTGTTTCTTCCCTCATCTATAGCAACGACTAATAATCTAAAGTATCTCGTTGGCGATGAATATCCATCAGCAGATACAAAACGCGGCGCCTTATATGTAATAAATGTCGAGGGTCTTGTAACTTCATATTCTTATGGCGAGAAGTTCACTCAGTTCACGAAAGTTATCCCACGATCAAGCAAGAGCGTAATTGTTGTTGGCAGTAGCAGCGATACGCTCGCTGAGCGAAAAGTTATCGGAAAGATTGACGCGGTATCGCTCACTATTTCCACTACCTCGGGAAAGATAGAGAAGGTTATGCGAAGTAGCGGAGCTACTAAGAGCGCGCTGCGTTCATGGGATGCCGGAACCGGCAATCTAATCCTTGCTGGTACCGCACAAGAAAAGAAGCTTCGTGAGAGCGTTATTAGTTCTTTCTCGCCAACCGGATCGGTCAATTGGAGTACTCGATTCCAAAATAGTGATGGCGCCCGAGTAGCAGGCAATTGCATTGCTGTCTCATTATTGGGCGCAAGTAAATCACTCTCGTTTGCCCCCACGGGAGCGGAGATATTCCTCTATACAGTCGATGCCAAGGGCAAACTCCAGAAGGGTCTGCGCGTGGCAAAACAGGAGTTGATTTCCCTGGTGACCACAGCAAATAAGGGGTGCGCGCTATTGACGTACTCCGCGGATGCCGGCGCACGGGTGTCATTCCTATAGCTCAATTTGGGGTAACCTTCACCCTGCAAGTGCGAGTCGATTCTTAGGGAGCGTGACGTGGGTTCAGTAGTAAAAAAGCGCCGCAAGCGTATGGCGAAGAAGAAGCATAAGAAACTTCTTAAGAAAACTAGAATTCAGCGTCGTAACGCGAAGTAAATTTAGCCACTCTTTACATTTAAAACTCTGGCCGCTTCAAGAGCGAGAGTTTCCCAGAGACGTTCGCCAGCGCGTAACCCTCCTGTTTGAGAGTTATCCAGGCAAGTTTCGAGGTCTTAGCTGTCGATTGCTCGCTGGCGAGCTTGCTCTTTCTTGTTGCCAAGTCAAAGTTGCATAGCCGGTCTTCGCATCCGTAGAGGACAGATTTTTCAGAGATAGCTATTGGAGATTTCGGCGCCACATTTAATTTCTCTTCCACCAGCGAAGTTGGGTCATTGAGGTCCATCCATCTGATCCGATCGGCTTGTCCAGGAGATGTGCTCGACGTTCCTAACCAAGCAGCCATTATCTTCTCACCGGTGACGCTCAGCGCTACATCAAATCCTGCAATTGGTGATTCGCGGCGTCCGAGATCAACAGTGCTGTACTGCCAATCTTCTGGAGATATTGAGGTTCTCATGGCATAGCGAACATCTCCCTGCGCAACAATCTTGTTTGGTGCCGCAATCACTGAGTCATAAAGTAGATGCACTTTTTTGCCGACTGCTACAGCTGCAAGATGGAAAGCGACGTCGCCTTCAGTCCTGCCACCTAGGAGCGAATCGCCATCAACAATTTCGTAGCGCCATTTCTTGTTGGAAAGCGTTGCACCGAGAAGAATTCCTTGACTTTCATCTCGATAAAAGACTTGTAAACCAAGTGGAGTTGCAGCGCAAGCATTTGTAACAGCGACATTGCTAGCTGTGCGAACGCGTAGAGATTCTCGGTAGTCTTGAACATATTCGCCATCGCCATCGACTGTTTGGAAGGTGAATTTTTTACCGTCATACTCTGCCCGGAGCAGGTCTTTCTCTACTGTGTCGGTGTAGAAAATCTGCAGCCGCTCACTTTTACCTTTTCCAGTGGTGCATAGCGACATCGCACCATTGAGATTGTTTGTGCGACGACCGCTCTTAGTAGAATTGCCATCTACAGTCGTTCGATTCCATTTCTTGCCGTCAAAAAGCGATAGGTAGAGATCACCGCTACTACTGCTTGAGTACACGACGGCAGGCCTTCCTTTAAATTGTCCGTGCGCTAAATATTGACCATCCGCGCTTTTATCGAGCGCGCTTACCTCCCACACACTTTCCGGAACGATAATCGACGTTTTCACCTCAGGACCTGCAATTGACCCGCTGTTTGGTGTGACTCCAAAGTAATAAGGAAGTCCAGCATCTAATTTCTCGATAGTAAAAGGTGACTTAGTTGCGGTCACAACTTTATTACTCGGATAGATTTTCACCGTATAACTTGCAATTTCCTGTCGAATAGATTGCTCAGGAGCATCGAAGAAGAGTGTGACTGATTTATTTCCTGCAATACCGCGGAGATTCTGCACACCCGCTAATTGAGAATCAGGGGTTTTCCCGCGCATATCTTCGAGCATTGCCAGTGCGATTGGTCCAGGATCATGAATCGCTTGTTGTATCGAGATTGAGGAGCTCATCAACCCATTAGCAGCTGTTTTTGGATAGAGCGCATCATCAATATGGCTGACAGACGATCCAGATTTATACTCACTAGGAGTAAATAACTTGATTTTTGAATTTTGATTTGCGGCTTTACCGTTCTCACCAATCCAGAAGAGATCGCTTGTCACGTATGTCGCAAAGCTTGTATCTGTGCTTGGTATATCTGAAAGGCGTCGATCTGAACTGTTTGTGACAAACCCTGAAAAAATAGTGGGGTTGTTGTTACTAAAAGTTTTCAGTCGTTCGTTATACGTTTCTTGTGAGATAAATCCCAAGCCATGGCCAAGCTCATGAAGCACTGCAGTAACGAAGTCGTATTGCCTAACTCCGGGCTTGGCATCCTGGCCGAAGTACCAACTGACGTACAGGGAATTGGAGTTAAAGCGCGCCGTTATCTCAGGATTTAAATCATCTAAATCTTTCTTATCTCGGTTAATTGAATTAGCAAGTGCAGCTGGATACCAGAGCTTTTTCTCTGGAGCGCCTGCGAAATCTTGAAAGTATCCGCCACCACGCGCTCCGCCGGGGCGTGCGCTCCCAAGAATTCCTGGTTCGAGCGGCGACCAATATGCCTCAACATCTATCGGCACTGGAGAAGGGAAGAGATACGACCAAATTTTCGTTGCACGCAAAAATGCTTTCTTTGCATCTTCTGGCCATTGCTGTCGCGACTCGGAGATAAACGAGACATTAAAGGTTGAGAGCACATCGCGACCTGTCTCATCGAATGCGATTGTTGAGGGCCCTTGGGTAGGGCTTGATGAAGCGTAGGTAACATCCCAATTTCCAGGGATCGAGCGTACGGAGAGAGCTTGTGCCGGAGCCGTGATTGCCCCTGGAGCGAGCCAGCTCGATATGACTAAAAGGAGCGTAACGCTTAGGCTTTTTAACCTCACGGGGTGACGTTAGCAGGGACTCTTTGACTCTGGAATTAGCGTACGAATTAGGGGGTGGCAGATGGAGCGAAGTCGACAGGCTTTCGAACGAGCAGATCGGGAGTTCTCACATCCTGCTGCCGAGCCAAGCTTAGATGAATTA
>Ga0315900_10010718_pt1 | contig 11431 bp, 6 predicted proteins | sample LakEriMetagenome_FD_203521 | JGI IMG/M metagenome (GOLD analysis project Ga0315900, IMG submission 203521) | Freshwater fungal communities from buoy surface, Lake Erie, Ohio, United States - Buoy 12 MA114 | ecosystem: Environmental > Aquatic > Freshwater > Lake > Lake biofilm | place: USA: Lake...
GGGGGGGGGGGCGGGGGGGGGGGGGGGGGGGGGGGGGGGGGGGGGGGGGGGGGGGGGGGGGGGGGGGGGGGGCTCGGGGTGGGGGCCGGGTGTCGACCGGGGGGTGGCGGTCGGGTGTGGTGGCCGCTTTGGGTTTGGCGTATGGCGGGATGGGGACGGTGCTGACGATGGCGGCGGGGCTGATTTTCGGGGAGTCGCTGGCGCGGGTGCGTGTTCGGTGGGAGCACTTCTGGCGGTGCGCGACGTATTCGGTGATACCGGGCGGGCTGCTGGGGGCGGTTGGGGCGGTGGTGAGCCACGAGGGGGCTCAGGCCTCGGCGGATGCGTGGGTGCTGGCGGGTCTGGGGGTGGCGCCGACGGGCATGGCGCTGTGGTGGTGGCGTGCGATGGCGGACTATGTGCGGGTGGAGCGGCCGTTGCCGACGGCGGCGGCGATGGTGGTGGTGGGTTATCTGGCGGCGTTCACGGCGGCGTTTGTGACGGCGTTGCGGGTGGGGTGAGTCGTGGCGCAGGGATGGGCAAGCGCGGGGTGTGAGCGGGGCGGCTTGGCGATGAACGGGGGGCGGCTGGGCTGGGGGGTCGCTAAAGTTGGGCCTATGGCACACGACCCAGCGGCGGAAGCGACTTTGCAGGTTCTTCGGCAGGCGGACCCGGCGATCGCGGAGTTGATCGCCAAGGAGGCCGAGCGGCAGGAGACGACGATTGAACTGATCGCCAGCGAGAACCACGTGTCTCCGGCGGTGATGCACGCGATGGGGACGTGCCTGACAAACAAGTACGCCGAGGGGTACCCGGGGGCGCGGTATTACGGCGGGTGCGTGTTCCACGACCAGATCGAGGACCTGGCGCGGGAGCGGGCCAAGGCGCTGTTCGGGTGCAAGTTCGCCAACGTGCAGCCGCACTCGGGGGCGCAGGCGAACACGGCGGTGTTCATGGCGATCATGAAGCCGGGCGACCTGTTCGCCTCGCTGGTGCTCAAGGACGGCGGGCACCTTTCGCACGGGATGTCGATCAACTTCTCCGGCGTGTACCACAAGCCGGTGCACTATCCGCTGCACTACGCCCCGGACCATCCGGAGTTTGAGCGGATCGACTATGACGCGGTGACCAAGGTGTGCCAGGAGCACAAGCCCAAGGTGCTGATGTGCGGGTACTCGGCGTATCCGCGGACGATTGACTTCAAGCGGTTCCGGGAGATCGCCGACTCGGTGGGGGCGTTGCTGGTGGCGGACATTGCGCACATCGCCGGGCTGTGCGCCACGGGGGCGCACCCGTCGCCGTTCCCGCATGCGCACATCGTGACCACGACGACGCACAAGACGCTGCGCGGGCCCCGGGGCGGGCTGATTCTCACCAACGACGAGGAACTGGCCAAGAAGATCGACAAGGCGGTGTTCCCCGGCGTGCAGGGCGGCCCGCTGATGCACGTGATCGCGGCCAAGGCGGTGGCGTTCGGCGAGGCGCTGCGGCCGGAGTTCAAGTCGTACAGCCACCAGGTGGTGGCCAACGCCCGGGCGCTGGCGCAGGCGCTGGTGGCCAGGGGCTACCGCATCACCACCGGCGGGACGGACAACCACCTGATGCTGGTGGACATGCGTCGCAAGAGCGAGACGCTGACGGGGGCGGATGCGGAGAAGTGGCTGGAAGCGGCCGGGCTGATCTGCAACAAGAACGGCATCCCCAACGACCCCAAGCCGCCCCGGGTGACCTCGGGCATCCGGCTGGGCACGCCGGCGGTGACCACCCGCGGGATGACGGTGACGGAGATGCCGGCGATCGCCGGGTTCATCGACGAGGTGCTGTCGGCCAACGGCGACGCGGCGGTGGCGGCGAAGGTTCGCCAGCAGGTCAAGGAGTTGTGTGCGCGGTTCCCGATGCCGGGCGTCGGCGGCGGCGCGGTGCACGCGGGGAACGGCCGGGTGGCGGCACACGCCTGAGGTGCCCGGATTGGTGGGGAGGCCGGGCGTGGGCAGCGGCGGCACACCCTGTTTAGGTGATATGCATATCACGCCCGGAGCCCCGTGGTTCCGGTCGTTCGCCTTATCTGACCTGGAAGAACATGCCGAATTTCTCGATTTCTTGCATTCATTGATACAACCGACAGAATCCGATGAACGAATCCAGAGGTTGTCCACCCCGGAAATCTGCTGTTCATGGATCACCGGTCTCACGAGTTCGGCGCAGTTGACCCCAACGACTGGGGCATGCTGGAGATGCCGACGGAGGGAACGGGGCGGCTGGCGGTGGCGCAGGCGGGGGCGGTGCCGTTCCGGCTTTCGCGGGTGGCTTCGGCCAGCGGCGGTGCGGCGCGGCGGACCGGGAGCGGGGTGCAGGTGATGCTGATCACCAACCGGCGGGGGGAGTGGGGCATCCCCAAGGGGTTGGTTGAGCGGGGGTGGACGGCGGAGCAGACGGCACTGAACGAGGCCCAGGAGGAGGCGGGTGTATCGGGCAGCCTGATCGGCGAGTCGCTGGGGGCGTATCGCTACGAGAAGGACGGGCGGGCGTTTGAGGTGCGGGTGTGGGGGATGCTGGTGACGACGGTGCACACCGCCTGGCGGGAGCGGCACCGGCGGCAGCGGCGGTGGGTGAGCGTGGAGCAGGCGATCGGTCTGCTGCACCGGGACGATGTGGCGGCGCTGGTGGGGCTGGTGGCGGGGCTGGGGGAGAAGTTGGCGAGCGCGACGCCCATGGCCAAGCCGGGCGCAGCGTGATGAACCCATACTGACCGGGGCGGGGGCGCGTGACAGCTGTGCCGCGGGGAGGGGGGCGGGCTGGCGGTGCTGTCGGCCTGTGGCGTGGGCGGAGCGGGGCTCAGCCGATGCGGGACATGCCGCCCATGTAGGGGCGGAGGACCTCGGGGATGGTGATCGAGCCGTCGGCGTTCTGGTACATCTCAAGGATGGGGATGAGCAGGCGCGGGCTGGCGGCGACGGTGTTGTTGAGGCTGTGGCAGATGACGGTGGGGCCCTTGCCGGCCTCGCCTCCGGGGCGGTAGCGCATGTTCAGGCGGCGGCACTGATAGTCATAGAGGCGGGAGGCGGAGTGGGTCTCGCCGAAATCGCCGGAGGGGATGCCATTGACGACCTCGCCCCGGCCGGGCATCCAGGACTCGATGTCGATCATGTCGGCGTTTTTGACGCCCAGGTCGCCGGTGCAGCACTGGAGCAGGCGGTAGGGCAGGCCGAGGCTCTGGAGCAGGGCCTCGACGTAGGAGATCATCTCCTTGTGCCAGCGGCGGCTCTCGGCCTCGTCGGCCTTGCAGACGACCACCTGCTCGACCTTGTCGAACTGGTGGATGCGGTAGAGGCCGGCGGTGTCCTTGCCGGCGGCGCCGGCCTCGCGGCGGAAGCAGGTGGAGACGGTGACGTACTTGAGGGGGAGGTTGGCCTCGTCGAGGATCTCGTCCTGGTGGATGCCCATCAGGCCGACCTCGCCGGTGCCGGTGAGGTAGAGATCGTGGGCCTCGCCCCGGGCCTTCTCGTTGATGTGATAGGCCTGCTCGCGGCCGGCGGGGAAGAAGCCGGTGCCGACCATGCACTCCTCGCGGACGATGACCGGGACGCTCATGGCGGTGAAGCCGTTGCGGTTGACCATGAAGTCAAAGGCGTAGCGGAGGACGGCCTGGTGGAGCATCATGCCGGGGCCGGTGAGGACGTAGGAGCGGGCGCCGGCCATCTTCACGCCCCGGGTGAAGTCGGCGAGCTTGTGGCGGGCGAGCAGTTCGATGTGGGTCTTGGGATCAAAGCCCTTGTTGTCGCGGAAGGAGCGGGTGGTGTCGAAGCCGGCGGGGTGCCAGCGGCGGATCTCGACGTTGTCGGCGGAGGAGGTGCCGACGGGGACGTCGCTGTCGGGGGGGAGGGGGATGGTCAGGAGGATGGCGTTGATGTCGGGCTCGAGGCGTTTTTCGATGGCCTCGAGCTCCTGGATCTCGGCCTTGAGGGCGGCTGGGCGGGCGCGGAGTTCGGCGAGCTGGCGTTCTATCAGGGCCTTGGCCTCGCCCTCGGCCTTCTTGAGTTCAGCGGAGAGCTTGCCCATCTGGGGGCCGAGTTCCTTGTCGAGCTTGCCCTGCTCGGCGCGGCGCTGCTCGCGCTTGGACTGGGCGGCGCGGCGTTCCTCATCCAGGCGGAGGAGGCGGTCGATCTCGACCTCGATGCCCTTGGCGGCGGCGCCGTCCTTGAAACGCTGGGGGTTCTCGCGGAGTGCTTTGAGGTCGATCATGGGGCCGAGTGTATGAGGAACGGGGTTGGAGGGGGCGGAGTGTGGTCGTGGGCGGCTGGGGGGAACCGGCGGGCGGGTCGGGGGCTAATCTGGTGGCATGCCGGGATTGCAGCTGTGCTCGACGGATGGGCGGGGGTATCTCATTCCTTTGGGGGAGGAGAAGATCTCCATCGGGCGACACCCTGACAACACCCTTCCGTTGAATGACGAGGCGGCCAGCCGGCACCACGCAGCGATTGAGCCGGACGGGGAGGGCGGGTATCGGATCACTGATTTGGGGTCGCGGAACGGCACCAAGGTGAACAGCCACAAGCTGGTGAAGGCCTCGTGGCCGCTGGAGCCGGGGACGACGATCAAGATCGGCGGGCACTGCTTTGCGATCGAGGAAGAGGCGTCGATCGAGTCGGTGCGGCGGGATGTGCGGTCGCGGACGATCGACTCGGACAACAGCTGGCTGGACGAGCTGAACGGGATGCTGATGTCGCTGCCGCCCAAGGGCGAGGGGCTGGAGCCGGTGGGGCTGATCGACTCGACCGGGCGGAGCTCGACGGCGCTGTCGGGTGATGCGGCGGGGCCGCAGGCGATGCGGCTGACGCTGCTGCTGGCGGGCAAGAGCCGCGCGACCGACGTGCATCTGGAGCCGAAGCTGGGGAGCTGGCACCTGCGGTTCCGGGTGGACGGGCAGATGGTGCACATCGGGGATCTGCCGAGCAAGGTGGGGCAGTTGGCACTGGGGCTGGTGAAGGCGGCGTGCCAGATGCAGCCGGCGGCGCAGGATGCGGTGCAGGACGGGCGGTTCAGCGTGAAGTTCAAGTCGCGGCGGGTGGACTATCGGGTGAGCGTGACGCCGAGCGTACACGGGCCGAAACTGGTGCTGCGGGTGCTGGATGCGAGCATTGCGCCGCGGTCGCTCAGCGAACTGGGGCTTCCGGGGTACATGCACGAGCGGCTGCGGAAGGTGTGCACCAAGGAGCAGGGCTTTGTGCTGGTGTGCGGGCCGACGGGGAGCGGCAAGACGACGACGCTGTACAACGCGATGCGGGAGATTGACCGCGAGTCGACCAACGTGGTGACGATCGAGGACCCGGTGGAGTATCAGTTGGAGGGGACGACGCAGATCCCCATCGATGAGCACAAGGGGAACACGTTCAACCAGTTGCTGCGCTCGGTGCTGCGGCAGGACCCGGACGTGATTCTGGTGGGCGAGATCCGCGATGAGGAGACGGCGCGGACGGCGATGCAGGCGGCGATGACGGGGCACCTGGTGTTCAGCACGGTGCACAGCAAGGACTCGATCTCGGCGGTGTTCCGGCTGCTGGACTTGAAGGTGGAGCCGTTTCTGGTGGCCAGTTCGCTGGACCTGGTGATTGCGCAGCGGCTGGTGCGGAGCCTGTGCGAGGTGTGCAAGCGGGGGGTGAAGGTCAAGCCGGGCGAGTCCACGCGGCTGGGGAAGTACCTGGAGGGCAAGGGGGAGTTGTTTGTGCCGGTGGGGTGCGCCGCGTGCCTGAAGACGGGGTATCGGGGTCGGCGTGCGGTGTATGAGATGCTGGACTTCAGCGACGATCTGCGGGACGTGATCCTTCAGGAGCCGACGATCAGCGCGATGAAGAAGGTGGTGGAGCGGGGGATCTTCACCAGCCTGCTGCAGGCGGGGTGGCAGTTGGCGGCGAAGGGGTACACGGATCTGGAAGAGGTGGATCGGGTGGCGGGCGGGGGGACGGGGTGAGTGGGCCAAACGGCAAAATGACAAAATCGAGGCAGGCGGGTGATGGGGGGGGTGGTGATGTCGTGTGGTCTTGGTCTTCCTTCGCTTGCTTCGCTCCTGTGCTGACTGGTCTTTGGGTCTTGATGTCTTGGTGAGGTTGCGAAGGCGGAAGAGAAGAGTTGTCAGCGAAGTCGCGAAGGGAGCGAAGGAAGGCAGGAAGACAGAGGAAAGGGAGAGCGGTGGCAGGGTGGGCCGGGAGCGCGTGGGATCGTTGATCTGAGATTTGGGATCTCAGAGGGGGGAGCTGGGGTGGCTGGTGGATTCGGGGGCGGGCGGCTCGATCAGTCGTTGGCGGCGCGGGCGAGGGTGAGGTCGAACTGCTGCTTGGATCGGCTCATGAGGCGGTACATGCCGACGAAGAGCAGGCCGAAGGCGAGCAGTCCGGCTCCGCCGACGCCGGCGACATGGCCGAGGCGTGGGTCGAGGATGGGCTCGCTGCCGGCCTTGACCGGGGTGGCGATGACGGTGACGGCGCCGTCGCCCCGCTGCTCGCGGAAGGCGTTGGCCTGGTGCATGAGCGTGAGGACGTAGGTTTCCAGTTCGCGTTCGGTGCGTTCGCGGCCCTGGCCCCGCAGTTCGAAGGTCAGGCGTCCTGCCTGATCGGTGTAGAAGGTCAAGTCGGAGTCGAAGCGCTGCTTGACGGCGGCGGGGGTGCCAAGGGTGGTCATGCCCCGCTGAACGAAACGCTGGGCGGCGGCGGCGTAGAGGTCGGGGTCGCGGGCGATCTGCTCGTGAACAGTGGTCCAGGTGGAGGCCTCGTCGCCGGAGGGCTCGCGTCCGGGGGTCTCGGCGCGGAGGGTGGCGGTGGCGGCGTAGAACGCGGGCGAGAGCCGGCCGCCGATGACCCAGGCCATGCCGCCGATGATGGCGAAGGCGGCGGCGAGGCAGAGGATGAGGGTGGCGGACTTGTTGCGTGCGGCGCGGCGTTCGACCTGAGCCTTGATGATGGCGACCTTCTCGGCCTGCTCGGCGACGCGGGCCCGCTGCTGGAGCAGGTCCTCGCACTCCTGCTGTTTTTTGATCATGGCGTTGCGTGCGGCCATGATCTTGCGGGACTGTGCGGAGAGCAGTTCTTTGTATCGTGCCAGACGCCGGCGGCGGAGGGCGACGAACTCGGAGGGGCCGACGCCCTCGGCGAGGGCGGCGACGGAGCCTTCGGCGGCGGCGCATCGCTCACGGAGGCGCCCGATCTCGGCGTCGGAGGCGAGCAGGCGTTCCTCGGCGTTGAGCAGGCGCTGGGCGAGGACGCGGAGGGACTCCTCGCGCTGATCCAGATCGCGGCGGAGATCCTGCAGTTCAGCCTCGCCGCCGTTGCGTGCGGCCTCAAGCTCAGCGGAGAGCGAAGCGACGCTGTGTTCAGCGGCCTGAGCGGTCTGGGCGCTCTGGCGGGCCTGCTGGAGGGCCTGATCGCGCTGGGCGGTCAGATCGGCCAGGGCGGCGGCGCTGGAGGAGGACGCGTCGCTGAGTTCTGCCTGGAGTTGGTTGATGCGGGCGGCGGCGTCCTCAAGCTTGCTTTCGGCGTCAGCCCAGGCGGATTCGGCATTCTGGGCGGCGGCGCGGTTGGCGGTAAGGGCGTCCTCGAGCGAGGCCAGTTGATCAGCGCGGCTCTGCGCGTCGGCCAGCGCCGCGGCGAGTTCGGCTTGGGCGCGGTCGCGGTCGGCGGAGAGGTCGGTGACGGCGGCGCGGAGGCTTGCGGCATCTGCGGCGGAGGCCGTGTGCTGGGCGGTCAGTTCGGCCAGTCGAGCCTGGAGGTCGGCGACGTCGGCGGCGCTGGCAGAGGCCGTCTGCAGTTGGGCGTTGGCCGCCTGCGCGTCGGCCAGCGCCGCGGCGAGTTCGGCTTCGGCGCGGTCGCGTTCAGCGGAGAGGGTGGTGACGGCGGCGCGGAGGCTTGCGGCATCTGCGGCGGAGGCCGTGTGCTGGGCGGTCAGTTCGGCCAGTCGAGCCTGGAGGTCGGCGACGTCGGCGGCGCTGGCAGAGGCCGTCTGCAGTTGGGCCTGCAGTTGGGCGTTGACCGCCTGCGCGTCGGCCAAGGCACGGGACTGCTCGCCTGCGTGCTGCTCGGCGGCCTGAGCGCTGGCGCGGGCCTGGGTCTGGGCAGCGTCGAGCAGCTCGGCAAGTTCCGCGGCGCGGGCCTCGGATCGGGCTGCCCGATCGAGGAGTTGCTCGCTGTCGGCGGCGGCCTGACGGGCGGCGTGGAGCTGGGCGGTGAGCTCGGCGAGGTGGTCATCAAGCGCCTGAGCGCGGGCCTGGGCGTCGGCGGCGGTTTTCTCGGCGGCCTGGACGCGGGCGTCGGCCTGCAGTCGGACGGCCTCGCTCTCGGCGGCGGCTTCAGCCCGGACCTGTTCGACCTCGATCGGCAGGCGAGTGATGTTGTTGCGGAGGGCGGCTTCGGCCTCGGCGGCGCGGCGTTCCGCGGCGGCGATGGCGATGGCGGTCCGGGCGGCCATCAGGGCGGCGGCGGTCGTGGACTGCTCGCGAGCCTGGGCGCGGGCCTGCTCGGCGGCCTCGGCGCACTGCTGCTGGAGTTGCTCTCGGTGGTTGGCCTCGGCGGCGGTCAGGGCCTCGCGGGCGGAGGTCAGATCGGCCTGCAGCTCATCCAGCAGCGAGCGGGCGGCGGCGGCGTCTTGAGAGGCCGTTGCGGCGGCGGCTTGAGCCTGTTGACGGAGTTCGTCGGTCTGCTGAATGGTCTGGCGGGCCTCGGCCTGGGCGTCGGCGAGCGCGGCCTGGGACTGAGCGACGGCGTTCTCGAGGCGATCAACGGAGCGGGTGGCGTCGGCGAGCTGGGTGTGTGCGGCTTCAAGCCTGGCCTGGAGGTCGGCGATGCGGCGTTCGGCGGCAGCGCCGGCGACGCTGAACTGCTCGACACGAGCCAGGGCGTCGGTGAGGTGCGTTTCGGTCTGCTGGGCGCGGGTCTCTGCGGCGCTGATGCGCTGGTCGGCGGCGCGGAGGCGCTCATCGGCGGACTGGACAGACTGCTCGAGGGCGTCGGCCCGGGCCTGGGCCTCGGTGAGCTGCCTGGTGAGGTCCTCGGTGCGAGTGGCGAGCTCAGTTGCGAGCTGATCGGCCCGGCGGGTCTGCGCCTCGGCATTCTCAGACGTTCGGCTCTGGGCGTCGGAGAGGGCGGTCAGTTCCTCCTGCAGCGACTTGATGCGGCTCTGGAACTGGGCCTCGCAGCGTTCAAGCTCCAGCAGCGCTTCCTCAACCTGGCCCTTGGCGGTTTCGGCGGTGCGACGTTGTTCCTCAGCGGCGGCGGCAACGCGGGCCAGCTCGCCCTCGCGGGCGGACAGCGCCTGCTGTGCGGCCTGCAACCCGGCCTCGGCGGCGGCGACGCGTTGGTGGCCCTGATTGAAGATGCGTTCAGCCTCGGCCTTCTCGGCCTGCCACTGTTCGAATTGGGCGGCGAGCGTCTGATTCTGGTGATCAACCTCGGCCAGTCGCTTCTCCAGAGCGGTGCGGAGGGCGGAGGTCTCCTGGGTCAGCACGGCCAACTCGGCGGCACGCTGTTCGGCCTCGGCCCGGAGACTGGTGATCTCGGCCTCGGCGGCCTGCTGGCGGGCTGTGAAATCCTGTTCGCTGCGCTCCAGGACGGCCTGGCGGACCGCCTGCTCGGCTGCGCGGCGCGAGGTGTCCGCCGCCAGCCGGCGGAACTCGCCGAGCTGCGTCTCGATGGCGGCGATGAACGCGAGGGTTTGGTCGCCGCTGAATGGGGATCCCAGGGGGGAGGTGTCCTGGGCGGTGTCGGCGACGGACATCGTGTTGGCGGCAGTATTGGGATTCATGGCGTGGCGCTGGGCGGACGGGGAGGCGATGGGACCGTCCCGGAACGCCGCATATCGGTGGCTTGGGGGCGAGGGTGAAGCGGGAGGGGGCCGCGAGGGTAAAATGCATGGAAGCCGCATATGCATGTGCACTTTGGCGGGCAGCTTGGGGGGTGGAGGCGCGGATGTTGGAACCCCGGGAGCCGATGGACGTATACCGTACAGGACCGGCGGACGTCAGCCGGCACGCTTTGAAGCAGGTTTTTGTTGCGGAGGTTGCTTATGAAGGCTCGCGGCTCGTCCACGGTGTTGTCTCTGGCTGCCATCGTCGGTGTCGCGGCTCTGGGAAGCCTTGGCTTCGCGGGGTACGCCAAGTGGGCCAACTGCGCCGGCGGCGCGTGCGATGACAAGGGCGCGTTGCTGGTGAACGACGCCAAGCACGAGCACAAGGCCGACGGCTCCTGCTGCCCGCTGCACGACGCGGCGAGCGCGGTGGGCAATGAGGAGATGGCCAAGGGCTGCCCGGCGGCCAAGAGCAGCGAGTGCGCCACCTCGTGCGATGACGCGACGGCGTGCACGGCTGAGAAGAAGGACGGGTGCTGCCCGAGCGAGAAGGCGGGCACGGCTGAGAAGGCCGATGGCTGCTGCCATGGCGAGAAGACCGCCGAGCAGAAGAGCGAGAAGAAGACGTGCCCGGTGACCGGCAAGGTGGCCAGCAACGGCTGAGCGCCGGCCGGTGAACGGTTGATGGGCGGGGGGCTGAATCGGTCGATGATCAGCGGGGCGTGCGCAGGGCACGCCTCGCTGTGTTTTTGGCGCGTGGCGGCCCGTGCGCGGGCGACGCGAGAGTCGGGGGATGGCAACGGAAGGACGCACCGGGATGGCGATCACGCTGAGCAATCAGGACCTGCGGCTGACGGTGCTGGCGGAACCGGGCGGGGGGATCGCGGATTTCTCGATGTTGGGGCCGAACAAGTTCTTCTACCCGGTGATGCGGCGGGCGGCGCACGGGGAGAGTTCGGCGAGCCTGCTGGGGTGCTTTTTCATGGCGCCGTGGGTGAACCGGATTGCGGGGGCGGCGTTCCCGTTCGCCGGGCAGACGGTGAAGCTGCGGGCGACGACGGCGGAGGGGACGGCGATGCACGGGGACGTGCGGGCGCGGGCGTGGGAGATTCTGGACCGCACGCCGGTGAGCGCGAGGCTGGCGTGCGACCTGGGCGGGGTGGCGGACGCCAACTGGCCGTGGCGCTGCGTGGTGGAGGGGCGGTATGAACTGCAGGGGCGGACGCTGCGCATCGACATGGCGGTGCGGAACACCGACACGCGGGCGATGCCGGCGGGGATCGGCATCCACCCATATTTCTGCCGACGGCTGTGGAGCGACCGCGACGAGCCGACGCTGGCGACGCGGGTGGGCGTGCGGTATCCGCTGGCGGGGGGCGTGCCGACGGGGCCGGGGGTGGCCGATGAACTGTGCGCGAAGTTGAACGCGGGCGGGCCGGTGCCGACTGAGCCGGTGGACGGCGTGTTCGGCGGATATGGCGGGCGGTCGGAGATCACCTGGGCGGGCAGCGGGGTGCGGCTGGTGATGACCAGTTCGGCGAACCTGGGGCACATGGTGCTGTTCACGCCGTCAGCACCGGCGGGTGGCGGTGGTGGTGGTGGTGGTGGTGGGCAGGGGGGGCCG